>PDMW01012120.1_pt1 | contig 9860 bp, 17 predicted proteins | sample 1515511 | NCBI WGS metagenome assembly PDMW01 (sample SAMN07343023, study PRJNA328102) | Marine metagenome, whole genome shotgun sequencing project. | biome: marine; feature: bay; material: water; isolation source: viruses from water sample < 0.22 micron filtered, nuclease treated, low... ... | reverse complement strand
GATAGAAAAACAATAGATAAACTACACGAGGAGGTAACTCAACAGTTACTTCTACGTGTACGTAGTGGAGAAGCAACGGCTAGTGAACTATCAGTAGCTGTTAAATTCCTTAAAGATAATGGAGCTTCTCTAGATGTTATAATGTCAGACAATCCTATGGCTAGTTTATTAAAAGAACTACCATTTGATGTAGGAGAAAAGATGCAATGACTGCTATCCCAGAGAAGCTTAAGGACTTTAGAAACTTTACATACCTAGTATGGAGTCACTTAGGCTTACCTGAACCCACTCCAATACAGTATGACATAGCTCACTATCTACAGACTAGTCCTAAACGTAGCATAATAGAAGCTTTTCGTGGTGTAGGTAAGTCTTACATCACTGCTGCATACGTAGTACATCAGTTACTACTTAACCCTGAACTAAAGTTTATGGTTGTATCAGCTTCTAAAGCACGTGCAGATGACTTCTCAACATTCACACAACGTATCATAGTTGAACTACCCATATGCCAACACCTCGTTGCTAGAGACGGACAGAGGTGGTCTAAGATAGCTTTTGATGTAGCACCAGCCAAAGCCTCTGGAAGTCCCTCAGTGAAGTCCGTAGGGGTCACAGGACAGCTAACAGGTTCTAGAGCAGACATAATTATTGCAGATGACGTAGAAGTCCCTAACAATTCTATGACTCACATGATGAGAGAAAAGCTGTATGAGACTGTTAAAGAATTTGATGCTGTGTTAAAGCCAGATGGTAAGATTATTTACTTAGGTACACCTCAAAATGAGATGTCCTTATACAACATACTGCTTAGTCGTGGTTATGATATGAGGATATGGACTAGTCGTTACCCTACTCTAGAACGAGCAGAGAAGGCTTATGGGGGTAGGTTAGCACCAATCTTGTATGATCGTATGCAAAAGGAAGAAAAGGCTGTGTATGGGCTTCCTACAGACCCTAAGAGGTTTGATGATGAAGACTTACTAGAAAGAGAGCTGTCATATGGTCGTTCAGGTTTTGCATTGCAGTTCATGTTGGACACATCTTTAAGTGATGGTAATAAATACCCACTCAAGTTGTCTGACTTGATTATATATAGCTGTGATAAGGACACTGCTCCTGAAAAGATAGTGTATGGTATTATGAAACCTATGTTAGACATCCCTAACGTAGGACTTGCAGGAGATAAGTTCTATGCTCCAGAAGATACTATAGGTAGGTTAGACTATCAAGGCTCTGTATTAGCTATTGACCCCTCTGGTAGAGGTAGTGATGAGACAGCTTATGCAGTTGTTAAGATGTTAAACGGATACTTGTACGTTGTAGATGCAGGAGGAGTAGCAGGAGGTTATTCTGACAGTACACTGCAGCATTTAACAGACCTAGCAAAGCTAAACAAGGTTAACATGGTACTTGTTGAGAGTAACTTTGGTGATGGTATGTTTACAGAACTACTTAAACCATACCTTCTCAAGACACATCCTTGTACATTAGAAGAGGTTAGACACAGTAAGCAGAAGGAAAGTAGGATCATTGACACCCTAGAGCCTGTTATGAACCAGCATAGACTTGTTATAGACCCTAAAGTAATACAAAAAGACTATGATAGTGTACAGTCTATGCCACCTGATGTAGGCATGAAGTACATGTTAACGTATCAGATGACACGTATAACTAAGGTAAGAGGAGCATTAGCCCATGACGATAGGCTTGACGTACTTGCTATGGCAGTCCAGTACTGGGTTGACCAGATGGCTGCTGATGCAGATACACAAATCAGAAGCAGAAAAGAAGAACTATTAGAGTTAGAACTAGATAAATTCATGTCTAACCTTAACGTGAGTAAGGAAAAGACTGTCCAACAGGGCTGGATTGAGTTCTAAAGTTACAACCAAGATAGACCCCCTTTGACATTAGTATAACTATAGCTATGTTAAAGGGTGTTATACATTGGTTGAAAATCAGTTTGACATGGTTTAGTACCTGCTGCTGCTGCTAGAAGTTAAACATAGTGGGTGTATTTTGTTAGAAAAATCTGAAACAGTATTTAACTTAGAGGACTGCCCCAAGTTCCCCACACGCACGCAAAAAAGAGACACGTTCCTTTAAATATGTTCAACATTCTGCATCATTTTTAGGCATTCTGTAACGCATTGTGACATATGTGCAACATGTGTGACATTTCTGCAACATCTTTGTGTCTCTCTCTATCTATTTTTTCCGTTACTATACTATACCAAAAAAACCTTTTTTAAAATCTGCACCAGCTGGTAAAATAAAACCAATAAAATCAATGACTTAAAAAATAATTAACTTTTTTTAACTTTTTTCTTGTACAAACTCTTTTTTTCTGATCTACTACAGACAATCAAGGGCTACAGATACTGCAGTCTTTTAAAAGCATAAGCAACTCAGTCTTTTAATTGCACCTAAACAAGTAGCTCTTTATTAGAAGACTTTAAAATAACCGTCATAACGACAACAGTTTTAAAGAAAGTTTAAGAAAGTTAAAATAAAAATAGACAAGACAAGATTAATAAAGTAGAGTTTAAGAATAAGAAAAGCAAATAGGCATTAGCCAAGAGAGTTCCCAAGTTTGTGCAAGGGCAAGCTATAGAACCTATAAAATCCTTTAGTAGTGTAAAGGTGGGTCGTAGGTCTAGCCAGAACTAGGGTGGAGTAGATGACAATACAAATCCCTAGTTGTTACTAGGTGCAATGAAGTACCTATAACAAGGAGAAATACTATGTTTAAGACAATAACTGTAAGACTATATAACACAACTTTAGCCGTATTAGCCACTAGAACTAGGGTGTATAAGACTAGATGGGAGTTTACTAATGGCAGTACGTTTATGGGTGTTCATATGGGCAAGAAGAGCTATTACATATCTATTCCTAGCTTATCAAAACGTAAGTTTGGAGGTGTAGCAGATATTATTGCTAAATAGTTTGACATAGGGCAACGTTTTCTATAACGTTGTACCTAGTAACAACTAGGAGGAAGACCATGACAAGCAAGCAAGAACTATATATGATGCTAGATAGGGTTAATAGCTCTCTTAATGTAGAACTAGACTTAAACAATGCACCAATTTACGGTGGGTGGCAGTTGACTAATAAAGAGGGTAGCCATGTAATCAAGCATAGAGTATCACCTAAAGAGATGTTATGTTTCTTAGATGGTATGGCTAAAGCTTTAGAGGTAAAGGGGTAACATATGATTAAGCTAGAATTATTAGGTGTTGGTACTAATGCCAAGACTATTAAAGGAGATGGTAGTGAGTACCTTACGGCTATCTTATACCTAGCACCTGCAGATATTGTAGAGGGTATTAATGTATGTCCTATGGCAGTGTTAGCAGGGTGCAAGGCAGGGTGTTTATATTCTGCAGGACGTGGAGCATTTAACAATGTACAACAAGCACGTAAACGCAAGACAATATTATGGAGGGATAATAGGCAAGAGTTTTTACGCATACTAAATAAAGATTTAATTAAGTTTGATAATTATTGTAGACGTAAAGGTATCAAGGCAGTAGTAAGATTAAATGGTACTAGTGATATTAGGTGGGAGAATTATATAGACATGGCAAGCTATAGTGATATACAATTCTATGACTATACTAAGATACTTAATAGACGTGGACTAGCTAGTAATTATCACCTGACTGTTAGCTATAGTGAGGCTAGTGATAGGTATGCAAGCCAAGCTTTACAAGTTAAAAAAGATAGTGATACAAATATAGCAGTAGTATTTAAAGATAAGCATAACATACCTAGTAAATACAAGGGGTATAATGTAGTAGATGGAGACAAGGATGACTTAAGGTTTCTTGATGTACCTAATAGTGTAGTGGCATTGTATGCTAAAGGACAAGCTAAGAAGGACGTATCAGGATTTGTAATTAACAATTAGAAGGAGTGACTATGAAACATTGGAAAACTGGAGAAGATATGGGGCATGGATACCAATACAATAGGGTAGAGCATGAACAGTATCAGTATAATTCTCTTATCAAAGTTAAACCATATGAAGAGAATACTATGAGGACTATGTATTTAGCTAGAGATGTATGGAGTAATGATCAACTCATAGAGTTAAGAGATGCTCTTAATGATTACATACAAGAGAGAGAGGAGTGACTATGACTAAAGATATATTTAGAGATGGACTTTTATTTCTAACCATGTTAGTAATTACTATAGGGTTTATTAATCCATTCAGTAAGTACTATACATGGTGGAATTTACTGTATCAAATGAACAACTAAAGGAGAGACTAATGAAAGTAAGTAAGATAATAAAAATGTTAGAAGTAATAGAAGGTAAGAGAGTACCTAATGATATACTAGAAGGCAAGCTATACCATTCAGCTAGTATGCCTGAACCCATACAGATAAATGATATGGACTTAGTACATCTAATACGTGCTTTCAAATCTGCATTACATAAGTTAGACAACCAATGGAAGGAGGACTAGTATGTATATAGAACCTATAGATGGGACTGAACATTTAACTGATGTCATACATGAGTTTAAGTTAGCACGTAAGCTACAGTATGAGCATGAGTGGGATGAGAATAGTGAGCAAGCAGATTTTTATAGACAACGTGCTACCTATTATGGTAGGCTCAAGGATGAAGGAGTATTATATGACCCAAAGTTTTAAACTAGAACAAATGGAATTAGAAAAACTACCAATCTCAAACCTTATATATGGAGAGTAAGCAATGAAAAGATTTAAAGTACTAACTACTACAGAAATGTTAACAAGATATATTGTGGAAGCTGAGAGCAAAGAACAAGTAGAACAACAAAACTTGTCTGGTTTAAAGATACTCAGTAATGAAGTATTAGATAGTGGAGAAGAAGTTATCTATTCAGTAGAGGAGATACTAGATGATGGATGTTGAACACAAGTACGTGACTGATAAACGTTTCAAGAAAGCTATCAACAAGTATGTCAAGCAGTGGATACTAGACCATACACATGGTCATCACTATCATACATGGGCATGGGAGGAGGAGGATTTCATTACCTTTGGTTGGCAAGGTAAGTACTATGACATCAACGTGTTTGTACCTGATGACATAGATGAGCCTTCAATAGATGACATAAGGGCAGTAGCTTATGGTCTTACACTTGATGATGATGGAGTTAATCTAACTATGAACACAGAAGATGAGTGTGTTATGGTTGACTATCTACCAAGCCAAGAAGAAATAAACTTAGTAGCAGAAAGAGAAGGGAGTAACTGTAATGTATGAGTGGAACGTAAGAGTTGTAAGAACAACTTATAAATATGCAGAGTTTATAGTTGAAGCTGAGACTGAGAAAGAAGCTGAAGCACTAGTAAACCCTGACACAGATGTCATTGATGAAGAACATTGGAGTGAGATAGAAGAGGAGACTTATATACATGGTGACTATACTGAACGTATGGATGTATTGTTTCCTGAAGATTATGACAATGATGGAGAGCATGAATGAGTAACATATACATACAGATAGATGATGATACCTATCTATCAATACATCAAGATGAAGAGAGTGGTATCCAAGAGTGTGTGCCTATGAGGTACAGTGATAACACTTTACTTGGAGAACCAATACACTACGCAACAGTGAATGAACTAGCTGACATACTAGATGATGTAGTACATAGGGACTACTCTCTATTCAACAGTAGACCTAATCAATTTAACTTTACATTTGATGAAGAGGTAACCAATGACAACTGAAAGACAACTAAGTAAATACTATGGAGATAGTGAGTGGGGTAGGAGTGCAAAGGTATCACATGTTAATGATGCTATGGGTAACTTCTTCTATGTCACACAGTATCAAGACAACAAGGTAGTAAGAAAGATAATGGCTAAGACTGAGCAAGAAGCTGAAGGACTAGCTGAAGATTGGACATTATCAAACCCAATAGTAGTTAAAGGAGAAGACTGATGGCAGTAAATAAGTATGATGATGCATACATAATGGGTTATCATAATGGTTACCATGATGTAGGTTATAACAATCCATACCATAAGCATGGTGAACCACAGAATAATATTAAGTATAGGAATGGACATGCAGATGGATGTGCATTGAAGAGGCAGGAGGAGTTTATTGAGTTGCTACCAGAGGAGGTAACTGAAGGTGAGGAATGGAGTAAGATGTACAACACGAAGGAGAGAGTATGACTGACTTAATAATGTTTGTATGGATTGGACTGATGCTAACAGTATCAGCAGTAGGATACTTTAGTAAGTATGAGATGATAGGTGCACAGTTCTTATTGATGTTACTTGGAGTTGCATCCATAAGTATATCTTCAATAGTATATAGTTAAACTAATGTCAAAGGGAGTCAATCTTGGATGTAACTTTAGAAACAGAACAGCAACTAATTGAGGAACAGCTTCAGTTAGAGACTGACATGATGACAGGTGGCATACACCGTTTTAGAAAGATAGTAGAAGTGGCAGTAGAAAGAGGAAAGGAATCACATACACCACATGGAAGAGCAATTATATCTAGACTAGTACATGCAGTAGCAGGTTCAGTAGTACAGTTTATTAATAACCCTACTAATACCTCACGAGATATTGCTTGGAAAAATTTAAAGGACATGGATGCAGAGCAAGTAGCATACTTATCCTTAGTCACACTAGTGGATAGCATAAGCAGAAAGAATACCTTACTGTTTGTAGCTAGAACCATAGGCTCAAACCTAGAGATACAAGATAGGTTAGACAAGTGGATACACAGTGAAGGAGAGACAGCTACCAATACAATCAAGCTTGCTATGAAGAAAGCATATGGAGCTAGAAGGTTTGGTCTGACTAACAAGATGAACAAGGATGGCTACAAGAATACTGAGTGGCTCAAGTCTGAACGTGTACATGTAGGGTTTAAGATGGTTGATCTTATCATACAAAGCACAGGTGTTATAAGGTTAGACACACAACAGACTGAACGTAAGAGACGTGCAACCTATGTTGTACCTACGCAAGATACTGTTGATTGGATACAAGCATTTAATGAGTACATGCAAGGGTCTAAACCTAGGTACTTACCATGTATTATACCACCTAAAGATTGGGTAGAAATCAAAGGGGGTGGATATCATGGACACCAGATAGATGAACTACCTATAGTGAGGAGAAAGTAATGAGTTTAAATGTACACTTAAAGAGACTAGCTCAACAAGACTTAACAGCTGAGTATGCATGTCTCAATGCATTACAGCATACAGAGTGGAGAGTTAATCAGAATATCCTCAAGGTTATACGTCACATGTGGGACAATGGACAAGAGGTGGGCAAGCTACCTGCAAGGGAAGACATACCTCTACCTAACTATCACTTCAGTAAAGAACCTAGTGAGATGAACGAGGAAGAGAAAGCTAAGTTTAGAATCTGGTCACGCAAACGTGCTGAGATTTACTCAAGCAATAACCGTAGTGTTAGTAAGAGGATACAAGTTGAACGCACACTCCAGATAGCAGAACAGTTTGCTAAGTATGACAGGTTCTACTACGTATGGCAGAATGATTTTAGGTCACGTAAGTATGCAAGTAGTACTTTCCTATCACCACAGTCAGCTGATTGGAGCAAGAGCCTACTAGAATTTAGTTACTCTATGCCTATCAATAACTGGGATGATGCAAGGTGGTTGTGTATACATGGTGCAAACCTATATGGTAACGACAAGATAACGTTAGACAAACGTGAGGCTTGGGCATGGGACTATGTAGATGAGGCACATAGGATAGTAGATAATCCTTATGACAATCAGGTATGGCTTGAGGCAGACAAACCCTTTCAGTTCTTAGCTTGGTGCTATGAGTTATCAGCCCTAGCTAAACAGGGTTGGGGTTACCACACTAGGCTACCTGTCTCAGCTGATGGTAGTTGTAATGGATTGCAGCATCTGTCTGCTATACTAAGAGATGAGGTAGGTGGTAGGGCTACTAACTTAGTACCTTCTGACATACCTCAAGACATCTATACACAGGTAGCTGAGCAAGCTATACAACGTATCCAAGCAGAGGATACAGAGATAGGTAGGAAGTGTTTAGAGTTTGGTATTGATAGGAAGTTAACTAAGAGACCTGTTATGATTGTGCCTTACTCTGGTACTAAACATTCTTCTCGTGTCTATATTGAAGAGGCTATTAAAGATAAGATCAAGGAAGGTACACCTAATATATTTGGTGATGACTTGTTCACTGTGACACAATACCTTGCAGGACATATATGGGATAGCATTAGTGGTGTGATTGTATCAGCACGTAAGGTGATGGACTATGTTAAGAGTGTAGGAGATGTATACTCTGGCATGAACAGACACATGGAATGGGTAACACCTACAGGTTGGGTAGTTATGCAACAGTACAAAGAGGTACAACAGAAGAGAATCAAGACACACATCAACGGTGATGTAGTATCTCTATCCTTTCCTAAAGATAAGGAAGACACTATCAATAAGCAGAGGACAGGGTTAGGTAGTAGTCCTAACTTCATCCATAGTTTAGATGCCTCTGCTATGACACGTACTATTAACAAGGCTACTCAAGTAGGGATAGTAGACTTTGCTATGGTTCACGACAGCTACGGTACACACAGTAGCATGATGCCACAGCTATCTAATATCTTACGTGAAGAGTTTGTTAGTATGTATGAAGAGCATGATGTTCTTGATGAACTAAGGACACATGCAATCAAGACTCTAGGTACTGAGGATGTACCTCTGCCTCCAAGTATGGGCAACCTAGATATCCGTAACGTATTGAAATCAGATTATTTCTTTGCCTGATTTCTAAAGTTACATCCTAGCCAGTTGGCAAACACGTAGCAATAAGGAGTATTATATGCTAGTAATAAAAGGTAAGTCCCTATGGGCAAAAGTCTTTGAACCAGATACAAGGTTCAATGAAGATGGAGAGTATTCAACACAGGTTGTGATGCCTGAAGAAGAAGCTGTCCAAGTTTGTGAACAACTTGAAGCACTCATTGATGAGGAGTACAACAAGGTTGTCAAGGAGAAGCCACAAGCAAAGGCAACCCTGTCCAAACGTGCAATCACTGAGCCAGAGATGGATCAAGATGGTAACGCAACAGGTAACGTAGTGTTCAAGAGTAAACTCAAAGCTAAGATCAGAGCTAAGAACGGTCAGACCTACAAGCAGAAGGTTAATGTTGTGGATGCTAAACGTAATCCAATGACAGGTGGACAGTTGATAGGCAATGGTTCAGTTATTAAGATAGCTGTTGACCCTGTTACCTACTACATGCCAAGCAGTAAGACTGTAGGTGTGTCACTTAGACTGAAGGCTGTACAAGTTATTGACTTGGTTGAGCATGGTACTGCTAACTCTATCTTTGATGAAGAGGAGGGGTTTGTAGCCAAAGCCATAGAGAAAGATAACTCTGCTGTCTTTGATGATGCAGATACTGAAGGTAAAGCTAGTGACGAAGGGGACTTTTGAGGCAAGGGTTATCTCAGACCTAGTAGCACGTGACATTCCACATGTGTATGAGCCAGAGAAGTTGGCATACTTTGTGGAACGTCACTATGTTCCTGACCTAAAGATAGGCAAGATGATAGTGGAGCTTAAAGGATACTTCAGACAAGACAGTCAACGTAAGATGAAGGCTGTCAAGGCACAGTACCCTGACTTAGATATACGATTTGTATTTCAAAAGGCAAGCTCCACTATACAAGGAGCTAAGAAAAGGAAAGATGGTTCTAAGATGACCTGTCAAGAATGGGCAGACCGTAATGGTTTTATATGGGCAGAAGAAACAATACCAAAGGAGTGGTTATGCTGTCTCTTATACACATCTGACGCTGCCGACGA
>PDMW01003428.1_pt1 | contig 9906 bp, 12 predicted proteins | sample 1515511 | NCBI WGS metagenome assembly PDMW01 (sample SAMN07343023, study PRJNA328102) | Marine metagenome, whole genome shotgun sequencing project. | biome: marine; feature: bay; material: water; isolation source: viruses from water sample < 0.22 micron filtered, nuclease treated, low... ... | reverse complement strand
TATCAAGCAATAAGTTCTGATTCAAAAACTAAGCATGGCTTTAATGCTAACTGCATAATCTTTGACGAATTACACACACAGCCAAACAGAGATTTGTGGGATACACTAACAACATCAACTGGATCAAGAAGGCAGCCATTGACAATTGCAATAACAACAGCTGGTTATGATAAGCAATCTATTTGTTATGAAATATATTCTTATGCTAAAAAAGTAAATGAAGGAACTATCAAAGATGATTCATTTTATACTGTAATATATGAAGCAGAAAATGATGATGATATTACTTTGGAATCTACATGGAAAAAAGCAAATCCAAATTATGGTGTTAGTTTAAGAAAAGAATATATGGAAAGAGAAAGCCAAAGAGCTGTTGATGTCCCATCATATCAAAACACATTTAGGAGGCTAATGCTTAATCAATGGACAGATTCACATAGTGCTTGGCTTACATCTGGTGAATGGGATGCTTGTCATCAAGAGTTTGATTACTCAATATTGGAAGGTAAAGAATGTTGGGGTGGTTTAGATTTAGCATCTACCAGAGATTTAACATCATTTGTTTTACTGTTTAATGTTGATGGCAAGTTTGTTTTTATTCCTTATATATTTATTCCAGAAGAAAATGCAAAGAAAAGAAGTGAAAGAGATGGTGTTGATTATGTTTCTTGGTTAAGAGATAAACATATTTATGCAACAAGTGGTGATGTTGCTGATTATAGTTTCATAAAAGCTAAGATAAATGAGCTGTCTAAAAAATATAGAATACAATCTATTTGTTATGATAGATGGAACGCATCACAATTAGTAATTGATTTGCAAAATGATGGAGCAAACATGGATCCATTTGGACAAGGATTTGTCTCAATGTCAATGCCAACAAAAACATTAGAGGCTGAAATACTTTCTAAAAATATTATTCATGACAATAATCCTTGCATGAATTGGTGCATTAGCAATGTAGCTTTGCAAGAAGATCCAGCTGGAAACATTAAGATTTCTAAAAATAAATCTAAAGAAAAAGTTGATCCAGTTGTTAGTTTAGTTATGGCCTTAGGTTGTCATCTTACAACAGAAAGTGGTGATAGTGTTTATGATACAAGAGGAATTTTAATGATTTAATTATTGTTAAAAAGTATAAGTAAATATATTTTTTTATAAGTTTTTATAGTCGTATTATTGTGAAAATAAAAATTTTACATTGGGATTATTAGAAAGAATTAAAAATGTTTTTGTTCCTCAAGATAATAATGCTGAACAAAGGTCAATCACTTACACAACTCCTTTTGGAACTGGAACAAATGTTTCTCCAGATACTGCATTAACTTTCACAGCTGTTTGGGCAGCAATAAGATTACTAACTGAATCTGTTTCATCTTTACCAATTTCTGTTTATAGAGTTGAGAACAATGGTGATAAAACAGAAGCTGTTAAAGAATCTCTTTACTCACTTTTAAAATATAAGCCAAACACATATCAAAATAAAATAACTTTTTTTGAAAAGATAATGATGGATTTATGTGTTAATGGTAACTCATATGTTTACATTGAAAGAAATAGATTAGCAAGAGTTACTGGTTTATATTGTATGAATTATGAAGACATGACTATCATACAAAAAGATAATCAGTTGTTTTATGAGAATGGAGAAACTGGTGAGGTTTATAATTCAAATGATGTGTTACATTTTACTGGATTGACAACAGATGGGATTGAAGGATTAAGTCCAATTACTCAATGCAAAAAAGCTATAGGATGGGGAATGGCCATTGAGGAATATGGAAACACATTCTTTAAAAATGGAGCAAAATTAAGTGGTGTGCTTTCTACAGATAGAAGTTTAAGTGAAACTGCAATTGATAGATTAAGACAATCATTTAACAACACATATTCACAACTTAGTGGAAGTAATCAAACTGCAATATTAGAGGAAGGATTAACATTTAAGCCAGTTGGAATTTCACCAGATCAAGCTCAGTTTCTGGCCTCTCGTACTTTCTCTTTAGAAGAGATTGGAAGAATTTGGAACATTCCACCACATATGCTCGGCGATTTATCAAAGTCAAGTTTTAATAATATTGAAATGCAAAGCCAAGAGTTTGTTACATATACTCTTTTGCCTTATTTAACAAGGATTGAAAATGAGATGAATCTAAAATTATTTAGAACATCTGATGTTGGAAGGTTATTTGTCAAGTTTAATGTTGGTGGATTGCTAAGAGGAAACATAAAAGATAGAAGTGAGTTTTACACAAAAATGATAAATACTGGAGTGATGAGTATTAATGAAGTTAGAGCATTAGAAGATTTAAATAAAATTGAAGATGGTGATAAACATTTTATGCAAATGAATATGACTACAATTGAAAAAATAGGAACTGATGCCAGCTAATAAATGTGCTAATGGAAAATGGAAGTGGGGTGAAACTGGTGCTTGTAAATATGATACTAAAAAACAAGCTGAGGATGATAACAGTAGTTACAGAAAAAAATTAGGAACAATAATAGTTGATGGAATTGAGGTACCTTTTTATGATACAATAGAAGAGGCAGAAAATGAGGCAAAAAGATTAGGTGGCTCTGGTTATCATGAGCATACTTTAGATGGAAAAGTTGTTTATATGCCTTTTGATTCACATGAAGAGTTATTAAAAGTGATGAATAACAGATCAATAAAAAAATATAATAATATGGAAAAAAGAATTTACAATATAGAAACAAGAATTGATTCAACAGATGATGGAAAAGAAATGGTTGTTGGTCATGCATCAATGTATAACACAAGAAGTGAGTTTATGGGATTCTATGAAACAATAGAAGAGGGAGCATTCACTGATGAACTAATAAACAGTTCAGATGTTAGGGCTTTAATAAATCATGACCAAAATCTTATTCTGGCAAGAAATACATCTGGCACATTAAAATTAGAAGCTGATGCTCAAGGATTAAGATATGAGTTTGAAATGCCAGAAACATCTTATGGAAAAGATTTAGCTGTTTCAATGAAGAGAGGCGATATAACACAAAGTAGTTTTGCCTTTACTGTTGAGGAAGATGATTGGACAACTGATGATAATGGCAATGATTTAAGAACTATTAAAAAAATAAAAAGATTATATGATGTTAGTCCAGTAACATATCCAGCATATCAAGATGCTAATGATTTGACTATTGCACAAAGAGGATTAGCAAAATACAAAGAAACATTAAAGAAGGTTGATGTAATAGAAGAAGTAAAAGAAGAAAAAGATTTAGTTAGCCGTTCATTAGCAAAACTAAAGATTGAATTAAAAAAAAGAAAATAATTAAATAATTAAAATTAAAAAAATGAAAAATTCTAAAGAATTAAAAGAATTACGTTCAGATTTAATTGGTGAGCTTGAATCAATCAAGTTAGTTGCTGAAAATGAAGAACGTGATTTAACTAAAGAAGAGAATGAGAACATGGATTCTATTCTTACAAAAATTGATGACAATGATGTTGCCATCACAAGAGCTGAAAAAGTAGAAAACAATTTGAAATTAGCTGCATCATCTACTGGTGCAAAAGTTTCTTCTGTAAATACTGACAAAGCTACAAGAGGATGGAGCTTATTTAAAGCTGTTAATGAAATCAGAAATGGTGGACAATTAACTGGTTTAGAAGCTGAGATGCATCAAGAAAGTGAAAGAGAGGCAAGAAAAGGTTTACAAGGAATTGGATTACCTTCATTCATGACAGAAAAAAGAACAATTGATCAAGGAACATCTGCAATTGCTCCAGTTTCAATTGGTGCTTATGTTGATAGTTTACAAGCATCTGGTCTTTATAATAGAGTAGGTGTTCAAAATTTAGGAACTGTTGCTGCTGATACTGTTCTTCCAATTGCTGGAGGATCAACTGTAGCATGGGCTGCTGAAAATGCTGCAACTGCTGATACTGGTGCTGATTTTGGGAAAGTTACTTTAACTCCAAAAAGAATAACTGGTGTTGCAAATCTTTCTAATGTTATACTTGCTCAAAATGGTCCAGCTGCTGAGGCTGCTGTAATGAGAGATATGGGAAGAAATATGGCAACTCAAATTGATGCTGCTATGTTTGCATCTGCTAATGTTGCAAATGCTCCTGGTTGTATTGTTGGAACTGCTGGAACTTTAACATTTACTGAATCTGCTGCTGGTGGTGCTGCTGGTGCTGCATCTGATGCTTTAGAAGCTATTCAAACAATTGCAAATAATCATGGTTTAGATGGTAACTTAGCTTTTGTAAATAACTGGGCATTATATTCTGCATTAAAAAGTGGAGTTCAAGTTACTGATGTTTATCCAGCTTATGTTGATGATAAATTAATGGGATATGATGGTTACTTTAGTTCTGCAACTGGAACTGCTGGTGGTCCTCCAATTACATCTGCTGATGGTTTATTTGGTGATTTCTCAAGAGTTTACATGGCTACTTTTGGTCCTTCTAATATTTTAGTTGATCCATATACTAATGCTAATTCAAACGAAGTTAGATTAGTTATGAATAATCACATGGATTGGGGTGTAGCAAGTGGAGCATCATTTGTTAAATATACTACTGTTCTTTAGTAGTTAATAATTAATTCAAGAAAGGGGTGGTGGAATTACCATCATCCCTTTTTTTATAAATAAATAATATGAATAATTACTGCAATCCATATAATTTTGATAGTGTTTTAATTAAAGAGCAAAGAACGTATCAAGTTGTTACTCCAGCATCTACTTATCCAGTTTCTTTAACAGAGGCTAAATTGCATTTAAAAGTGGATATAACAACAGATGATGCTTTAATTACTAATTTAATTGTTGCTGCAACTCAAGTAAGTGAAGAGTACACAAATAGATTTTTTATAGATACTGTTGTTAATCAAACATCAACAAGTTTTAATGGATTAAATGAATTATTTAAAAGCAAGGTCAGATCAGTTACTCATGTTAAATATTATGATTCTGATAATGCACAACAAACTTGGCCAAATACTAATTATGTTGTAAACAATGAGTTTGAGCCATGTCAAATTAATTTAGTTGTTGGTGGCACTTTGCCAAGTATTGCTCAAAGAGTTGATGCTGTTGAATGTAGATATACTGTTGGTTATGGTGCTGCAAGTGATGTGCCAGATGTTATAAAACAAGCTATTCTTTTGACTCTTGGAAACTGGTATGAAAACAGAATGTCAGTTATTACTGGTCGCACAACAACTGAGATGCCTATGTCAGCAAAGTTTTTATTAGATACTTATAAAGTGCAAGTTGTTAGATGATGCTAATTGGCCAATTAGATAGAAGAGTAAGCATTTATTCTGTAAGCACATCAGCTAATAATTATGGTGAACTTACAAGAGCATATAGTTTATTTAGAGAGGTCTGGGCTTATGTGGAATGGAAAGGAGGTACTGAAGCAACTGATCAAAGTGAAAAAATAACTGGAATGACAAAGCTCCATGTTTATATTAGAAATTTAGATATGGGCAATTTAACTTTGCAATCAAGAATTGATTATGATGGCAAACAGTATTTTCCAAAGGTTATAAATCAAATTGATGGAAGAGATGCATTTTTAGAACTAATTTGTGAGAATAAAGATTAATGGCTAAGTCAAATATAACAGTTTTAGGAACAAAAGAATTAAATGATTTGTTTATGCAATTACCTAAACAAGTTAAGAAAAATTCTATTTGGCAAAAGTTTTGGAGAAAAAACAGTAAGCCATTTATTGAAGGTGCAAAATCAAATCTTAATGGTTTAACTGGGCAACAGAATCAAAAGGATGTAAAAAGAACTGAACAATTAAAAAAGAGTATTGGATATTTTACAACAAGAGCAAGTAAAAAATATTTAGGTGGTTTTGTTGGTCCAAGAGTAAAAGGTAGATTTAAAAGTAAAGATAAGAGTGGATATTATGGAGCATGGATTGAATATGGTAGTGAGGTTAAATTTGGTGGAAGAGGTTATGGAACAGATCAGCCATTTATAAAACCAGCTTGGCAAAGTGCATATTTAAAAGTAACACAAAACTCAATGAATGATGCTGAGTTTGTTATGGCAAAAGCAATAAAAAGTCATGAAAGAAAGTTGCAGAAATATGGTAAATTTGGATATTAAATGGAAATAGGAAAAGCAATATATAATATATTATCAACTAATAGTGATGTAAGCACATTGGTTGGAACAAGAATATTTCCAAATGTTGCTCCACAAACAACAACATTTCCTTTTATTATTTATGATGTAAATGGAGTTCAGCCAAATGATACAAAAGATGGAGCATCAACATTAGATACAAATGATGTTATGATTTCTTGTTATAGTGAAACTTATTCACAAGCATCTGATTTAGCTCAGAAGATTAGAATTGCAATGGATAGAATTAATGAGGGAACATATGGAGGGGAACAAATACAATCAAGTCAATTTCAAAGCTATAATGATATTTTTGATGATACAAGTGGTGATGCTGGAATTTATAGAAAAGCATTAGATTTTGAGATTAGACAAATTAATCCGACAAGTTAAAAGAAAATAATATGAAAATAAAATTAAGTAAAAATTGGAGGTATGCTGGTCAAGTAATAATGGCTGGAACTGAAATGGAAATAAGAAATGAAGAAACTATTGCTTTTTTAAAAGATAATGGTTACTTAAAAGAAAAAAAAGAAAAAAAGGCAAAACAAAAAGTTGCCGAAGAAAATAATTAATTAATATAAAAAAGAAAAAAAATGGCTATTTTAAATGGAACTGAAATAAAAGTTTATAGTACTGGAACAACTAATCTTGTTGCATTTGCTCAAAACTGTACGTTGAATGTTAATCATTCACCAAGAGAAATTACAAACAAAGAATCTGGAGGTTATAAAGAAATTTTAGAAGGATTAAGAGATTTCTCAATTGATATTGATGGGGCTTATGCTTGGACAAATGCTGGTGGAACAGCTTTAACTGATGGAGTTGATGATGTTTTAGAAACTAATGTTTTAAACGCAAGACAAGCTGTAACATTTATTTTTGGTGATACTCAATCAACAAGTGATATTAGTTACTCTGGATCTGGCTTTATAACATCTGTTAGTATAACTGGTGGTACCGAAGACAGTGCCAGCTACTCTCTTTCAATTGAGGGAACTGGGGTATTAACTCAGACAATAAACTAAAAACTTAGGTGAGGAGCTTTGGTACTTTTGTTTAGTACCATTGCTCCAATCCTTACTAAACTAAACAAAAAATGAATTATACTTTTATAGAAATAAATAAAGAAAAACTACCAATTAAATTTGGTTTTAATGCATTGAGAAAATATTCATCTAAAACAAATACATCATTGCAAGATTTAGATAAACTTGGAGTGGACATGACATTAGATGATGCGTTAACTTTAATATATTGTGGCATTGAGGATGGACATAGAGCTGCAAAGCAAGATTGTGATTTAAGTGTTGATGATTTGGCTGATTTAATTGATGGTGATTTTGATAGTATTGGAAAAGCTATGGAAATATTAGCTGAACAAATGGGGGGTAATACTGGAAAAAAGCAGAAAGCCAAGAAGAAATAGAGGCTCTTACTTGGCAGAGATTAGAGAGGATTGCTTTTGGACAGTTAGGCATGGGAGTAAATGAGTTTTATGATTACTTGCCTAAGCATTTTTGGAATAAGTTGGATGGCTTTTATGAGCTTGAGAATATAAGGGAAAGAAGTAAATGGGAAAGAGTAAGATGGCAAACTACTTTATTACTTAATATTCAGATGGCAAAAGGTAAAAAAATAAAGCCAACTGATTTGATTGAGTTTGAGTGGGATAAAAAGAATAAGAAAATAGATTACAAGAAATTGAAAGCAAAAGCTGAATATATTAAAAAAATGAGTGAGCATGGCAAATAAGAGTGTTGGTTTATTAACTATTGCATTTGGAGCTGATTTAAGAGGCTTTGACAAAGCAATGAAAAAGGCTCAAAGAAGTATCAAAAAATTTGGTACATCTATGCAGAGAACTGGTAAAAACTTAACCAGAAATCTAACATTACCATTAGCTGCATTTGCAGCTGCATCTGTAAAAGCATTTGATGAACAAATAGTTGCAGAAACAAAATTACTCACAGCCTTAAAAGGACGTGAAGATATACAGCAAAGATTAATTGCCCAAGCAAAAGAATTACAAACAAAAACTTTATTTGGTGATGAGGAAACAATTAAAGCACAAGCATTATTAGCCTCATTAGGATTAACAGAAGATCAAATCACTATGTTAATTCCTCAGATTCAAAACATGGCTACTGGCTTAAGCATGGATTTGGTAGGCGCAACATCATTAGTAAGCAAATCAGTTTCAACTACTACTGATGCATTAGCAAGATATTTTAATACTGGATTAAAAGGTGTAACAGGTCAGCAAGAAAGAGCAATTGTATTAACTCAATCATTATCAGAAAAATTTGAGGGACAAGCTGAAGCAATTAGAGATAAAGGGTTGGGAGCTTTTAAGGCTTTAGGAAATGCAATTGGTGATGTTGGTGAAGAGTTTGGTGAAATAATAACAGAACAATTACAGCCATTAACAGAGGGTTTTGAAAAGCTAACAAAAATAATTTCTGGATTAACTAAAGAACAAAAAGAAAATATAGTTTTTTACGCAAAAATATTGGCAGCTGTTGGTCCAGTAATTACAATTTTAGGAATATTGGCTGCATCTCTTTCGGCTATTATAGGTTTTTTTGCTGCAATGTCAGCATCAACAATTGCTGTTGTTTTGTCTGCAATTGGTGTTGCAGCTATGTTTGTTACTGATAAATTTAGAGAGTTTAAAAATTCAAAAAAACATGTTGATGATTTTACAAGTAGTGTAAAAGAGTTAAAAAAAATAACAGATGAATTGGGTGAGCCATCTTTATTATTTAATCCAAGTGGGAAAAAACCAAAAAAATTCTCAACTTTTGGAAATATTGAAGTAGCTGGTGATGATGACGAAGAGAAAAAAGTAGAAACAAGAATTGCTGGTATAACAAAAAAAATAGAATCTTTAAAGCCAGTTTTATTAGATACTGGAAGAGCATGGAGAACATACTATGAGGAAAGAGAAGAAAGTTCTACAATGGCAGCCGAAGCTCAAAAACAATTAAATGCTGCAACTCAATTATTTGGTGATGTCATGTTTAGTGCAATGATGAATGCAGCAAATGGTCAAGAAAGTTTTTTTAGTTCATTTATAGAAAACATGAAAAAAGCTATAAAACAACTATTAATTCAGTTAGCTGTAATGACTGCAATCAACTTTTTATTAGGTGGAACTGGAGTTGCTGGTAGTTTAAAAGGAGCTTTTGGTGCTGCAAAAGAAGGGATTTTAGGTTTGGCAACTGGTGGTTTGGTTACTGGTCCAACAATGGCTTTAGTTGGTGAAGGAGCTGGAACAACTGCAAGTAATCCAGAAGTGGTTGCTCCATTAGATAAATTAAAAGGAATGATAAATGGTGGAGGTAGTCAGCAAGTTGAGGTTTATGGTAGAATAAGTGGAAACGATATTTTTATAAGTAATCAGAGAGGAAGTTTAAACAGACAAAGAGCAGTTTAATATATGGCATTTGCTAAACAGTATTTTTCATCATATAAGAGTAATAACAACTTAGATTATTATTTAGAGATTTGGGTTGATGGATTTGATTCATCTGCAACTGAAATTTCTGTTGGAGCTGGTGGTCCAGTTATATCTTATGAAACAGATCAAGAAGATAGATTCTCACCAATTTTAAGTTCACAATGTGTTTTGCCTTTTGTTGTAAAAAACACATCATTACAAGCCTTTATTCAGTTACTAAGAACAACATATCAAGAAAGGCAAGTTTATCTACATTTATACAGAGCAACATCATCTACTTATACAACAACAAAACCAATTTGGTCTGGATTTTTAGT
>PDMW01005610.1_pt1 | contig 9924 bp, 4 predicted proteins | sample 1515511 | NCBI WGS metagenome assembly PDMW01 (sample SAMN07343023, study PRJNA328102) | Marine metagenome, whole genome shotgun sequencing project. | biome: marine; feature: bay; material: water; isolation source: viruses from water sample < 0.22 micron filtered, nuclease treated, low... ... | reverse complement strand
TAACTTCTTTTTCGTCCCATTTCTCGCCTTTCATTCTAATCTTCATGTCATGCATCTGATTACCAGATTCAGATAATGAAGAAAGAATTAAACCACCACCACCTGGTATAACTATAGACATACCAGTATTTAATATTTGACCAGTAAGCATTTCAGTACCCCATCTCATAGCTTGACCCACGCCTTTAATATCATCATATCTTTGTGCAGGTCTATTTCTATTTAATAGTTCTTCTCCATACTCATAAGCTTTACTTAACATACCGTCTGCGGCATTGTCCTCCGCTACTTCTTTAACTATTTGAGCTGTAAGAATAGCTCCACCTTTTTCTCCTAGTACATCATTACCCCACTCAACCCATTCTTGATTTATAGTTCCATCTTCATTTTTAAGGTCAATACCAACGTGCTCTAATGCGTTAACAGTATTTAATTCATTAGCTAAAGAACCTAATCCTGTCATTATTCTAACACCACTATTTTTAAATATATTTTCATGAACCTCTAAAAAGTTGTAAGTTTTTTGAGTTTTATCTATAATTTCTTGAGATGTAGATCCTTCAAACTTAATGTCTCCTAGATAATCTAAGTCTGCCTGCATGTTTTTCTGGCCTAGTATAACATTTTTTCTTATAGAATTAAATTGATCAACATCTTCTTGAGTTGCAGTAGGATCGTTTTCTATTTTTCTTCTTAGTTTAAGCATTGCAGCTTGTTGCATGATTAAGTTCGCACTTTGCTTTTCGATGTTATTAGTTATTTCATAAACCCTATAGTCATTACCTATTTTTTCAAGCTCTAATAATCTACCTAAATCTTCTCTATTTTTTTTGTAAGCATCACTTGAAGAACCACCTAGCCCTATAGCTTTATCTAGGTCTTTATTAAAAAATTCTTCAGCAACACGAACTTGAGGACCTGTTATAGGATTATTTTTAATTACCAAGTTAGCTAAATCGTTTAATAATCCAACTCCTTTTTTATCTTCAAATTCTGATAAAATTCTATCTTCTTCGTCTCTAGTTTCTTTTAAGTTTTTCTTAGTTTCAAATACTGTATTAAATTTATCGTTATAATTTGCTTTTTCTAATACATCTATAGAAACTTTATTAAATAAACTATTATCTTTTTTATAGTCTTCGTAATTAGGTACATAAGTATATTTATCAGGGTCTTTCTCTACTTTACTTATATCTGAAGTAGGTGTTAAACCTATTTCGTTAGCAGCAGAAACTAAAGTACTCATAGATTTACCAAACTCTTGTGCTTGTAAGCTTTCTTTAACAAACTCTTCTCCTTCAATGTTAAAGTTTTGCATACCCTCAGGTAATATTATTTTTTGATCTTCAGCTACTTTATCATTATAAGTAGATAAATCTCCACCTTCTTTTCTAATTTCAATAGCTTTATCACCAAAAAACTTATTGTCAGATATTTCTTTAGCTATATCTTCTTCAGTTGGAATATTGCTTTGTTGAAGATTTTTCATAGCTTGAGCAGCTGCAATTTTATCTTCAGATCCTTCAACATCTAGCAAATCTAAAAACTCTTGTTTGTGTCCTTTAACTTTTTCTAGCTCAGCTACTCTTTGAGTATCACTTGTTATTTTATCGCTTCTATACTCAGTGTCTTCTAAAAGTTTTATATAACCATCAAATCTTTTATCAATTGTTTGCTTGTCAAATAAAGCTGGATCTTCTGTATCAAACTGGCTAACAACTTTTTCTTTACTTTTCTTGGTTGGGTCTCCGTCTCCACTAACTGATTCAAAAAACACTTGTTCATCAATTTTATCTTTAAAACTAGAGTCTAGTTCAGCCATATAGCCGTATATTTCATCAGAATAAGACTTATCTTTTATAGCTGTTTTAAAATCTTCCTTAGAAACTTTATCTTTAAAAGTAGAATCTTCAGAGTCTATATAATCGTATACATCTTCAACGTAACCTGGCATATTTTTATTTAATCTGTTTATGGAGTTGGAGCTGATTTACTACCTGAAATAACAACATCAGTTTCTCCAGGTCTAACATTTGATTCAACTATAAAATCAACATAAGCGTCGTTTAACATTTGTTGCTTAGTTCCTTCTTGAGACTTTTCCCAACTTGGAGCTTGTTTACTTATAAAGCCTTCATTTTTTAAATACTCCCATAGTTCTTCTTCTTTTGGAACAGACTTACTACCTGTTAAATTTTTAAAACCTTCAGCAAAGTTTCCATCAAAATACTGAATTAAAGTATTTCTTGCTTTAGCAGGGTCTTGTATGCTATATTGCTTTTTACCAACAAAAGTTAAAGGCTGCCCTTTAGCATCAAATCCAGGATTAGTAGGATCTTCATCGCCTGCCAATGGATTTTTTTGAGTACCCACGCTTTGACCTTTCATTGTTTTCTTAAATTCAGGTAAAAGACCTTTTGCTATAGATTGTCCAAATTCTATAGCCTGAGCTTCTAAGTTAGGGTTAATTTCTTTAAAACTTCCGCCATTATTTTTCAAGTCATTAACATAATCACCTATGTATATAGCTTGCATTTCATCACCTCCAGCTCTACTTTTTCCTTTTAACATGTACTTGCCCTCCTCATCTCTAGTTAGAAGAACATCAGAAGTTCCATCTGTTATACCGTATCTAAACAAGTCATAATCTTCATCTTCTATTATTTCTCCCACCTCATTAGTCTTTTTTATTAATCTACCTTCTTTTTTAGCTAAATCATAAGCTTCTAAATCTACATCCATAGCGCCTATCATAGTTGTTAAATCATTCAACTCGCCAGTTAAGTTATTATCCAATTTCTGAAACATAATCATATCTTCAGGTGTTCCATCAGGACCATAAGCTTTCATATAAGCATCACTAATTAGTCTAGCGTTGTTTTCTATGTCAGCCATTATTTGCTCGTCTAAATCTGGATTTACTTTAGCTATATCTTTAGCTATATCTCTATATGCTTGAGACTTGTTTAAAGATTCTTTAGTAAGCATTTTAATACCTAGCTTTTTAGCTAATGAAGCTTGTGTAGCCTTATCATACATTTTAGATGCTTTATCTGCTATAGATGTAAGGTTTTTAGCGGCTTGCGCGCCTCTAAGGTCTCTAACTAGTCTAGGTGTGTATCTTGATCTTCTTGTTGCCATATTTTATTTTTTAACCTCCAAATAAACCGGATATTTGACTCATTGCCTCCGGGTTAGACATAATACTTTGTGCCATTTGCATTGTACCACCAACTCCAGCTTGTTGTGATGCTTGTCTAGCAGTTAAAGCATCCATTTCTTGTTGTCTTAAATTATCGGACTGAGCTCTAGCAAAATCAATATCATCAATAGATCTTTGTTCTTGCATGTTTTGTCTAACTTGTTCACCTTGAGCAAAGAACCTTTGATTAGTAACTTCTTGTTTTTGTATGTCAGCTGAAATACCTTGTTTTGATTTAGCAGCTTCTCTAGCTAAAGCAGTAGCACCACCAGCGCCAAAACCTCCAGCTTGCATAGCATCTAAAGTATTAGCGAGTGATTGATCAGCTTGTTGAGCTTGAAATTCTGCTGCTTCTGTAGCTACAGCTAAATTAGCATATGGATTTCTTATTTCTTGTCTATTTGATAATAAACCAGCTATTTCTTCATCTTTTGCTATTCTTTGTTTTTCTAAATCTTGAGCTAGTTTTTTTTGTTGTCTACCTTGTATAAGACCCATAACTAATGGTGTAGCAGCTGCAGCCATTTGCATATAACCCATCATGTTGCCACCACCCATGTTATTGGTGTTTGTAGTGTCGATTGTGTTGGTTGGTAAAGTTCGTAAAGTAGGTTGAGCATTTGGTATACTTATAGGTTTAACTCCTCTTGCTGGAAGAGTCTCGTCCTTTCTTAAGCTAGCTCTTTTGTTTCTTCTATTATTATTGTTGTTTAATAAACCCATATTTTAATTTTAATAAGATGACATTACATATTCAGATCCTACGGCAAATAGCTCTTTTGTTCCGCCAAAGTCTGTAGTTGCATCTGTTGTTAGCTTTAATGTTGTAAAGTACCCTTTAATACCACTAGCTTCAGGACCTACTATTATTTCTCCTGGTTGAGCTGTTGTAGCGTTTATAATGTTAGCTACATATCTATTTTCTTTTAGGTCAAATCCAGCTCTTTGAGGAGATCCATCTTCTATGTATAAACCTTCATCATAGCTTTTTATAACAGCTGTTTGATCTTCGTAAAAACCGTAATTAAGTCCAGGAGCTTGAAGCGCTCCAGTTTGATCAGAGACCATGCTAGAAAGCTCCCAACCGTTAGTACCTTCGTAATTAACTGTTTTAAATGTTTTAACAACATTAGGTTGCGCGTTAAAAACAAATTCAATAGAAGAGTTTACTGGGTTGTTGCCGTAAAAACTATTTCTAAACACATTATTAGCATTATGTAGCCATATATTAGTTTGATTAGTAGTATAAAATCTATTAAACAAGCTTTTGGCATTGTAAGGTTTGTAATCATAAAAAGATACCCAACCTAAAACTTTTTCATCAAAAGATAAAGTGTTATATGTTCCTTCTCTTTTTTGCAAACTTAATATGTATTTATCGGTGTAGGTGTCATAAGCTCCTATAATTTCGTCTCTTTCATAATTAACAAAAGTAACCTTAGGACTTGTTAATGACGATATATCAATAGGACATAAATCTGTTAATTGAACGTCACCAGTAGCTAAATCAACATTTCTAACATAACATCCGGTATCTATACCATTTATAACTACTAAAGAACCTATAGGAATATCTGTAAAAACATCGTCACCTCCTTGAGCGATAGATATATAGGGTTCTCCAACTCCAATAGCTTGTATATCGCCATACGGCCAAGCTGGGGTTTGAGTACCTGCTAAAACTCTTGTTATGCTTTTAGTTTTAATATTGTCATCAATTTCAGCTAGCTTGTCTCTAAAGAAATCAGACATACCGTTTCCACTTATTTCAGTTAAGCCATTGTCTGATAATCTTAAAACCACATTTCTATTCTTGTCTGTAAAATATTTTCTTCTTCCAAACTTGGCAAATGATCTAGGATTCCTACTAATACCATATTCACCTACAAATGGAATTATTTCCCCTATTACTAGATTTTGTGTACCAACATTTGCACTTCTACCTTCTGCCGTGTATATAACATTTTTATCAACCATTGCTCTACTAACTTTATTTTCTTGAAATATTAGTAGTTTAGTGTCTTCGCTATATAGCTTTTGTATAGATCCATATTGCTCAGGAGCTGCAAACGTTATACTTTGTGCTGAGGAAAAAACATTAGTTTCGTTTACATTTGTTTTTGAGTTAAACAAACCAGAATATATAATATTATTTCTTCTAGTAACAGAAGTATATTCATCGTCAAGTAAATAAGCTTTTACGCCATAATCTGTAGAGTTACCATTAAAAGCACCTTTTATTCTAGATTCTTCTATCATCCAGTTCAAGCTCACATAATTAGCTGATGGAGATAATTCAATATCAGGCCTTTGAGTTGGAATAGAAGACATGCTAGAAGTCGTAGCGTAATTTAAATATCTAGTAGAACTACTAGTGTTATCGTAGTAATGGTAAGGTATGCCTGGCCAGTTTGGTATTTTAGAAATACTGCCATATCCAGAAGTGGGGTACTGCGACTCAGTAAATTGGTTATTTGTTTTTTTAACCCAAAAAGAGTTAAAATATGATATTTCTAAATTATATGCCATTATCTATATAGTTTTGTATAAACAACAAATTGACCTGCTTGAGAAGTTAGTCCATTATCAAATGTCTCTTTAACACCTATAGTTATTTTATGAACGCTGTAATCACCTCCATTTAAGAAGCCTTCTGCCCAAAATCTTCCGTTATTCTTTTCCCTTGCAGCGCCATGCCATTCAAAAGGAGGATACTGTTCATTAGCAAAAAGATAATAACCAGATGTAAAGTTTAAAGAAGATAAACCACTCCATATAGGATCGTTAGCATCAACATATTCTACTTTCCAAGGATATTCTCTCCAAGTATATCTTAGCCCTTGATCACCATATAAACCGCCAAAGTCAACTTTTAAAGGCATTTGAGCGCCATCTGCTATAATCCACTCTAAAAAAGGATAAAGCTCGTTATGGTTTTTATCGTAAACAGCACATTCAAGTTTTTCTATATATAACTCACAACCTTCGTAAGCCCCAACATAACTACCATTATTCCAACCATTAACTCCAGGGTCAAACTTAGGGTCTTCAGCAGTGGTTGAACCAGGAACATTGTATTGAGTAAAAAATCTTTCATTTCTACTTATTACATTGTTAATAGATGTAGATGTAACCTCATAGGTTGTAGATATTCCTGATTTTTCAAACATAGGATAATCTTTTATATAATCAACATCTGTTTGACCGTAATCTGGTTCCTCACCTCCTATGCTAAAAGCCCAACCGTCACCATTCCATCCAGCGGCATAAGGCGCATTAGCAGAAGGATTAGGTGTTGACCCCATAGTTGGAGCTGCGTTACTAAAGAAATTATTTTTTTTAACAACCGTAGCTGGAAGCTCGTTAGGTGTAGATAGATTAAATGTAAATTGTATTTCTTTGTTACCCCAATTTAATAGATTATCAGAGTTAAAATATAAACTAGAGTTATCACCTAAGCTAGAATCTTGATTTATTTTTATATTGTAAGATCTAGGTGAACTAACAGCTTCATAACATTCAAAATAACTTGTTATAACTAACTCATTACCAGCAGAGTCTATAGATACGGCTTGTGCAAGTGTTATAGTGCTATTTTGGTTAGTATTTACACTACCAGAATTGTTTACAATTCTTATGTTTTTATTTAACAAAGCTTTGTCTATGGTAGTACCGTCGTATAATATGCTTTCATCTCCAGTAAATACAAAAGTAGTTAAATCTTTAGGCGCTGAACCAACACCTTCAAGTACTATACCACTATTTAATTCGCTTATTAAACCTGAAGTTGCAGTTTCCCAATACAGTTCTAAATTAGAGTCAACAGGTTTTGTTTCAGCAACTATTAAAGAATTTGAAAAACTAGCAAGAGTTACTGTCCCACCTACGTCTTTAGACTGTTGTGTAGTATTAAAGAAACCTACTCTATCTTTATTTTCGTTGTTATCTACATTGGCGATAAACGGATTGTTGTCTGACTTTATAAAAGGATCTATAGTTCCTGGAACTTTATTGTTACTATTGTCTATGTAACCACCTGGATATGATATAGAATCACTAACTCCTTTTTGAGTTGTCCATTTACCCATATCTAAAAAAGGTTGTATAGAAACAACAGTAGATTCTAAAACAGGTAATTTAGATTGTCTAGAGTTCCATCTATTAACATCTACAGTTAAAGGCGGAGTAGCGCTAAAAGAATAGTTAGGTTGAACAACTCTAAAATACAAAGACTCTTTACTTCCGTATATTCTATCTGTTGGCCCAACATTTGTCATATCTCTTGGTATTTTATTTATATTATCACCATATAATGATAAATTTGATATATTCCAAGGATCGCTATAGTCTAGTTTTGTTTCGTTATTTGTATAAACCACATTACCAGACATACTTCCTGGTAAGTATACATTATAATACTCTTGCTGTTGTTGTTTTACAACTATTTTGTAACTATACCATCCTGTAGGCTGTAAATTAGCTTGATATAGACCAGGGTAGTTTTTTACATTATAATCTTTTTTATCAGGTATAGGTCTATAAAAGTCCATTTTTAACGAGCTACCAAAGAAATTTAAAACATCAGTTTCTCCAGAGTTGTCGTAAGGAGAGAATATTGTAGATCTATCTTTGTCACCAGTCCCATAGTCACTGCTCTCGTCAGCAAGCATTACCGTTGATTGTCTACCATACCTGTCTGATAAAACAACTCCAATTTGGTAATTTCTACCCTGTTTTAAAGTAGAATTATAATATTCTTTTATCTTATTGTTTATAGTAGAAGCTATTGGAGGATTTGTTGATGTATTAAATTGTGGTGAAAAAGAGCCTTTCTTAACCGAAGAACTAGCTTCATACCACAAACCATTAGGTAGCGCATGGTTATCAACATAGTTGCCATACATTATTCTATTACCTGAAGTTTCTTGAGCCTGAGCTCTAGTTGGTGTTATATCATTCACTCTAGTAACATCTGATTCAGGTAAAACTTTATAAGGTTTTTTACCTTTGTAAGTATATATAAATTGATTTCTAATAGCTAATGACGAGCTGTTAGGCGCTACTAAATACTCTAATGGACATCCTTTACTAATGTCTATAGAGTCCATCACATAAACATTGTTATCGTTAGATGACTTAAACAATATTTCAATTTCATTAATGTGTAATTCTCTTTGCAGTTGTTCATCAAGAGCTGGGTAAGGATTTGAATTTGGTTCTGCTTGTACAAGACCCGGGTAATAAGGTAAATTAATTACCAAACCTATCTCACTTGCTCTATTTTCCATAAAACCAAGTTCTGTAGTTCTTGTAGAATTGTCTTCGTCACCATAAGTAAAACTATTATACTGAGCAGGTATAAAAACAGGCTGAGTAAAAGGTGCCATTAATGAAAACTCGTTGTCAGTATATTTAAACCTATAACTAAATCTAGGAAATTTATCTTTTAAAAACTCTCTATCACCAGTAAAGCCAGAATCATATTCAGGGTTTTTTAATTGAAAAACAATAACATCTCCTGGATTTGCCCAGCCAGTAGGAACATTTATTATTGTATCTACAGAACTAGAACTAGCAGCAACACTTACTTCGTTTCCTAAAACTTTAGCTATAAACAAGTCAATAGCGCCAGGCCTACTAGCGTTTTTTATTCTAACAACAGGGCTAGTGTCAACTTCGTTTTTGCTAAAAAAATTAGCTATAGAGCTATTGGCAGCACCCGTGCCTGTCCAATTAGGTTTATCAACCGGTGGAGCAGGCTGCGGTTGAGCAGTATCAAGAAAACTTAAAACATCATCTGAACCTACAGTTTTTATAGAGTCTAAAGGAGCTGACAATGATATTGGTAACCATTCTGTTGTTGTTGCTTTTACAGTAGAGCTATAGTTAGCACCATCTCTTTTTATTAAAGAAATAGGATTATATGGGTAATATTTAGCTACTGATATTTGGTCTTCGTTATAGTAAAATCTTTTAGAGTTATCATTAGGCGCTCTTTTAGAAGCCTTTTCAATGTTTATTTTTCTTGGTTGGTTTCTATTGTCAGTCCAAAACATTAAATCTTCTACAATGTTAAATCCAAGAATAGGATGTGTTTTTGAAAAATTTAAAAAGCTACCTTCTACTAATATAGAAGACTCATATCTTCTTTCTTCTGGAATTTCTAAATTGCCATTATACTTTATTCTAGCTATATAACAATGAGATTGAAAAATAAAAGCTTTATTACTCAATTGGTCTTTTGATGAGTCTGAAAAAGTTGTTAAAAACAAATATATAGAACTAGTATCTTCGTGGGTGAACATACCTATTATTTCTAATGGTTTTTCGTTTTCTGTTATACCTTGATTTAATTGATTTATAAAATCAGGAAGAACACTAGCGTTTCCTTTTATGTTTTCTAACGCCCCAACATCTGAACCTTCTGATTTACTAACACCAATATTTCTACCTTCTCTATACTCTCCATTAGGTATTAGTCTAGAATCTAAGTCTCTATTCATTTTAGACTTGACAAAAGTGTTTTTTATTTGAGCCATATTAATGTTTAATCTGTTTAGATTTATTTCTCATTATTCTAACTATTTGATCTAGCTTAATATCTGACAACCTTATCTTAGCATTTCTTAGCTGTGCTCTTCTATCTTTTTTAAACCTTTGAACAATGTATTCTTGGACTCCAGATCTTCCAGCTAATATAGAATAAGCTATATGCATATACA
>PDMW01001029.1_pt1 | contig 9942 bp, 14 predicted proteins | sample 1515511 | NCBI WGS metagenome assembly PDMW01 (sample SAMN07343023, study PRJNA328102) | Marine metagenome, whole genome shotgun sequencing project. | biome: marine; feature: bay; material: water; isolation source: viruses from water sample < 0.22 micron filtered, nuclease treated, low... ... | reverse complement strand
CAAGCATTTACAACGGAGGTGTGCCAAACGACATATCTTCATTAAGCCCATTAAGTTGGTGGAGATGCGGAGACGGAGACACTTCGCCGACTCTGACAGATAACGGTTCGGGTGGTAATAACGGAACAATGGTAAACTTTAGCACATTCTCTACGGATGTGCCTACTTAAAAAAAGTATTATCTTTGTATAAAAGAAATTATTATGCCAACAATACCAAGTAACGAACAGTTTGTAGGAATATCAGCCTCGGAGGATTTAATCGAGAGAGGTTCAGCACAGACGAACAGCGCAAGAACGATATACACATATGCCGACCTGAAGCTAGGCTCGCAGTCAGCTATCGCTAAGACGGGCGTGGTAGTCTCATTCACAGAGAGTGAGATATACAACACATCAGCAGCGGCAGGGACGGGTAATATAACAAACGATTTGACAAGCGCACAGTTGGGAATCGTTCAGAAGTTGTATCACCAAGAGGGGTCAGCCCCTTCAGTACCTGCGGGATGGGTTCTTATGGGTTCGGGTACATACAGCACAACAGCCCTTAATGTAATCTATGCCGAGTGGTGTGGAGGTACGAGAGTTGAGTATTGGATTGTACAGCCCGCATAGATGTCTAACCGATATCGTTCCACATTATCATTGGGGAGTAGCACTCCTGCATTCACTAACACTAAGTCAATAGCTTTAGACGGTATTGATGACTTTGTAAATATGGGAGATGTTTTAGACTTTGAAAGAACAAGTGCTTTTAGTATTTCGGCTTGGGTTAAAAGAGGCGGTACAGGAGTAAATGATACTATTGTCTCCAAGATGGAGTCAAGCGGAAACTTTAGAGGTTATTTACTTTTTATAAGTAGTACAAATCTTGTAAAATTTGTGTTAAGACATCAAAATAATGTAAGCGCAAGACTAACCATTGATAGTACAACAACAATAACTGATACAAATTGGCATCACATATCAGTTACTTATGATGGTTCAAGTAGTGTAAGCGGTGTAAAAATATACATTGATGGAGTAAGCGACACGGTAACAACGGCAGGAACATTAAGCGCAACCACGTTAAATTCTTCGCCTTTTAACATAGGAGCAAGAAATAGTAATAGTTTATTTGCAACTGCAACCATTGATGAGGTTTCGCTATTCAATTCAAAGTTATCGCAAAGTGATGTAAGCACCATTTATAATAGTGGAGTACCAAATGACATATCTTCATTAAGTCCATTAAGTTGGTGGAGGTGTGGAGACGGAGATACAGCACCAACATTGACAGACAATGGAAGCGGAGGTAATGATGGAACAATGGTCTTTTTTAATACGTTCTCTACTGACGTACCTACATAAACACGAACAAATAAAAAAACAAAAATATGTCACATTTACCTAATGTTTACGCAATAATTTCAACAACGGATATTGACAACGTAGACTTCACGCAAGTACCTGAAGAAAATAACAAATATTTAAGGTATTCTTTAGACAAAACAGAATTTGTAATTAAGTGGTTTAATGAACACACGCCAACATTTATTACAGATGGAACGGTTGTACCTTTGCAAACCTTAACGCACGCAGAAGCTTTAGTGCTTATGGCTACGGCAGAATGGTCTGAACCTATACCTGTGGAGAGATAGTAAAAAATAATCGTACCTTTACAGGTATAAATTAAAAAAAAATGCAAGTGACAGGATTTCAGATCGGTTTTGATGCTTTAATTTCTCTGCTTTCGGCAGTGACAGGAGCCCTTACCGTGTGGTACAGCTTGAAGGGAAAGGTTGAGATTCAGCAGGTAGTTTTAGATAACCTTACTTCGGAAATGGACGATATTAAGACACACAAGAAGGAGGGTAATATTTTATTGCATAAGAGAGTAGATGACCTTAAGGGACAGGTTGAGAGAAACAGGGAAAAGAACGATGCCTCTCTGGCAGAGTTAAAGACCGAGATGGGAGCGATGGAGTTAAGAATTATCCAGGCCATTCATGCTATTAAGAAATAGTTACCTTCTATTAGTACTTTTATTTGTAATCTCTTGCACTCCGCAAAGAAGATTCACTAGGCTTATAGATAAATATCCGCACCTAATCACCACAGATACCGTTACGATGATAGATACAGTAACAGCAACCATACCAAGTATTGTTCATGACACAGTTATCAACGAACACTTCTTTCATGAGATAACCAAGGACACTCTTATACTAGAGAAAGACAGGCTTACCGTAAAGATATTTCACGACACCGTCACCAGAGAGGTATATATAAAGGGTGAGTGCGACACCGTGACAATAGAAAAGATTGTAGAAAGGAAGATTCCTGTTAAGTACTACGAAAAGACTCCGCTATGGAAGAAGGTTATGAACTGGTTGATATTTGCAGCCATAGTTTATGGAGTCTTTAGATTAGTTATATTTGTAAAAAAAAAGATATGAAAAATAGATTATTCTCAAACTACGTAACCACCATATTAGGATGTTTAATTTTAATATTTTGTGGCGTAATGATTTACACTGAAAAGGAAACAACAGAAGGAATGTCTGGATGGCTTGCTGTAGGTCTAATGTTTCTCAGATCAAAAGACAGCCTAATAGCACTACCTGCTAAAGAAAGATAGATGGGTGTAGTGCTTGTAATAATTGCAGCGTATCTTTGTGCCTCATTAATAATTACAGTATGGAAAAGATAATTACATGTCCTAATTGCAAGACAGAGTTTGACATGTCTATAAAGCCTCACGCTTACGAATCAAAATACCTATGGATATTTGACAACGGGCATGGTGGTGTTATTGATGGTGTTTATCAGACATCGGGTAAGAGATCTCCAGTATGGCCAGATGGTGAAGTTTTGTATGAGGGAGAGTTCAACAGGGCTATTGTTAGTAGGTTAATGAAAATGTGCAAGGCAAACAATATTGACTGTGTAGACCTAGTAGACACTCAAGAGGATATTCCGCTAAAAGAAAGACCTAAAATGGCTAACAAGATAGCAAGGTCTTCTGATAGGCCATGTATATATGTTAGCATACATGCCAATGGTTTCACTGATGAATCTGCAAACGGGTGGGAGGTGTTTACATCTCCAGGTGAGACTAAGTCAGACCCTATAGCCACAGTTCTTTATGAGAAAGCTAAGGCTGAGTTTCCTGAAAGAAAAATGAGGCCATCAATGGGAGATGGAGATCCTGATAAAGAAGAAAGGTTTACCGTTCTTACGGATACATCTATGCCTGCTATACTATCTGAGAATTTTTTTATGACAAACTACAGAGAGTGTCACGAGATACTTATGAGTGAGTCTGGTAGAGACAGGGTCGCTAAGATACATTTTCAAATGATTCAACAACTAGAAAATGGCTAGCATTTATAAATCATTAAGAAAGCCAAAGAAAAAAAGGACAGGCATTCATAGTAAAAATAATTCAAGATTAAAGAAGTCCGTAAATTATAAGAAGCCTTATAAGGGGCAGGGAAAATAAAAATCACTATATTTGTATAAATAACAAGACATGGCAAAGATAGATTCATATTCAACAGCTACACCTACAGAGAACGATATATTACTTGGATCAGACTCTGACGCTTCAAACGCTACAAAGAACTTTACGATAGGTTCAATAAGAGACTACATGATAACGTCTAGCGTTCCAGTCACTGCATCTTCAACTGGGGTAGCTGGTACACTTGCCTATGATTCGAACTATCTATATGTTTGTGTAGCCACAAACACATGGAAGAGGGTTGCTATAGCTACTTGGTAGTAAATTAAATTAAATGAAAAAAATTGAAGAGGATGAGCTTAAGAAATTAATTGAGCTTAACAAGAATTACAGGGATCTTAAGTTTCAAATAGCTGACATTGAGATCACCTTCGAAAGACTAAAAAATCAAAAAATAACGTCTATAGCTAACCTAGAAATGGGGGCACATGACCTGGCGGAATATCAGAAAGAGATTTCTGAAAAGTACGGAAATGTAGACATAAATCTACATACAGGTGAATATAGTTAGAAAGATATCCGTAGGACCAGACTACATGAAGTGCATGCACTACGTTGTTGGTCAGGAAGTTCTAGGAAGAAGTTATACGATAGATTCAATAATACAGGAGGATACTTCTATATCTATATACATACGTAAGGATGACGAGATCGTTAAGTGGAAGGAGTTTAGCTCTACCATGCCTGTATCTATAGAGTTTAAAATAGACTTCTGATGACATCTCCATACTGCTTCGTTATAAAACCTGTCGATGGCAGGCGTTATGACAATATACGGGACTATGGAGGGAAGGAGTTTGTGATAAGCACATCCCAGGAAGATCACACCGTATCAAACAGATTTGCTGAAGTTATATCAAGGCCTACATACTATAGCGGGCCAATACAAAAGGGAGATATAGTTATCGTGCACCACAACGTGTTCAGGTATTACTACGACATGAAGGGGAAGCAGAAGAGTAGCTGGCACCATGTCATGGATGATATATTTATAGTGGAACCCAGTCAGGTTTATTTGTATAGAAGGGATGAGGTGTGGAATGCACCGTCTCCTTTTTGTTTCGTTAGACCTATAGAGTCTGAAGATCACATGTTTACTCAGTTAGGAAACTTAGAGCAACTGTGGGGTGAGTTGGTTTTTAAAAACAGCGATATAGACTACGTGGATCATGGGGATATTATATCATTCACTCCAGATAGTGAGTATGAGTTTAGGATAGGTGAGGAAATACTATACAGGATGTACAACAAGAACATATGTCTAAAAAGGTAGAAATATTACAGGCGGCCAAGCTGGCTATAGATGAGCTGATTAAGGTATTAAAGGAGCCTATAATCACACATGCTGAGGATGATATAACGGCTGATAAGATGAAGAATGCAGCATCCGCTAAAAAGCTAGCATTCGATGACGCACTTGCTATGCTTCACAAGATAGAGGAGGAGGAGACTGGTAAGGAGGAGGTCAAAGTTATAGACGCTGGAAAGAACGGATTCGCAGAAGGTAGGGCTCGTGGAAAATAACCTATACAAAATATCAAAGAATCACATAAGCAAGAATGCCTTGATCTCAAGAAACAGGGCAAAAAAATGGGTTTACGGGTATGACAAAAAGTATGACGTGGTGGTTATATCTAAGGATGGAACTATCGGGGATGTATATGACATAAATGGACTCAAGATAGCCATACCTTCCAAACCAAAAAAGATAGACGTAAAGGAAGATAAATGGGTTGCCTATGATTACCCTAAAGAGCTATCTAAAATAAGAACGATATTTGATTGGAACAGAAAGGATAATCTTTTTAAATCTAAATACATAGACTTTATAGAGGGTGAGTTTGACAGGAGAGAGGATGGGTATTGGTTCATGAACAACGGAACACCTACCTACATCACTGGATCTCACTATATGTACCTTCAGTGGACCAAGATAGATGTAGGGCACCCTGACTTCAGGGAGTCAAACAGAATATTTTATATATTCTGGGAGGCATGTAAGGCCGATAAACGATGCTTTGGTATGTGCTACCTAAAGAACAGGCGTTCTGGTTTCTCCTTCATGGGATCTGAGGAGTGTGCTAACATAGCAACAATATCTAGGGATTCACGTATAGGTATTCTTTCAAAGACTGGTAGTGATGCCAAGAAAATGTTTACTGACAAGGTTGTACCTATTGTAAGGAACTACCCCTTCTTTTTTAAGCCTATTCAGGATGGTATGGATAATCCAAAGACAGAGTTGGCCTTCAGGGTTCCTGCGAGTAAGATCACCCGTAAGAACATGGACGAGGAGAAGGATGATGAGATTGAGGGGCTTGACACAACCATTGACTGGAAGAACACGGATGACAACAGTTATGACGGTGAAAAGCTTTTACTCCTTGTACATGACGAGAGTGGTAAGTGGTTGAAGCCAAATAATATTCAGACCAACTGGCGTGTAACCAAGACATGTCTAAGGCTGGGTAGCAAGATCATAGGCAAGTGCATGATGGGATCCACATCCAACGCACTCTCAAAGGGTGGTGAGCAGTTCAAGAGATTATACATGGATAGCGATCCATCCGTAAGGTCGGCAAACGGACAGACAAGGAGTGGATTGTATTCATTGTTTATACCTATGGAGTGGAACTACGAGGGATACATTGATCAGTATGGATGGCCTGTGTTTGAGGACCCTTCTAAGCCAGTTATAGGTGTAGATGGAGAGATTATAGATGACGGTGTTATAACATACTGGAACAATGAGGTTGAGGCACTTAAGTCAGATCCAGATGCATTGAACGAGTACTACAGACAGTTTCCTAGGACTGAGTCTCACGCATTCAGGGATGAATCTAGACAGTCTATATTCAACCTCACAAAGATATACCAGCAGATCGATTACAACGACTCATTGATAAAGGACAGAGTTTTAACACGAGGATACTTTCATTGGAAGAATGGAGAGAAGGACACAACGGTTGTATGGACTCCTGATAAAAAAGGCAGGTTTGTTGTATCATGGGTTCCGAGCTTTGAGCATAGGAATAATGTTATAAACAGGGGTGGTGTTAAATATCCTGGGAACGAACACATGGGATCCTTCGGATGTGACCCGTATGATATATCTGGCGTTGTTGGAGGTAGTGGATCTAACGGTGCACTGCACGGTCTTACTAAGTTTCATATGGAAGACGCTCCGTCTAATGAGTTCTTTCTTGAATACATAGCCAGACCAAAAACGGCAGAGATATTCTTTGAGGATGTACTCATGGCGTGTGTATTTTATGGTATGCCTATACTTGCGGAGAACAACAAGGCTAGACTTCTTTACCATTTTAAGAACAGAGGATACAGAGGGTTTTCAATGAACAGGCCAGACAAGAACAAGAAGAGGTTATCTAAGACAGAGTTAGAGCTTGGAGGTATACCTAATACCAGTGAGGATGTAAAACAGGCTCACGCATCAGCTATTGAATCCTATATAGAACAGTACGTAGGGTTCGACTCTGAGGGTACATATAGAGATGCTGGTAACATAGGCAGTATGTATCTTACTAGAACTCTTGAGGACTGGGCAAAGTTTGAGATAAACAACAGGACAAAGTACGATGCCTCGATCAGCTCAGGTCTTGCTATAATGGCGAACAAGAAGTATATTTCTAATACACAGAAAAAAGAATCAAAAATAAGTATTAAATTTGTAAGATACGATAATCGTGGTAATAGAAGCGAAATAATAAAGTAATGGAGAAACCCTCAGTAATAATTAATCAATTACCCTTCCCGAACCAGATGGCATCTGACGAAGAAAAATCTTCAGAGAAATATGGATTAAGTGTAGCAAAGGCTATAGAGGGTGAGTGGTTTAAAAGAAAAGGAAATTCTTGTAGGTTTTACGACCAATGGGGAGAGTACCACAGATTAAGGCTTTATGCCAGAGGCGAGCAGCCAATGCAGAAGTACAAGGATGAGTTAGCCATAAATGGTGACATGTCTATGTTAAACCTAGACTGGACTCCTATTCCGATTATACCCAAGTTTGTAGATATAGTTGTAAACGGAATGAATGACAGGCTTTACAAGGTTAAAGCCGAGGCTCAGGATGTAATGTCTGCAGAGAAAAAGAATCAGTTTCAGGAATCTATAGAGAAGGACATGGTTTCCAAGGACTTCTTAGAAATGACAAAGAAGGAGTTTGGTATTAATGCATTTAATATGGATCCTAACGAACTGCCAGCTGATGATCAGGAGTTGTCATTATACATGCAGATAAACTACAAGCCTGGGATAGAGATAGCTGAGGAGGTTGCCATAGACACCATACTTAAGATGAATAAGTTTGACGAGATTAAGAAAAACTTCGACTACGACGTCACAACGATAGGTATAGGTTGCATGAAGCATAATTTTATGGTAAATGACGGTGTGAATGTAGAGTATGTTGATCCAGCTAACTGGATACACAGCTACACGGAAACGGAGGACTTCTCAGACTGCTATTACTTTGGTGAGGTAAAGCAAGTTCATTACACAGAGCTTTTAAAAATAAATCCAGACCTTACTGACGAGCAGCTTACAGAGATAAAGAACTCTAGCTCTGCATATAACAATTACTTCCCTATAATCAGAAACTATCAGGACGATGCATTCTTAAATGAGGTTGTCACACTGATGTACTTTAATTATAAGACGAGCAAAAGATTTGTATGGAAGAAAAAAATATTAGATAACGGTGGGGAGAGAGTTATTAGAAAGGGAGACACATTTAATCCTCCAACAGGAGATGGTGTTCCTTTTGAAATAATTGAGGCACCAAGAGAGGTTTGGTATGACGGAATACTTGTAGCTGGATCTAACATATTGCTAAAGTGGGAGATGGCTAGAAATATGGTTAGACCAAAATCAGCATCTCAGAGTGCGATGCCAAACTATGTGGCTCACGCACCAAGAATATACAAGGGAAATATAGAGTCATTGGTTAGGAGAATGATTCCATTTGCCGATCAGATTCAACTGACACATTTAAAGCTACAGCAGGTAATGTCAAGGGTTGTGCCTGACGGTGTATTTATAGATGCAGATGGTATCAATGAGGTAGATCTTGGAACGGGTGCCGCATACAATCCTGAGGATGCACTTAAGCTATACTTCCAGACTGGTAGTGTTATCGGTAGGAGCTATACGCAGGATGGAGAGTTTAATAATGCAAGGGTTCCAATACAAGAGTTAAACTCAAACAGTGGACAGTCTAAAATGTCTGCTCTTATTGCAAACTACAATCACTACCTAAACATGATCAGGGATGTGACGGGTATAAACTCTGCAAGGGATGGATCAAGTCCTAACCCTGATGCACTTGTGGGTGTGCAGAAGTTGGCTGCATTGAGCTCCAACACTGCAACTAGACACATACTAAATGCAGGACTATATGCGACAAGAAGACTTGCTGAATGTATATCATTGAGGGTTGGAGACATACTTGAATATGCAGACTTCAGAGAGGAGTTCGCTATGCAGATAGGAAAGTATAACGTAGCTATACTTGACGAGATTAGAGACTTGTATCTGTATGACTTTGGAATATTTATAGAGGTAGCTCCAGATGAGGAGGAGAAACAGATGCTTGAGGCAAATATAAATGTAGCACTTCAGCAGAAGACTATAGATCTTGAGGATGCAATAGACATCAGGGGGATGAACAATATAAAGCTGGCAAATGAGATGCTCAAGGTCAAGAGGCGTAGGCGTATGGAGGAGATGCAGAAGCAGGCTCAACAGCAGCAGCAGATGAAGTTACAGTCAGACCTTCAGACTCAGCAATCGGCTGCACAGCAGAAGGCACAGCTTATACAGCTTGAGGCTCAGTCAAAGACACAGGTCAAGGAGGCAGAGGCACAGTTTGAGATTCAGAAGATGAATGCAGAAGTTGAGGCAAAGAGGTATTTGATGGACTTAGAGTTCCAGTACAACATGCAGCTTAAGGGTATAGAGACTGAATCTTTGATGAAGAGAGAAGACAACAGGGAGAAGGGTAAGTCTGAAAGAATTAGTCAGCAAAATAGTGAGCAGTCTAAACTTATAAATCAAAGAAAGAACAACCTGCCTCCACAAAATTTTGAGAGCACGGAGGATACTCTTGACGGTTTTGGACTAGAATCATTTGGTCCTAAATAGGATATAAAAATATTACTTAACTTTGTGGATAAATAAAATATAATAAAATGGCAGAAGAATTTAAGGTAAGGGCTGTTGACTTTGAAGAGAAGTCAACTCAGGAGATCGAGAGAGATCTTTTAGAAAAGGCAGAGAATGAAAACAACGAAGCTAACGGTGCAGGAATGGAAGGAAGCCTTGAGGGTTCCACCGCCTCACAAGAGCAAAAAGATATACAGCCGCAAGGCGAAGCACAAGAGTCGTCCTTAAATGACGATGACGTTCTTTCATATATTG
>PDMW01029579.1_pt1 | contig 9965 bp, 1 predicted proteins | sample 1515511 | NCBI WGS metagenome assembly PDMW01 (sample SAMN07343023, study PRJNA328102) | Marine metagenome, whole genome shotgun sequencing project. | biome: marine; feature: bay; material: water; isolation source: viruses from water sample < 0.22 micron filtered, nuclease treated, low... ... | reverse complement strand
ACAATAAATATCAAGAGGCAAGTAATAATAAAGGTAGTTACAGTGAGCCAGAAGCTGAAAATACTTTTAACGAAGGATTTGAGCAATTTTTAGAGTCAAATCCTGAGCAAATCAAGTGATAATAAATATAGCCAAAGTGAGGTTACATCTTCGTCCGTAAGCTTTGCAACTAATTAGGACGTAGAAGAAGAGTAATTAAAAATTTATTATCATGCCTAGATATTCAGTAGACGACAAAGTCTATAACATTCCAGAAGACAAGGAACAAGCTTTTCTTGCAAAATTTCCAAAAGCAAAACTATTAAGCCCTTTGAAACAATTAGAGGGAAACGAAGACGGCACAACGGATCAAGCTCCAACCGATGTGCTTCAGAATACGGAGTTAGATTCGGAAAGTACTTTATTGGACTCACAAGAGACGAGTAATGACTTTGTAAACGAGACGTTTGTCTTAAACGATAACAAGACTGATGTAAAAGACGAAGACAAGGTTAAGGGCCAAGGTGAAGTTTTAACGACCACCATACAAAAAAACATACAGCAGGTTGATATAACGCCACCCGAAAATTTAGAAACTTTTACCGCTAACTTCGTGAGTAAGGGAGAGCAGGCTAGTATAGACGAGCTGGAAAGAATAGCAAAGCTAAACCCCGCTTATAACAAGTACAAGTTTGGTAAAGCTGGTCTTTTTTCACCTAAAGTTAGAATAACAAACAAGGAGACAGGTGAAAAGCAAGTTTTTTTCTTGAACAAAAACAAAATAATAGACTCTTGGAGGCAGATAAACGAATTTGTATTAGGCGATAAATCACAGTTAGACTACGACAGAGAGTTCGACAACGCGTCTAAGATATACAAAGACTTAAAGCTAGAAAATGAAAGCGCGGAAGATTTTTACAAGAGACTAACACCTAAAACCTATGTAGAAGAAAACGTGAGCGGGTATAGCGTCAAAGACAACGTGCCAACAATAAATAGGACCGAAGTCACAGAGGTTAACGGTATTAAGAAGTACAAAGATCTAACTACTAATAAAATAACTTACTCAGATCCTAAAAGAAGAGAAGAGTACCAACTTCTAAACTACTACTACGATTTAAAAAGCCAAGCCAATGACTTAAGAGCTAAGCTTGCCGGGGAGTATGAAGAGCTTTCAGACGCCGGTATAATGCAGCAGTTTTACAGCGCTGATCCTTCGCGAAGTGAAAAAGCAGATGTTGGCGATTATGGAGATCTTACGCAGTCTTTTGTGGACGATAAAGAATTTGTAGACACGTATTCTTATATAGATCACGAGGTTTACGTTGAAGACGTAAAAGTAAATCAGTTTTTAGAAGAGTTCGCCAGCAAACAGTCTGCTTGGCAGTCTCAATACGAGCAGGAGTTTTTATCAGAGTTTGAAAGTCAAAGAACAGGCGAAAACGGAGCCACGACTAGCTTCTCAAAAGAAAGAGAAAAGCTTCTTAATGAAGCATTTGGAAAACAGCTCAACACGTTTAACTCTGCTATAAAAACAGAAACAGACATAATAATACAAGAGCAAAAATACTTGCTTTCTACAGAGGTAGATGCAGGCCTGTGGAGTGACTTTTCTCAAGATCAGTTAAACGATAAGCTTAATGAAAGGATAAATATAATAAGAGACTCTTTTATTGATAACATAGAGAAATCTCCTGAGTACCAAAAGTTTTTTGATAGCTACGATAAAAAAAGCCAGGAAATAGTTGGTGATCTAATGAAGGACTTTAACAACAAGAAGTTTGAAGAACTAGAGCAAATAAAACAAAGCGAGTTTAAAAAGTTTTCGCAAGATTTTGATCCTAACAACATAGTTTTTGATAAGGTTGACAAAGATGTTCTAGATGATATAGCGCGAGATTTAGATATAACACATGGATTTGCTGATCTTTCTTATGTAGAGCAAAAAGATTTAATAAACAAATACTGGCAAGAGCTTGAGTCAAAGCTTAGAACCGAAGATGGAGTGGTAGACTCTGAAGAAGTGCAAGATATGAAGAAAGACTACTATGGTTACTTCTATCAAAAACTTTCTCAAACAGTAGATCAAAACGATCAAACAAACTTCGTAAGAAAAGACATTGTCAACCAAATATATGAGGTTACAAAAATAGAAGTCGACAGGTTGATAGATGAAGCTGTAGATTCTGGAGAAATAAAGTACTTAGACAAGTCTATCGGTATGTATGTAGGCTACTCTAATAAAGAAGAAGAGAGAAGAGCCGCGATGCGGTATGTTATTGAAAAAAATCCAGAGCTAGCGACTAGCCTTAATATAGCTTCTGAAATATTAAATGCTCCAAGCCCTGAAGAATTAAAAAATAATCCAGAGATTTTAAACTGGTGGAAAGGTGTTTCTGGAGGCAAGCTTCATGAAATAATACCTTTTTTAAGCGGCGTGATAGATCTAAACGATACGAAAACAATGTACGATATATCTAAAACACCGGCAGATAAAAGAACAAAGGCTCAAGAGCTTTACGTAACCTTAAAGTCTGTACAGGGTCAACACGAAGAAGCGTTAAATAAGGTTAGTAAAAACTATAAGGCTGGTGTCATGACTAGACAGTCTATGCCTTTCATGTTTGAAATGGGTTTAACCGGTGGAGCTTATTCTTTTGCAAAGAAAGGCGTTGAAGTAGCAGTTAAAAAAAGCTTGCTAGGAACAGCTAAGTCTAGGTTTAAAAAAGGTACTAGCGATTTGCTTTTTGTTAAAAAGAACGCTAAATACAAGCTAGTTGACAACGCGGCTGAAACGATGGGTGTTATAACCGGTTCACTGACTCAAACGCTAGCTAATCCTCAAAGGTATCTAAATAACATGTACCAAAACTTAACGCCTCAAATGGCTTATATGATGACTAGCGATGCTGATGGTATTTTAGACGAGTTAGGTTTAGGTATAACCACATACACGCCGAAAGATGGTGAAGCTAAAGATACTAGCGTGCTAAAAGCTTTTACTAGAGGCGTTGGTATAAGCTGGGGCGATTACTCTACGGAAAGACTTGGTTTATACATGGGCAAAGGTTTTAATAGGCTGTCTGCGCCTGTAAACAGCGCGTGGTCTAAAGCTGTGAATAACAATGACTTTTTAAGAAGATTAACCGGTTCGTGGATATTAACAAAGTATAAAACTCCACAGGCTTGGCTACAAAGAAACATAGGTATAGACGGGTTTTTCGGTGAATTTGCGGAAGAGCTTGTTAACATACCATATTCTAATCTTGTTATGGGTGACATAACTATGAACGGAATATACAAGTACGATCAGCTGGGTAGAAATTTAGGCTTAGACTATGATAACCTTGATGTTATAGCTAGAAGCGTTGCCGGTGGTCAGCTTATATTTAAAGGTGGAGGCTTTGCTTTACATTCCGGGTATTCGCTTACAACAAGAAATAAAAACCCTCTGTTAAAAATAGATGGCATAAAATTCAATGACGAGCAAGACTTTAATAGCTATCTACTTTCGCTAAGCGAAAACGGTCTATTAAACGAAGACACTGATATAGTTGTTAAAAATGACTTTGAGACTGTAGACAACGCTGTAGAGGTTTTAAAAGAAAATGGACTTTCTGAAGATCAAATAGACACCGGCGCCTCATCCCTTGGGTCTGGTAGTGCTATAACGGCTAGCGAGGTTGAAATACTTAATGAGATACAAGACAACGATGTGGAAGGCATGTCCGCAGCCGATATAAGAGAGGAAAACGAAAATTTAGAAAAGCAAATTGTTGAAACCAGAAGTCAGATAGAGTTTAGCAAGCAATCAGAGCTACCTTCTGAAGAGCGCAATAAAGCTAAGAAGTCACTTAAAGATAAGTTAAAAGACTTGGTGTCAAAGCAAAACAATCTATTAGATAAAGCTAAAAAAAGGGCTAACGTAAAAAAAAGAGAGCCTTTCTACCAGCAAGCTTTAAACACTATAAGAAAAATAAAACCTTCTGACACTACTATACGTGAGTTTAAAGACGGGCAAGAGTTAGGTAACTACGTTGTTAAAAGCGCCTTTGGAGTTAGCAGATCGGAAGACTTCGAAGGAAACGTGACTTACACAAAAGACTCTAATGGAGAAGTTATAAACGACGAGCAGACTATACAGTTTATAGAGGGCAAGTACCAAGAAGCAGCACAGTCTGGTCAAGGCGCTTTCGTGAACGAGAGTAATGAAATAATAATAAACAAACAAAAAGCTTTAGAAAGCGGTAATGTTAACGTCGCTGCTCACGAGTTTTTACACAGACTGTTAAAGAATACGTTAGAAAATAGTCCAGAACTTAGAATAGCTTTTGGTTCAGCTCTACACTATCATTTAAAAACTTTAAACCCTAAGCAAATAAAAGATGCGAGCTTTAGAGCTAGACTAGCGGCTTACAACAACAAGAGTAAGGCTGATCAAATGGAGGAGGTTTTAAACTTAACCTCTGACGCTTTAGCTAACGGAACAATGACTTTCGATGCATCATTTATGCAGAAGCTTTCAGATATGATAAGAAGAATAATGCAGTCTATGGGCGTTCAAATTTCATTTGAAAAACCAGAAGATGTTTTTAACTTCATAAGAGATTATAACGAAAGTATATTGAAAGGAGATCTTACCGCTTCTCAAAAATCTCTGTTGTCTGAAGAAACTATACAGACAGAGGGCGTTATGGGTCAATTTGTTTCAGACCAAAAGAAAGAAGTTGAAGACATAATGAAAAAAACCGGCTTAACCAAAGAGCAGGTTGATAGTCAATTGAGGTTTTCGAAAGAAGAGGCTTCGGCAAAAGTTCAAGATATATACGAAAAACAAGGTGAAGCTGGGGCTTTTGAAATATTTGAAGCGTTTAAACCTATAACCGCAAGGCTAGTTAGAAAATATGAAAACGTGCCCGGCTTTGACGCTGAGCAGTTAACGTCGGAGATAGAAATAGGTAAAAGAGGTATGTATGACTTAATCAGGGATTATGATCTAGAGTCTGGCGTGCCTTTAGCCGCGTATATAAATAAGTTTTTGCCAGCTAGAGCTATTGAAGCCGCTAATAGAGTTTTAAAAACAGAGTTTGAAGAAGACGTAACAGAGGCTAGAGGTGTTGCTGCTGACGAAGCTTCTGAAATTACAGTGTCTGAATCTGGTAGAAAGACCAAGTTAAAAGTATTAGCGGACGATCTAGGAATATCAGAGAGCGTTTCTAACGAGGTTTCTAGTGCTAACATAGATAAAGCTGCTTTAACTAATTTTAAGTCAGTTCCAAACGGCGCTACGAACAGCATAGCTGAAGCTATGGGAATTTCACCAAAGAAGATATTAACTAAAGCTAACTTGACTAGAAGCGAAGTAGACGCTGCCCAAAGGTTTATAAATAAGCATGCTGATAGTATAATATCAGCTTTGCCAGAAGGTTTTGACTCTGCGGATAAAGCCACGGGTGTTCCAAAGACTATATTAAAACAGTTTTATAATCAAAGATCCGCTAGGGCTAAGACTAAAGCTGGTTTGAAAGTGCAAATAAAAAATCCTAATTTAAAGACATCAGAGTTTTTAGATTACTTTGGTATAGTTAAAGGGCAACCTAACAAGTTTGATAGAAACCTAAGTGCTAAATTGATAGCTTTAGCTAATGTTCTTGATAAAGTGGCTACAAACCAAGCCTTAAGGCAGCGAAATCCAGAGTTAGCTAACATAGCCAATGGTATGTCTAAGGTTATGTTTTCAAAAAATGCTAACGCAGAGTTTTCTGGAATAAAAGGGTCTTGGTCTTCTATGGCTAAAGATTTAAAATACGATAGGTTAGACATAAAAAATAAAGCAGATAGAAATGATTTTAAAGAGTGGATTAAAGCCACTGGATCAAAGATTTTACCCAAAAGTTTTTGGTTAGAAACTGGAACAATATTAGGTTCAGGCGCTCAAAACGTTAAGGTTTTAAATAAAGATGGAGATCAGCTTTACTTTGATAAAGAAGGCAAAGTAAGTACTGAAAAGAAAAAAGGTAGTAAAGAGCTCAGAGAGTACGCGCTTGAAGACGGTAGAAAAATTAGGAACAACGATCCCTTGTACGAGCAGCTTAAACTTTTACAAATTCCTAACAAGAGCAAGGGTAAGCATGCCTTCGCTAACGTAGCACAAGCTAATGATTTCTTTAAAGGCACTGAGTTTAAAGAAGAAAGTGATAACTTAAAAGCTGCAACAACTAGACAAGCTAAGTACAAGACCTGGGACAGTAGCCAAAGCTTAGAGTGGTTAAAGAATAATCAAGAAGCTCTAAACTCTTCTGAAAAAGGTTTTATTGAAATATGGTTAGCCATACAAGCCGACATACAACAAAACCCACAGAATAAAAGATTTTGGGCTGCGGTTTTAGAATCTACATCAATAAGTCAAGAGCACTTTTCTAGAATAGGGTCAAGGTTTGCTTTTACTAACACTTTAGGCTTAAGCAATGTTGAAGAGCACACTCAGCCAGCTTCTGATTTTGCCGCTACACTGTTTGCTATGGCAGACATGGGAGTTTTAGACGAGTCTACTATCAGTGTTGCCGTTTCTAATTCTTATCTACAAGGCGCTTTGCCAAAAATTTATGACGACCTACTAAAAGGCGATGGCTTTAGCTACGTGTCTAAAATACCGGCTGAACACCAAAAAGACGTGTTTTTTGGTATAACGCCTGTTTGGATTAGGTACATAAACCCCGAGGTCAATAGAATGAAACACACTATAGACGGTGTTGAATACAAAGGTATAAATCCAAATGTTATATTACTTTCTGAAGGTCAAACGCTAGCCGAAGAGTACGGTTTAGAGGTTGACAAAAGCCTGCACAAAGAGCAAGACGTCATATCTTATCAACAAGAAATGATGTTTCAGGTTTTTGCTGGCAACTTAAGTCAAGCAAAAGCAACTAATAATTTGCAAGAATATACTTCTAAGTACAAACTTTCTAAAGATGAAAGCATAGCTAACACTACGTCTAGAGTTTCTGATAAAGCGGCTGCTACGACTCAAAACACTCCTACGGTTGGTATGTCTACTTTTGACTTTGACGAAACGCTAATTATAGATGGCGAAAACTTTATAGTAGCGACTAACACTAAAACCGGGGAGAAAGTAAACATAAGTAGCGGTAATTGGCCTTTGCAAGGCCCTAAGTATGCTGCTCAAGGATATGAGTTTGATTTTACTGATTTTGTAAACGTCAGAGGCGGCGTTGACGGGCCACTGCTTCAAAAGATGAAAAATCAAATAGCTAAATACGGGCCTAAAAACGTGTTTGTGTTAACAGCTAGACCGCAGGAGTCTGCTGTAGCCATACACGAGTGGTTAAAAACAAAAGGTATAAATATTGATTTAGCTAATATAACTGGTCTAGGAAACAGTACTGGAGACGCTAAAGCCGAGTGGATGCTTAATAAGTACGAGCAAGGATACAATGACATGTACTTCGTAGACGATGCTTTGCCTAATGTTGATGCCGTTTCTCACGTGTTTAACCAACTAGACATTAAAGGTAAATCAGTTCAAGCTAAAATAAATTTTAGTAAAGATATAGACTCTGAGTTCAACAAAATGCTTGAAAGAACTAAAGGCGTTGGAGCTGAAAAAACTTTCTCAAGAGTTGAGGGTAGAAAAAGAGGTAAAGATAAAGGAAGATTTACTTTTTTTGTTCCTCCTTCAGCTGAAGACTTTACAGGTTTACTACGATACTTTGCTGGCTCGGGAGCTCAAGGCAATGCTGACATAAAGTTTTTTGAAGAATCTTTGGTAAAGCCGTTCGCTAGAGCTGAAAGAAAAATGCAGGAGCTTAGAGGCTTAATAAGATCAGAGTACAAAGCGCTTAATAAAAAATATCCTAAAACTAAAAAAGCTTTAGGCAAGAGGCTGGGCAGCACAGGGTTTACTTTAGACCAAGCTATACGAATATATCTTTATGATAAAGCTGGACATGAGATACCAGGTTTGTCTGAAAACAAAAAGAAAGAGTTAATAAAAATAGTTAAATCTGTTCCTAGTCATCTAGCTTACGCGGATGAAGTAGGTAGAATATCTAGACGCAAAGAAGGTTATGTAAAGCCGGACGAGTTCTGGGACGCTAGCACTATAGCCGCTGATTTCGATGGTCTAATGAAAGGCGTTACTAGAAAAGAATTTCTTCAAGAGTTTATACAAAATTCCGAGATAGTGTTTAGCGCAAAAAACTTAAACAAAATAGAGGCTGTGTACGGTAGCCAGTTTAGAAATTCTTTAGAAGACGTCTTGTATCGCATGAAGTCTGGTGTTAACAGATCTGCCAACAAAAGCTACGGTCAAGCTTGGACTAATTGGGTTAATGGATCTGTTGGAGCTATCATGTTCTTTAACGCGAGATCAGCTGTTTTACAGACTTTGTCTACAGTAAACTTTATAAACTTTGAAGATAACAATATATTCGCCGCTGGTAAAGCCCTTGCTAATCAGAAACAATATTGGTCAGACTTTTCTATGTTATTTAACTCTGACTTTTTGAAAAACAGAAGAGCTGGTTTAGCCACAAACGTAAACGAAGCTGAACTTGCTAACGCTGTAGCTACAGCTAGCAACAAGGCTAAAGCTGCTTTAAGCTATTTGTTAAAAATAGGTTTTACGCCTACACAGATAGCGGATAGCTTCGCTATTGCCTCTGGTGGCGCTACGTTTTATAGAAACAGAGTTGGTAGATATTTAAAAGAAGGTATGAGTCAAGCTGAAGCTGAATCACAAGCTATGCTAGACTTTCAGGAAATAGCAGAAGAAACACAGCAGTCCGCTAGGCCTGACAGAATATCACAGCAGCAAGCAAGTCCGTTGGGTCGACTTATACTAGCTTTCGCCAACACGCCCATGCAGTACAATAGGCTTATAAAAAAGGCTGCTGGTGATTTGATAAACGGCAGGGGAGACTGGAGATCAAACATGTCTAGGATATTATACTACGGGGCCGCTCAAAACTTTATATTCGCTTCTTTGCAAAACGCTTTGTTTGCCGTGGCTTTTGGAGAGGAAGAAGAAGACGAAAAACGAGAGATAAAAGAACAAAGAATACTAAACAGTATGTTTGACTCTTTGGCTAGAGGATCTGGCGTTTACGGAGCTGCACTAGCTACACTTAAAAACACTTATCTTAGATATATAGAAGAAGATAAAAAAGGATTTAGAGCCGACTACGGTCAAGTTCTTGTAGAAGCCTTAAACGTCTCTCCCCCTATGGGATCTAAAGCTAGAAAACTTTACTCAGCATTCAACGCTAGAAAGTTTAACAGAGAAGTTATGAGCAGAATGGACAATTTTGACATAAACAATCCTGTTGTGCCTGCGGTTGCTAACGTGATAGAAGCCGCTACAAACCTACCTTTAGCTAGGTTAGACAAAAAAATGAACAACATTAGAGAGGCTATGAATAAAGACAACTCTAATATGCAAAGGTTGTTTTTAGCTTTAGGCTGGAGTAGCTGGGATTTGAATGTTGGTAAAAAAGTAATTCGCAACAAAGGAAAAGAAAATAAATATACTGTCTACCTTGATGAAAGAAGACAGGCCGTAGACAGTGTTAAAGAAGATATAAAAGAAGAAAAGAAACAAGAGACTGTACGCAAGAAAGAAGAGAAGAAGAAACAAAAAGAAAAAGAGCAAGAAGCTATAGTAAAAGATAACTTAGACAAACAAAAAGAAGAAGGTAAAGACGCTACCTGTGCCGCAGTTAGCTCTAAAGGCAATAGGTGTAAAAGAAAACCTATTAAAGATGGCTTTTGTACGGTTCACGAAAAAGTTGAACAAAACGAGGCTGGCAAAAAAACACAGTGTAAAAAAGTAAAATCTGATGGTAAGCGTTGTAAAATGCAAACAAACTCTAAGTCTGGGTTTTGTTACTATCACGACTAATTATGTAATAATAAAATAATGGCAACGGTTGACAAAGAAATAGCGTTAATGCAACAAAGAATGGATC
>PDMW01053614.1_pt1 | contig 9975 bp, 12 predicted proteins | sample 1515511 | NCBI WGS metagenome assembly PDMW01 (sample SAMN07343023, study PRJNA328102) | Marine metagenome, whole genome shotgun sequencing project. | biome: marine; feature: bay; material: water; isolation source: viruses from water sample < 0.22 micron filtered, nuclease treated, low... ... | reverse complement strand
GCTGTGCTTCCACCACTATCAGCAGTCCAATGATAGCTTACATTCGGGATTAAACTTGTATTGGTAATACCATTAATTTGAAATTTTAATTCACAACTCGTTCCATTACCTTCAGCTACATTTAGAGTACCAACTGTATTAGCAGTTGATAGTGTTGCAGTTGTTGGGTATTGACTATTGTATTTTGATTGAATGTCTGTAAATGCAGGTGAACTAGCAAAAGTAACTGCACCTTCACGATTAATAGAAATTGCATCTACCCAAGCATAGCTACTGTTAAATGTTTTTAGTTTAATACTATTAGAACCAAATATTTCAGTTTCTGCATCTGTTCCACTATTAGCACCCATCTGCATTGTAGCGTTACTTGTGGTAGCGTGTAGTGTTGATGTGCTACCTGACATAGCAATGTTCCCACTAAACGTAGAAGAACCATTCCCATGAATTTCAGTTCCAAGATTATTAGCACCATCATATAGTCTTAAAACACCTTTACCACTATCAGATACAAGCTTTATGATGTCTCTATTAGCTCCATTTAAATTAATTCTCATTAATGTATTGTCAGTAGAACCACTATAATCTGTTAGGTTTAAATCTCCTTGAATACCTACAGTTCCACTAAACGTAGTATTTAATGAAGATGAAAAATGTGCAATAGTAGTGCCACTCGAATTTTTAATATATTGGTCATCACCTGACTTAGCATAAATATAATTTGTATATAATCCACTACCTACAACGACATCTGTACTTGCTTCTATATCGCCTGTAACATTTAATTTCCTATTTCCTGAAGTACCACCAATCGTTAAATTTCCACCATTGATATATGAATCGCCATCTGCTCTAAATTGTATTTTTCTCGTATTTGTTTTGTATAATCCAAAGAATCCTTCATCACCCATCCATTGTTCCATTAGAAAAAGTGTTTGGTCTACACCACTTATTAAGACTGTGCCATGAATACTTGGATATGCAAGTCCTGTAGTTGTGCCATCTCCCCTAATCGTTAACATCCTGTCAGGTGCAACTGAAAGAGAGCGAACCCCTAATCCAGTTTTTCCACTAAACGTAGCATTTTGAGATGAGTCTAAAGTAAGAGCAGTAGCTCCACCTGTACCTGAACTAAAAACTAAAGCATTTCCTTCAGTTCCATAAATTGACCCAATAACTCCATTGGTAGCATTTGTCCATTTTATTTGAGGTCTTGACGAACCTGTACCTTTTACCTCTAATCCTGTATAATTAGACAACCCATCAATAAGTACAGTACCACTAAACGTAGTATTTCCACTTGTGTCAATAAGCATTCTTTCAGTATCATTTTGAAGAAAAGACAAAGCATGATTTGATACTGCACCCATCCATACTTTTGTATCTGTCACATAGGCTGACCACCTAGCATTATTGGTTGTATCAATAACGCTTAGTACAGGGTTACTAGCGTGTGAAATAGTTGTGTTGCCACTAAAAGTAGCGTTTTGGCTACTATCAAAGTACATAGCCAATGAACCTGCTGTATAAAATGCCTGCCTAGAAGAACCATCTTTAGGAATCATTAACCAACTATTTGTACCATTATCAGCAATCGCACCACCTGTCTCAAGAAATACACGACCACTACTTTTTAATTCTACATGACCTGCAACTTCGAGAGGATAATTTACAGGCGTTCTACCTATACCTACTTTACCATCAGCAGAAAAAGTCATCCTTGCAGAATTATTAGTCCTAATTTCTAGAGGATGACTTGTGCTTGTACCTAGCATACCACCTGAAGAAGTGACATAACCTGCATACATAGTTTTAGTACCATCCGTTACACGAACATAAGGGTCAGAACTTCTATCTATTTCTATACCACCAGTAAGCGTACCTCCAGAAGTACCAAGTTTAGAACTTAATTCATCGCTAAATACTAATCGTTTTAATGCCATTATTTAGTCATAGTTTCAATCTTCTGAATAATAGAAGATATTATTTTTGCGTCTGAGGCTTTAATGTGAGATTGCATAACAATAGCTAAGATAACTTTTAAATCATCTTTTGTTAATGCGTCATTAGATGGGGTTTCTTCTTTTTTAGCCATCGAGATTACTCCTGTGTAGTTGACCTATTTTCTGAATTACGATATAAGCCTGCTCTACCTCCGAACCATCGAAAGTAGAGCGACCTAATACCTTTAATAAAAAGTCAGTATCCTTAACATTAAGCTTAATTTCAGGCTCTTGTTTAGACATGACTTCTTGTTTTTGTTTTGCAAATCGAGACAATTAAGATGTCCTGATATACATGTTATTGTTTTCGCTGTCATACACCATGTCTCCAATATTTGCATCTGCATCTATTGGTACACCTGCTTTGGTTTTTGCAAGCATCAATGGAACTGAAGCTTCAGGAAATGCAACTGTGTCTTTTGTACCTGTTGCCCATGCAGACTTTGAATGGTCCCAAAACAGACAAGCATTATCACCACTAGTACCTCTTTCAGCTACAATACCTGTGTCAACACCAGCGTTTGCACCTAAGTCTGAATTAAGATGAATTAGATTATCGCCAATTTCTAAAGTTTCAGCAGAAGTAGTAATAGTATTACCACTTACTGTTAAATCACCTGCAATAGCAAGGTTACCACTTATGTTAGTAATTGCCTGTGTTGCGTTTACAGAAATCTGAGCCTCAGATGCAGTAAGACCAGTAGAAGCAAACATAGTAGCAAGAGCGCCTAAGTCTTTTTTCTTTGTAGCATTGCTGGCATCTGCGTCAATTATCATAAAGCTATCTGCTTTATTTAAAGTACCAACTTCAGGTAGCCCTGCAACGTCAAGTTTTAAAACACCTGCTGCTGAACCTATACCACTTCCAGCTTGAAATGAAGCCAATTCTGTTAAAGTCATACTTCTATGAACTGTGTTTGTAGAATCATAGTAAGGCATTTCATCTGCACCTACTAGATTAGCGTCTTTATCAGTCATAGCAGTAATGTCGTACATGTTGTCTGTGCGATATGAAAATGTTCCGTCACCACCTGTTATAATATATTGACCTGCTGTACCATCGTCTGCAAGACCACTAAGCGAAACAGGAACTACTGATGCTGATGCTAGCTGGTCTGCTCCAACAGAATCGTCAGCCAACTTATCTATTGTGACTTGTGCATCTTTAATCATATTTGTTTTAACTGCGTCTGCTACAATAGTTAAATCAATAGCAGTATTTGCACTACCATCAAATGCACCTGTACCAGTGACATCGCCACCACTAAAGGCTATATTTCTTGGGGTTGTTAATGTTGGTGCTGAACCAGTAATACTATGGGGTACTAACCCATTACTATCTAGAACAACAATTTGTTGTAAAGCCATATTATTTAATCTCCTTTGATTAGAGGTCTATAAACAAACCACCATTGTGTATAAATATTTCTCCTGTACTAGGACTACTTGGCAATGATGACTCTGTTTTTATGATTAATTTGCTTGGCGATAGGGTTCCTGTAATTGTTACATCTCCTGTAAAAGTTGTAGTACCCACTACGTCTAAAGTTGTTGTACCAAGATACAACGGACTACCTGTTCCCTCACCGTCAAACACTCGTTTTGCTGTGTTTTCCAGCCCTTGATTAGCCGTACTTCCTAGCACAGTTAATAAGTCTTTGTAAGTTTCACTTACTGTATAGCTTGTTAGATTTGCCATGATATTAGCCCAGGTTTAATGGAACTAAAGTGGAAGGCTGTATTGAAGCTGTAGGCATAGGCACTCTAACAGAAGGGACCACTGATGCTGGTTCCATCTTAACCAATACTTTGCTCGTAACACTCTTCCAAGATAAGCCCTGTCTCCACAAGACTGAAGACGAAGCCCAAGCTCCGATTCCATCTCCTGAAACCGCCCCTCCTTTTTTTAATGCCATTAGAATTCCCTCCCCTGAATAACTACAGAACTTTCTTCTGACTTGTGAGTATTTGCTTCTTGTTTTCCTGACGCTACTGCTCTCTCAAACTTCGATAAGAAATACTTTGCCTGCGGTAATGTATCCAATCTTTTTTCATAGCCGTGAGCTATTGCCTTATAACAGATAGCCTCATGATATTCTACAGGAATAACGGGAGACTCTGTCATACCCGTTTCTATTCTTACGCCTGAAACAGTTGAGCCAGCATCAGGGGCTACAAATGGAGAGTCGTGCCTAGAGCAATGTAAATTAAGTGAACCTGCTGTTGGTCCAGATAGTTTTTTCCTATCTGTTCCCATGTCAGCTATAGCTAACGCATCTTTATCTATCCAGTATACTTTAGCCATTATGTTATATCCTCTTCATCTGGAGACTGAATCATTCTTTCTATCTTTTTTCCATCAAAATAAACATTGTTTATAGATACTATCTCATCATCTATTTGATACCATCTAACCCCATTTGCAACAGTCTTTGTAAAGATACCTCTTAAAATTTTTGTTCTTTTTGTAAACTCTCTTAATGCTTGATTTAAATAAACCCTTATCTCGTTTTCCAACATATTTGGGTGATGAGTGCGTACCAATTCAATCATTTGTTCTTGAGTTAATCCATAACCATGTGCGGGAGAGTTTGTTGTCGTTGAATTACTTTGAGCCACTATTTACCCCCATAGTTGGTTGACCACCTAGACGTGTAATTTTATCGTTGTACATCTGTAACAACGTGCCTAATTCTTGTGTAGCTATTTGAGCTAATTCAGGGTCTTCATCTTTATGAACTAAATCATTTATCCTGCTTTGCAATGCTCGTATAGAAGCTCCTAGAACTACAGCATATTCTGCCGTATCTGGAAAGTTTGTTATTGAAGAATCTGAATATTTTGGAGAAGGATAACCTATGTGATAAACTCTCGCAACTTCAGAGCCTGTAGGATTAGGCTTAATAAACAATTTTCCACCACCAGCAGTTTGTCCTTCCATATAGTAAACTGGAGTTCTCTTAGTAGGCTCATAAATACTTCCTGAGCTTGACTCCATATAAGCTTTTAGTTGCAATGGAGCTTCTACGCACCCATATCCATTCCGTAGCACCGCTAATACTTTTTTGTCTGTAACACTGGCTCCATCTGCATCACTTACTATACTGTAAATACTGTCTTGCATTAAGGCTCCAGCAGGCAACACATCAATTACTGCCATAGCTGATTGTTTTAGAAAGTCGTTTAACTCATTCTGGTATTCTGTTAATTGTCCAGAACCAACCAACCTAGGTTTTCCAACTACTGCTTCAATCTGTGTTTGAAACGTTGCCATTAATACAGATGTACTACCTTATTGCTATCTGCCAACGTACAAGCAAAAGGGTATGTATGTCCTTGTAGTAAATGAACAGTAACTACTGTTCCATTTATGGTTAAATTAACCGCTTCGCTAGCTCCTTTCATGTGAACAGCTCTACATTCAGCCACTACAGAAGAACCGTCACTTACTACAGCTTTGTAATAAGGTGCTATACTTTCTTGTGTCGTATATTTTTGTTGCATAATTTTTTCCTTCTTTAAAGAGGGGAGCCGAAACTCCCCCCTTTATAGTTTATTAACCCTAACTTAAGGTCATTGCTGTAACATTACGAACGTACCCTCTAAAGTAGTAATTAGTACCATCGCAGACCATTTCTACCTGGTCTCCTCTTTTAACTTTATCGAATACTAAGTTTAACTCCGTAACGCTAGTATTACCGCCTGTCGCACCATCAGCTCCCGCTGAGTCTAGGTCTGCTGAATAAACATGACCTACTAATGCTCCTGAAGGCGTTACAATCTTACAATTAGCAGTAACCCCATCAATTTGCACTACAAAAGAAAAGGCATAGCCTGCTCTTGGCGCTGGTAAATTGATGATAATACCGTCTTGCCCAACCATTATAATCTTGTTACTATCGCCTTCTATAAGATTATAAGTAGTACCAGCAACATTGCATGATTTTACGTTGGGTTTAGTTCCTCCCATATAAGGTCTAGCCATTTGCTACCTCCTTATGGTGTTACCATCATTGCGTGACTTTCCATTAGCGTAATACCGATACCTTCATCAGAAACGTATTGGTCTTTAACTCCGTCATAGTCGTTAGCTTGTATAGAAGCCTCGAACTTTGGCGCTCTGTATTGAGCATGGAATAGATTCTCGTCACTAACAATAACCATGTGTTTATTGTACGGTCCTCTTAAAGAAGGAGTAGGAATCAACTGAAGCATTCCGTGAGGTGTTTCTAAGGTTCTGTAATTGAAACCTAGACTATCTCTCTTCATGTCTCCAATATCTACACCCCATCCTGAGTCACCAGCAAAACCGCTAGCACCACTCATTTTGGACCAATGACCTAATGCACCAGCTCCAACGAAAGCACGTTTCATTCCACTTGTAGGTACATACTGGAAAATCTTTTCCATTGAGTCTACAAACTTGGAATAAGTTTCGATGTCACTAGAAGCAAAAACATTTTGCTCGTACTTAGTTGCATCAGAAACTCCATGTGCGTTAAGCGCAGGAATTAATCCCATTGTTGTACGTAACGTATTCCCGTCTTTATCCGTAAGACCTTCTAAGCTACCAAAAGTGCCATTAATACCTTGAGGATTTGCACCAAATAAGAAAGCACGTTCCTTTTGAATTTTGTGTTCTTGTGATTTCATATCACGAAGACGACCTAATTCTTTAGAAACACCTCTTAAAGATGCCTGTAGCAATGTACCTGTTATTTCAACTGGTGTCTTAAAAATCTGACACTGATTGAATACGACTGTTAAGTCATTTGACCATGCAGTTGGAGCGCCTGTTCCTTCGCCAAATGCACTACCAATTACCATCGCATAATCCGTATTTGCAAATGCAGAATTTGCCACATCATCTAAAGCAACTACTTTCATAGTAGTAGCAGTAGCCTCTATAACTACACAACGAAATTTTGCAACGTTATTAGCGTCAAAAATCTCTAATTCAAGACCTGCTAAATTCGCACCTAATTCAATTCCAACTGCGCCTGATATATTAATGTTTACAGATTTTACATTTGAGGCGGCGGCGACATCACTTGAGCCGTCATGCCCCCACGCTGTTTTTGCTATTGCACTATCAATATCAAACTTCTGTTTAACCCAAGGGTTACGATGTTCAAACATTTTGAAAGTAGGGTCAGCCATACCAGACATTGTTGCTTGATTAGCAATAACGGTGGTAAAAGGCGTTACATCAGTCCAAAGTTCCTTAACAACATTTGGACGAATGTAGAAATCCCTTCTATCAGAATAGAGAACACCAGATGAGCCAAGATTCTTAGCTCCAACTGTAGCTGTATTAGCCATTATTTAATCCTCCTAGACCCTCCAAGGTCTATTTTTTATTCGCCATCAAGCCGAGATTAAACAAATCCGATTCATTAAACTGAGGTTCAGCTTGTCCAGAGACAATGCCTGCTGGAGTAGGAACCTGAAGTCTTTTGCTTTGGTTTTGCATCATTTCAGCTTTCTGTTTTGTTGCGACCTCTGCTTGAGAAGGAGCATTTCGTAGCCTGTCTAAATTCACTAAGTTATCTAAAGACAAAGATTCGGGTGCGCTGTAGTGTTTGATAAACTCAACAGCTTTCTCAGGAGTATATCCATATTGATTCACTAATTGATTTTTCATTCCGTCTACAGCTTGATTACGTTGAGTCTCTTGTTGGCGTTGTTGCCAAACTGCTTCACGCTTATTGTTTTCTTCAATACGCATTTGCTCTTGATGCTCTTGGTAATCAATCATTCCGTCTCTAAAATCGTCTAATTCAACTCGGTATTTATACGAACTACTATCTGCATCCATGTAAGCTTCAGTTGCATCATAGTTAGTAGGTTTGGTTGGACGTGTTGGTTTCTGTGGTAATTCCACCGATTTCTCTTGCGAGGGAACCGTAGGGGTGTCACCAGAAAGTGACCTTGCAACATTGTTCAAAACTGCTGGATTATCTTGAATATACTCCGCAATAGGAGCTATCTTTTGATATTCAGCTATTTTTTGACTCATAGTGTCAAATTCACTTGCCTTTTGGTCATACCGTGATTGCCAATACTGGTAACGTTGTTGTTCGCCACCTGCATTCTCTGGCGTTCCAGCTTCTTGAGCTGGAGGAGCTACTGCTTCATCAAAAGCATCTAGCTCTACTGTGGGTTCAACGTCAACGTTTGTTTCCTCACCCCAATATTCCTGACTAGCAGGTTCTTGAGGAGTAGGCTCAGCAACGTCTTGTTGGATTTCGTCTATCATTTAATATCCTTTCCCATTCGTCTAACTGACGGCAACGGGGTTTTTTTGTTTCTGTTCGACTTCCCTGTTTTCTTTCTTAACCGTACTAAGCTCATCATTCAGTCTTGCTTCAAATAAACTGGAAGCATGTTCTGTTTTATTTGCTGAGTTATTTAGTTTGGTTTTGAATTTTTCTACTTCTACTCGCTTCCTATCGCTCGTGGATTCTCTTTGAGCTGTTTGTAGGTCGCCAGCTAATTCTTTGTTTTCTTCTGTAAGCTGTTCAACTTGTTGTTGTAGCTGTTGTATTATGCTAGTTCGTTTTAAGACACCTTCAGTATCTGCAACTTCAGTTTGTTCCAAGACTTCTTGTTGGTCTATAATCCCCTTCTCATATAAGTTCATATAGTAGTCAAATCTTGCCCATCTATTAGAAGGGAGCGTACTGCCACTTACTACTACTAAATCATAATTACCTATAGTGACATCATTGACCCTTCCTATAATTTCATTAGTAAAATCGTCATATAGAGGACCGTTCATAGATACTTCGCTTACTTGACCATCTGGTTTCATAAGACGTATAATCTTTTCATCTGTATAAGTTTGTTGAATAAGTTTTATAATAACCTTACCCATTTGATTTAAAGCTGAGTCAATATCATCTAGCTTTGATTTAATTCTTCTCTGAGCGTATTCATCAATAGCTACTGTGCCTTTATAAGTAGAAGGAGCTGAACTAGGGTCTCCACTTTGCAATGGGTGTATTCCCAGGATATGGTATATGCTCTGTTTAGCGTCTTCCCTGTTTTTGTATAATTCGTTGGGCAAAGGGACGGGTCCCGCAACGATGGGTTGACCTAATTCAGGGTCAAACTCTATAACACCAGTTCCAGCTCTAGACCATTCTTCTTCGAGCTGTTTTCTGTTCATTGAACCACGAGGTATCAGTAGCTTAGTGTTGGTAGATGAACTTGCATGAGCAATAATCAAAGAGGTTATCTTATTTATATACTCTTGTATAGGTTTAATAAAGCGTACATCACTAATTGGATATGGATTTCTATTGTGTCTATTCATTAGCGTGACGATAGGAAACTCTTCAATGTCCATTATTTGAAGAGCAACCAAAACCCTACCAACTGATAGAACCCTCTTTATGCGGTCTACCAGTACCTTATTGCATACTACAATTCCCTTTGCCACTAGGTCTTGAATTGTAATAATTGTCAATCTTGTTTCACTACCAGGAATTGCTTCAGGAGTTTCAGGTCCTGCCATCATTTGTGGTTGTCCTGTTTGCATATCCATCATTTGATGAAATACACCACCTGTTGATTCGTGGATTGCCATAAGTTCTTCAACCTTAGGCTTATCTGTAATGTGCGTAGTTCCTTGAGCTGTCTCCATAATAATAGCTGGAGTCTGCATCAACTCTTGATAGCCCTCATCATCATGGATAAGCTCATTTCCATTAGTCGTATCTAAGCAATGCCAAAATGGAAGTTTTACCTTTTCGTATCTGTCTAATACTTGATATGTTTTTGTCGTGTTACCATTTCCGTCCATTACAGGACCTATAGTCTGGTCTTCACTACCTTCTCGTGTGCTGACTGGATATCTATTATTAGTCTCAGCCATCATATTACTAAGAAGAGTTTCTCCGTTTTCTCCTTGAGGTTCCATAACCATAGGGTATAAAGTTTTAATTTGCTCTTCGGTAAATAAACGAGATAT
>PDMW01040931.1_pt1 | contig 9994 bp, 19 predicted proteins | sample 1515511 | NCBI WGS metagenome assembly PDMW01 (sample SAMN07343023, study PRJNA328102) | Marine metagenome, whole genome shotgun sequencing project. | biome: marine; feature: bay; material: water; isolation source: viruses from water sample < 0.22 micron filtered, nuclease treated, low... ... | reverse complement strand
CCACAGAAAGACAACATACACGATCATTTCGCTGACAATATTCGATATATTTGCCAACGATTGTTCCCAATCACACCCAATTTAATCAGTGGTCATAAAACTTATAGGACCACAGGGAGAATGCTATGAAAGACATAACACCAAAAACAGGCACCAAAGCATGGAGCCGCAATGAGAAAATAATCAATGAATCACCTGTGTTGAAGAAAGCCAGAGACACTGCACAAGGCATCCAAAAGAGCGATGGACACTACAAGCAAACACATGGTGGTAAAGGATCAGCAAGTAGAACCAATTACTTGAGTGATCAATATGCTGACAACTATGATAGAATATTCAAAAAAGGCAAGTATGCAGAACACAAAGATGACTGATGATCCAGCATACAAGAATCTGCACAAGAAGTTTCTTGCTGAAAGCATTAGACGTGGTATGAAACAGTTAAGGGATTGTGTAACACAAGATGATTATGCATTGGCTATTCATTTGTGGTGTCAGTTGCCCTCAATGGATCAAGCCATATACAAGTTAAGCCACAGTCAAGAATACCAAAACTACTGTGCCGCAAAGGCAATATACAGAGACAGGCAATTGTTCATTGACAGTCAAAGTCAATCACATGCGCCAACATACAGATTAATTAACAGGACAAAAATTGGACCTAAAAAATAAAATAACAGATGTAGAACCTGCACGTAATTTAAACAGACATGCAGATATCAGAATAAATTGTGCTCAAGTGAGACGAGAGTTTGTGGGCAAATCAGAAGTGTGTCACCAACTTGCCCAACATATCATTCACCTTAGACGTGACATTGATGTGGATTATCATTGGGAACAGTTCACATACTTGATTCACACGCATTGGGATATACTGGAACAAGAACTTGATGTGCGTTGGTTATTGAGTTGCATAGACACCATTATAGACCATGGAACCATTGAGCAATCGGGTATAGCAATGAGCATTACCATGTGTGTAAACAGCATAAACATACTGTATACAGGTTTATTAATGGCTGATACCAAAACACTGAATCCCCAACTTGGACAAAAGAAACCCACGTGGGGAGGCATGATAACTGCTGATCTATTTGATGGAGATATGATGTTTAACATGATGACCAGAATGAACACTGTGGTTGACAAAGATATATTATGTGCTAAAATATGGCACGCCATCAAACGCAACAGTCAAGATGGACGTATACCAGTAAATGCCATAACCAGTTTGAACAGAGATCCCGAAAAGAAAAAATATTTTATATGAGCAAATAATGTATATTCCTCAACACAATGCATTTTTTATACACATTCCTAAAACAGGAGGCAACAGTATTGAATTTTATTTTTTGCAACAAATGAATATTGATGTAAATCTTAAGAACAGCATGAGAATATTTAATGATCATCCAGAATTAATCATTGGCAGACAAAATGCTAAAAAACAAAAAGCACACTACACCGCACAGGAATTACAAAACATAAAAGAATTTACCAACAGCAAATACAAGTTTAGCATAGTAAGGCATCCTTTTAAAAGGTTTATCAGCGAATGTAAATGGAGTAATACAAACGTTGATACATTGTGCAAACAATTACGTGCAGGTGACAATGATCGATATCACAGCAGTTGGGATTATTTAACAGTAAATAACCAATTAGCAGTAGACAGTGTGTTTAAATTAGAAGAGCCACACGCCATTAACACAGAATTAAGCAAACAATTTAATATTGATTTTGTCATGCCGCATCACAATGTAAGTGCATACAAAAATATTAATTTAACAACACAGCAAAAAGATATAATAGCAGATGTATGGCAAAAAGATTTTGAAGAATTTAACTATGAAATTGATTAGTAAACAGTATGCAGAAACATTAGCATGGGAACATGCTAACACACCAGGACGTTGGGGTAGGACTGCAGAACAGTATGTGGATACCATTGTGCATCACAGTGACAATCAGGTAGATTGGCTTGACTACGGTGCAGGCAGTGGAGGCTTAAACATGGCCATACAAAAACGTCATGCACACAAAAACATCACAATAACAGAATATGAACCCAGTAGACCAAACACAGTTGCACCAGAACCAAAACCTTTTGTGGTGTGCATAGATGTATTAGAACACATAGAGCCTGAACTCATAGACAATGTGTTAGCAGACTTACACCGTGTTACTGTTAACACAGGTTACTTCACTATCAGTTGTAGATTAGCAACCAAGATACTCAAAGATGGCAGGAACGCACACATACTGGTAAAGCCGCCCGAATGGTGGATAAATCAATTGGAGCCATTGTTCGATATTGTGCATAACACATGGGAACCAGGCGATAAAAATTTAAGACTAAAAGTAAAAAGGAAATAATATGAAAGCATTTCACAAATATAACAAAGCCGCAAAGAGTGGCAACAGAGAAGCACAGAGACGCATAGCACAAGCATATGGCTATAAGCCTACTGTGTTGGATAACCCAAAGTTAATTGCGTTGCTTAAACGTGCTGACATACACATACATCACCCACTGTATGCAGACCAAGAAACACTCACACTGTAATGGATAACTTAACGCCCACAGAGCCAGGACTTGTAGAACTCAAAAAGTATTTGGAGGAAATGGTTCGCGATATGCATTCTCATCTGCCTGAAGAGTGCATGTGGGCAACCCATCAAATTGTAGACATCATGCATGAATGCGATCAAAAGATTGTGAGCATAAAACAAAAAGAAGAATATGAACGTTTAAGTGTAGAATTCGCTCACATGTCTGACACAGAAAAAAGCATGTTGAGATTGGGCAATCCACATCAATATGGACGTTATCAACATGCTTCTAAGATGGCCAACCTACCAGCAATAACCACAACTGCTGAATACATGAAAGTGTTAAAAATAAAATAGTCCTTGTGACCCCAGCGGACCAATCTGGTTAAGGAGGCTCGTTATGAAAAGCCCCGGTCTTTGATGATGCTTATAATGTGTCGATTATTTTAGTTTCTATTACTCTACAAGTCACATCACTTGACTTAGCATGGGCTAATGCTTGTTGTTTGTTGTCTGTAACAAACCACCTGGCCCATTTTGTATAATCCTCTTCAGGATTGTATTTTTTTCTTTTATCGCCTGTGTAGCAAGTTATTTTTTCCCATACTTCATAATGTGTTTTAGCAAGTTGGGTTTTTATTTCTTTTAATGTTTCATCTGCTATTTGATCTTGGTATTCTTTTGTTACCGGCCCTGATGGATCCTGAAACGTTTGATGATTAAAATCGTCACAATTGTGGAAATGAACATCATGTGAGTATTCTAATATTAGATCGATTGCTTTTTGTGATTTTATGTTTTTCATATATTACTCCTTGATTAAAATATATGCATATAGTATAACATAAATTGTTACAGTGTCAACCGAAATAAAAAAAGCCCTGTAAAATTATGAGAAAAAACAGGGCTTCTGATGTGGCTAAACAAAAACACACGCCCGAGTTGGGCTGGATTATAACTATACTGTATAATGTGTTATAATCTGAGTTTATAGTTGAGTCACCACAGGCAAACAACCTTGTTTACCATCTCAACATGCACTATTATACACGATATATCATTTATGTCAACCGAATTTGTCAATAGTGATAAATAACATTGCGTTAGTGTCTTTGGCATTAACATTATCGATAATAATAAATATGCAGGAGATCACTTGGACTATATAGATTATATCACAGGTAATCACAGTCTATACGATCGCTACTACGATGATTGGAAGTTGTGTATCAACTCATGGTATGGCGGCACCGAATACAAGGACGCAAAATATCTTCGTGCGTATCAAGTAGACTTTAATACCCCAAACGAAACAGTTAACACCTATCAGACTAACGATGATGGTAGTGTTGTTGGCAAAATGAAAGTTCCAGTAACACACGGCCTGAACCAAAATGACGTGAACACAGGCAGTAACACAATGGACGGTAGTTTTTATGGTGAAAAGATCAATAACACACCATTATACAACTATGTGAAATTGATTGTTGCGGAATACAATGCATTACTATACAGAAATGCTCCACAACGTGTTTTACCAGACACACCAGAAACAACAGCATTCATAAACAATGTAGACAAAGAAGGTTCATCACTGAATGAATTCATGAGTCTTGTTGACATGATGACAACCATTTATGGTGTTGTGCATGTAGGATGTTATAAGCCATTGGGCAGTGACGTTCCTAAATGGCAAATACACACTCCACTGGATGTTACCAATTGGAGTTACAAGTATTTGTTGGATGGCAGTCTTGTAATGGATTCAATTGTGATCAAGATAGAAGATAGTGATCACCATGACATATACAGACATATAACTCCAACTATTATGGAAACAATATTTGTGGGTAAATCAGAAGATGAAGATTATTATCCACCAGTCGACATGGACCTTGTAGAAGAAATAGACGATAACGTTTATAAACTTGTTCAAGAGAATGAGCTCGGCTATATCCCTGTTAAAACAATATACCAATCAACAAAGGTATACAACAACATTGGCACAACTGTTATACAAGACGTTGCACAAATACAACGTTCAATATACGGCGACATGGCAGAAATATATGCAGGCTTAACATATAGTTCTCACCCAACACTTGTTGTAGATGAAACCACTGAACAAATGAATGACGGACAAATAGGATCTGAACCAGGTTCTGTTATACGTGTTCAAAGCAGTTTAACTGGTGACCAAACACATGTTTATCAATTTGTTTCACCACAACTTGACAACATCAAAAACATCAAAGACCTTGTTGACAGTAAAGTAGAAAAATTAAGTCAAATTGCTATGTTGCGATCAGAAGACATGATCAAGAGTAGCACATCAGGTTATCAAATGGAAGTGTATGATGACAAGTTAGCCAGCCTTATCAGACGTAAAGCAACCAACTTGGAAAATGCAGAAGCAAAACTTTGGGAAATGTGGGCTGATTGGATGAACGTTCAATTGCCAGAAGATTTCTCAATATCATACAGTAAGCAATACAATAGAAAAGCACTGGAGCACGAAGTCAAAGAACTGAGTGTGATCATGAGTGCATTCGAACAATACAACACTTTGTTCAGCGATGAGGTAACAGCAGAGGAGTTTGCTACCCAGGAACAAGCAGAACAAAAAGCAATACAATTAGGTGGGAGGGGTTCTCATTCTCATACAAAGGAAGATGGCACAGTTATATACATGGCATTTACCACGCATGAAGAATTAGAAGCAAAAACCAACCAGAGTTCAAAAGAACTCAAAGAAGATTTGCGTGACAAAATACGCCAGAGAATGATTGAACTTGTAGATTCTACAGGAACTTCAAACAGTCTTTAATATTTTGACAAACGTTTACTTCTACGATAAAAGGAGATGAATATGAGTGATGATATCACTATGGATACGTCAGTTGCAGACGATAATGTGCAAACAGCGAATACAGATGCTGAAGCGGAGACAAAGGTCGAAGCAAAATCTGAAACTAAGGCCTCTACAGGTGTAGAACTTAGAGATGGCAAGATGTTTGTTGATGGAGTAAGAGTTTACACCAGAGATGACACAAACAGAATCGCGGCTAATGCCAAGAAGGACGCTGAAAGCAGAATTCTTAGTGATTTAGAAGTTGAAAGTTTTGACAAAGTCAAATCAGTTGTTTCACAATTGCGTGATGCACCAGAAGGCGAAAGTCTAAATGTTCAAAGTCTAAAAGATGCTGTTAAGAAACGTGAGCAAACAGTGGAAGAGTTACGTGCAGAATTACAATCGGTTAAAACTGATTATGCACTTAAAAGCCACATAGGCACACTGAAAGATTCAATGCCAACTGCATGGAACAGTGATCAAAAGTCAGCAGTAGTTGATTTAATGAAAGCAAGGAACATGCTACACTTGGAAGGAGATACTTTTGCCATTAAGAGTGGTGAAGATTATCTCACAACAGATGGAGAAACTCCAGACTATGCCTCAGCAGTTAAAGTTGTTGGGCAAACATTGGGTTTACCATTTGCTAAGAAAGGCAATAGTGTAATTGATGTAGATAAAACACCAGCAAGTGAAAGTAGCAATAAAGCAATTGACATGACAAAGGTCAACAGTGATAGTGCATACAGAGCCGCTTATGTGAGTATACGTCAACAGAACGCCAGTTTACCACGTGATCAAATCACAAATAAAATGGTGCTCGACCAAATAAAACGAACAGGTAGAGGATAGGTTTCCAATACCAAATTAAATAAATTATATAGGAGATACCATCATGGCATCAACAACAAGCGTAACAGCACTATATGAAGACATCGTTGCAGACTTAATTCCGTTTTACGACAATTTTGTTCTATTACCAAATCAGCAATTAATCGTCAACTCATATAACTTAGCAGGTGGAACAGGCAATCAAATGTCTATACCAACTGTGAACTCATGGACAACAGGTTCAACAGTAGACCCAGGCAACCCAATTGTGGACATCGGCGGCGACGGACAAGCAGACCCAGTAAACGACTTTGCTCCAGTCCCAGTTACTTTAAGCGTAAGCAAAAGAGCTTCTGGAACATTAGTAAACATGGAAGACTTTGAAGACGGCGGAATGGACACAGTTCGTAACGCAGTAGTAACAAGACTTGCAAGAGCAATTGCTCAAAGCACAGACAAAGCAGGTTTCAACGTATTAGGCGCTGGATCAGAAACTGTAATGACTGACCTTTCAGACGTAACAACAATTGGAATGGACGGTTTAGCATCAGGCGACAACAAAGGCGCATGTGAATTAGCATACGTAATGTCACCAGAAGCACTTGCATACGCAGTTAAGCGTTCACCAGAAGTTAAATTCTTCGAAAACGTAAACCACGACAGAGCTGAATATACTTCAACTGTGAGAAACGGTTTTGCAAGAATCAGACCAGAATTCATCAGAGGTATCGCTACTAAAGAAGGTATCGGTGGTGCAACAGACGGCGCAACACTTGACTACTTTGCTACTTCAGTTGCTAACTTAAGAGCAGTTAACGCACCAACAGACGGCGCAGGTTTCTATGCCGCAGTTATTTCACCAGCACAAGAATTAGCACTTGCTAAACAACTTAATGGTGCAGGCGCAGTTAGCAGTGGATCAATTGGTTCAGTTGCACAAGACATGGCTAATGACGCATTACTAAGAAGTTTGATCACTCAAGCACTTGGTTGTTCATTCATCCGTTCTAACAACTTACCATCTGGTTTAGCATCAGCGTAATTTAACAATAGGAGATTTGATATGGCATTTATAGTAGCAGGCGGTAGTGTAGTAAGTTATGCTGAAGCACTTGACGTAAGAGATAAAGATCAAAGGGTTTTTGAAGCCAATGAGATTGATTTCACTAACGTGCCTGACGCACCTGCAAATCTCGACGAATACATTGAGGATCTCGCTACCAAGGCAACTGATCGTATCAACACAAAGATACGTTTAAGCCGACAGTGGCGAGAATACTTAGGTAGCACAGGCGGTGGTTATTCATCGCTTGAAAACCTACCTGATTTTGATCCAAATAAGATTGTGACCCACAAGCCAATGTTTACAGACATGTGTGCATTTTATGTGCTCAAAGAGTTTTTATTGCCTAAGGTTGCAGACTTTGGAGACCCAGAATCACCAGACGTTCAGAAAATACAGTATTATGAAAATAAGTTTAACGACTATTTTACTGAACTGATGAGTGATTTTATTTACTATGACGCAGACGGAGACGGAACTGTGGAAAATGGTGAAAAGAAGGTCTCGTTCAATATCCTCAGACGTGGACGTGGACGCAGGAACGTGGTGAGGGTTAGATAATGAGTATCAGAGATACATTATTAGCCAACGTTACAACAAGTTTAAGCGGTAGTAGTGTTAGTGTAAGCAGTGAGTTGCCATGGAATAGTGGACAACGACCATTGTATGAAAAAAACATGAAGCACTTTTATCTCAGTGAAGCATCACTGGAAATAACGCAAAACCAAATAACGTTGGATAGAAATGACGTATTTCAAACTGAAACTCAATTGACAGCCTTTGTCTCAGTAGACGCCAAAAATCAACCAACAGATATTAGCACTGTGATTTCTGCAGTGCTAAATTCTAAGAACTCTGTTTCGGACCAGTATATCATGGAATGTAACGGAACAACAGAAATAGTTGAAGATCGAATCACTTATCAATTTGATTACCGATTTGTTAAAATTAATTAATAGGAGAAACCCATGGGTTATATAGCAGTAAACGAAGAAGCAGAATTTGTTAAATTGCAAATAGTCGCAAATGGTAATACCTACGCAAACGCTGAAGTGGCGATGGCTGTAACAGCCGATGTATTAGTAATTCCTGCAATGCAAGAAATAACACTAAACATGACGCCAGGCACATTCCGTTGGAAACAACTGGATGAGTTAAGCGAACAAGTAGTAACTACCTCAAGCACAAACAGTCTTGAAGCAACAATCGTCTTAGATGACGCAGTATTCTTCACAGGCACAGGTGCAACGACTGGCATATTCAATGTCACAAATAACAAAACTGAAGCATACTTTAGAATGTATTGGCAAGGCAACAGCACTGGCGATAGATATGTTGAAGGCAAAGGATACTTAACAGGTGTAGCACCTACAGTATCACCAGACTCACCAGTTTGGACATCACCTTTAACAATTGAAATCTCAGGTGACTTAGTGCCAGGCATAGTGCCAGCGTAAAGTAATTGTTATTAAATTATATAGGGAGATTTATTTCTCCCTGTATTCTTACAAGGAGCAGATATGAAATATTATCCAAAACACAGACGCATTGTAGAACAATGCATCAAAGATGGAAAACAGAAAGTGATACTAAGTGGCCAATTACACAATGTCAACGACATTGCAATGGAAATGGGCATAGAATCTCACAATGCAGATAAATATAGGAAAGAACATGCAGATATGGAAACAGAAGACCACAGCAGAGATATTGAAGACTCTGGAGATGGAATTAGCGAAAGCGAAGAATGAATTAAAGTGCTTGACACAAGATGCAGGCAAAGTAAGTAACAGAGTGAACTTTTTATTAACGGCAGTTCACGCACTACAAAATAAGGATTTGAAGATATGAAATTACAAGAATTAGCAGTTAAACCCGTTTTAATCACAGTCACAATCGATGACGAAGACATCATAGAACAATATGGAGAGCCACTCGAATTTTACGTGTGGGACAGACAACCATTGGAAAAATTTATGATGTTTGCAGGTAAAAAACTGGAAGCAGAAGATTTACCTATGATGCTGGATTTTTGTCGTGAGATGATTCTCGATGACAAAGGCAAGCCAGTGTTAACAAATGAAAAAGTTCTACCAACTCAGGTGATGACAAAGTGTGTCACTAAAGTTATGGAACAATTGGGAAAGTAACAGGAAGTAGTTTCTCTCCCAATGATCCAGTGTTAAGCAGTGCTATAATGCTGGATCAAATGGCTAATCGATATGGTATGTTGCCCAGTCAAGTATTAGAGATAGCCACTACACAGGATCTGTTTGTGTATGATGCTTATATAACATATAGCAATCATGAAGCAGAGAAACGTAATCGCAAAAATGGAGGTCCGCCAAAGGCCCAAAGTATTACTTCCGATAATTTACAAGAACGTTTGGCTAAGTTTAGAGAACAATAAATGAAAATGGATCGTAAACAATTTGATAAACTGATGACACAACTACAAGATGTGCCACCTGCTGTGATGCGTGAAGCATTACCACGTATGCAAAAGTTTACACCAAGAGCAACAGGTAATGCTCGTAGTAAAACTCAGAAACGAGATGAAACAACATTGATAGCCGATTATGCTTATGCAGATAGATTGGACAATGGTTGGAGTAAACAAGCACCAAAAGGTTTTACAGATCCCACAATAGATTTCATAGAGCAACAAATCATGCGTGACATTGGGAGGATGTAAG
>PDMW01021075.1_pt1 | contig 10000 bp, 11 predicted proteins | sample 1515511 | NCBI WGS metagenome assembly PDMW01 (sample SAMN07343023, study PRJNA328102) | Marine metagenome, whole genome shotgun sequencing project. | biome: marine; feature: bay; material: water; isolation source: viruses from water sample < 0.22 micron filtered, nuclease treated, low... ... | reverse complement strand
ATCATAATGAATGAGGTCGTCAGCACCCAAGAAGCCTTCAAACAAGTCCTCATTGTACAATTGCCCTTGACTTTCTTCCTTTAACAACCGCATAGCAATATCCATTGGTTCGCCTGTTTTCTTGTAGTATTGATTTACAGTATTCCAACGACTTCTATCTAAATCCTTATCATAAATACTATGTGGTAATTCTTCAACTAATCCTTCATCATCATCATCATGCCAGTCAGCGATATTTCTCAAAGGTTGAGGTATATCGTGTCCCTTTTCTTCATGTGCATTATATTCAGCGAGTGCATTATCAATTATCCCATGTCCTAACTCATGTTGCATTGTTCGCTTCATTTCTTGATACGGCTCATCAGCCACCTTATGTGCATCAGCGGCGAGTAAATTAACAATTCCCATTCCGTTATTATTTTTCAAATGCCTACCGAGGGCATTATCTTCGTCTTGTTCAATGAATATAGGTGCTTGGTTAAATTGAGATAAATTAGGATAATTTCTCACTACTTCGGGGAGTGCATCTTTTGTGGCTTCTGTTATTCTTTTATCCATAGATAGAGGGTTGTAATAATTTTGGTCATATAAACCAAGATGTTCCTCAACATCTCCACTACCATCGTCGCTTTGGTATGCTTCTTGAGGCGTGGTTTTGTAGTGTTGGTTATACCATGATTCAAAATCTTCTAAATAGGGTATTTCTTCATCGGTTGGCCCGAACTCCCCTTTCAACAACCGCATAGCAATATCCATTGGTTCGCTGGCGTACAGCAGGTCTTCGGTAGGAATGTTGAGGCGTTGTTGGTTTTGACTCCATTGCCGTGTATCATCACGCATATTGTCAACAGCAGAAGGGTCACTGATGTTCTGTGGACGGATATGTTCATCCATTAAAAGAGGCGGTACGCCCATATCCATAAGTTCACGAGCCATTTTTTGCCGTTTCTGTGGTAAATCAGCGGGCGTATAACCCGATGTAGGTTGAAGAGAACGAGCGGCATGTCTCATATCTTCATATTTGAAAGGTTTAGCCATAATTGGTGTTATTTGACTTTCATCTACATCTCCGTAAATGATGCCCTCTGTTTGTGCGTTACCAGTTGCACCATCTATATTCGGTTTTGCATATCGTTGCGGAGTATTTCCTTTCCCTTCAAATCCGTACATTTGTAAATCACGAAGTTTATTTTGTCTTCCAACTGTATATGACCGAGGTATATCTGCATCAACTCCCGCATCGCTCAAATTAGGTTGCATGGAAAACGCCGAAAAAGGATATACATGTCGTCCTCTAAGTGGTTCAGTATGACCCATTTCAGTAATTGATAATGGAAGTCTTGTATCTCTACCTTCAGCCGCCATTGCATCCCTAAAATTAAGATTTTCCGGTGTAGTTAGTTCTCTCGCCTCAGCAGGAATACTATATTCCGCAGGTTGTACTCGCATTGAATGAAAACCCGGATGAGTATTATACATCATGCCTTCAAGATAGTCTAAGTATTGCTGTTGCACACTTGATTTTACGACCAGTACGGGCTTCATGCAAAACGCACCCCCGTTTTCTTTGGATAAAGTACAGTGTTATCTTCATCTACATGTGAAAAGGGTTGATGTTCCTGTTGCTCTTCCAGTTGACGAATGTAATTCGCCTTTTCAGCATCGGTTAAAATTGGGTTTTCCAGCCCAAAATGTCCTTCTTTCCACGATTTAGGTATGGTGTTACGAAAAGCCTGTTTAACGGCTATTTTTGGAAACTGACTTTCTCGCCTCATTTCATTTGTAAATTTTGGTGCATCACTTTCATGGTCAATACCCATCCATTCTACATCATAAGGGTATTCGCTACTCATATATCGTTTACGAGCCATTAGTAATGGTACATCTGTTGGGGATATAATACCATCTTCCATTGCTTCCATAATTTTTTGCCTTTCAGATTTTGGTTCATCCATTGTCGGTCGCATTACAGGTAATACTCTTGAGTAATCTTTTCCTAAATCGGCTCTTGATGCGGGCATAGCACCTACTAAGCGTTCCGGTGGTATGGGTGCTGTAAATCCACCTTCTCCACCTTCTGCGTATGACCTTCTTGCAAACGCCTTATCACTTGGCCTACCGAATCCTCTTACTCCAACATACCCTTTTGGAAATTCTCGTGAAACATTAGCGGCTGAATTTTGCTCTATGTCTTTTTCCATAGTCGGGCCGACAAAACTTATGTTTTCCGCAGGGAATTGTTCATCCGGCCTCATAGATTCTGTTTCCCACTGTTGATTTACTGATGAAAAGGGAAGTGGTTTTAATCCAAATCCACTTGCCTGTCCTACATGTTCAATGTCGGGTTGTCCCATTAACTTAACAGCATCTACAGGAGGTACCTCTCCGGGCAAGATGTTTCCTTCTTCATCATAATACGGCCCTTCGGTGTGATACTGCCAGTCATGTTCGGGGATAGTGGTTTGCCGACCGTAATAATCACGCAAGAATGGTATTTGCTCATGGTTGTCTTCCATTCCTATTGCTGGAAATTCACGCATAGCAAGTCCCGTTGCTAATGCACCTTCAAGGCCCATACCTTGTAAAAATCTCTTTCCTGTTTCACCGGGATTGTGTTTTTCTCTTTGTCTTTCTTCCACAGACGAATCCTGTTGACGCTCAATTAGGGGCATTCGCATACCGTACTGTTCGGGTGACATTAGCCCCATGTTCTCATCCCCCAACACCGCTTCACGAATTTGCTGTTCTGTGGGCATTTGAGGACGAGGTTCCACGGATGGTATGTCAAAACCGTAATTGTCAAGGGTGCTTTTGCGTATCGCAACCCTCGCCATGTGTTGTCTCATGGTCAAATAATTTAAAGACATACCGCCTCATGCGTGTAGCATGAGCAAGCGTGTCGCTGTCCGTAAGGAGTTAGCAGGGACGGTTGGTGGGGCGGCCGCTGGAAGGGCCGCTGGTATGGCTATTGGTAGTGTTGTACCTGTTATCGGTACTGCTATTGGTGGTGTCGTGGGTGGTGCTATTGGAGCGAAACTTGGTGACAAAGCCACCGATAAGGCTGGTGAAACCGACAGTAATCAATCCTTTACTGATAAAGTAAAATCTCGTGGCGAAAAAGCGGCTGATGCCGGTGCCGCTTACGCACAGGCACAACAAGCCAGTCAACAACAAATGGAGCAACGAGGACAACAAATGGCCGACAAAGCCAAGGCTGGCTCGCAAATCACCACGGGAGAGCCTATGGATGTATCATGGCGGATGCTTAAAGCATGGTCATTTATGCCGGGGTTTGACCTTTTTGATAAAAAACTGATTATTGAACATGCACGAAAAAATAAAAAACATGTTGGAAGACCTAATAATAATCATCATCACGAACAGTTCAATCATAGATATAAACAAGGACAAGCAATGCCGAAAGGTTTTGATTACGATGCAGATGGTTTAGAACCCGGCGATTTAGCCGAAGCATTGTTGGATTTACAGTTGCAATACAACCCAAACCTTCTACAAGATGCAAGAACAAAAGGTAAGGTAGGCGGAAAAGACGATAATGGAAGACCGTTAGAGGACAACTTTCCCGGTATTACTTTCCCATTACTTCAAACCGATGAACCAATATCAAGTACACTTGAACGAGACAAAGGCAGTAGGGCAACAGAATACCACCCTGTGTTTTCTGCGGGACATACTCATGACGAGCCTTCCGAACATTCTTTACTTAGATTAACAAGCGCAATGCACAGTGCTACGGGTGCAAAAAACAGACCACACATGCCGATTACTCATAACCCCCAAATGGGTAGCATGAGTTCAAGTGTTCATCCAATAGCACCGGAAGAAACAAGAAGCACATTTTTTTCGGGTAACGATATTTCACCCGATGCAAATAGGAAGATTTCTCAAACTGCACGCAATAGAATAGCCGTTGCTAATGAAGCAGAACGCAGTCATTTTGGTGATTATTTTATGCAACCAGTTGACTTAGAAAGAATGAAGGAGCAAGGTCTTGGTAGTTCAATCAAAGAAAAAGATGCACAATCACGAGTCTTCCAATATACATCGGGACAGAATTTTAATCCACTTAGGGGAGATTACGGTGGAGACTTAAGGAGAAATTACCAAAAATTCCTCGCACTACAAGCGCAAAAACAAACAAATAGGGAGGCTATGGAAATAGAAGTACCTATGGATGTTGGTAACGGTATGTATTTATGGCGGAATAACTACTACGAGGGTATGGGGCTACCACCACTTCCACCCGAAGCGAAGGCATTGATAAATAAAGCAGATGTTCCCGATGACGACGATATTGCAACTGGTGAGCCAATGGACATGGCTTGGCGTATGCTCAAATCACTATTGCTAATTCGTTGAGTTTTATTTTCTCAGCAATTTTTGAAGCATTAGTTAATCCTGCTTTATTTACTCCGCAATCAAAACCCCAAGCGGTTAGATGGCGCACAAGTGTTTCAGTTGAGATGTTCGCTCCGCTGTTTTCAGTAAATGGACAGCCACCCAAACCGCCGATACTTGAATCAAATTCTTTAATTCCACTAAATAAACCAGCACGAATCAATTCTAATGCTTGTTCCTCATTCCCTCGGTGGTGAAGATGTAATGCAACTCTCATTTGTTCATTCTTTGCGAGTTCCGCTAATTGTTGTACTTCTTTGCGGGTACCTGCACCTACTGTATCGGCAAACACTACTGTGCGACCAAACATTTTCGCATCACGAATGCACGAAATGAGTGTTGAAACATTAGGTACCCCACTGTAAGGTGAACCAAACGCCATACTGATGTACACTCGCACATCTTTTTTGGGCACTTTGTCTAAAAATGTCTTGTACATGAGTACAATTTCACTGCGAGTCTTCCCCATGTTGTTCATGTTAAAAGTTTCACAGGGCGAAAACACAATGCTGAATTTTTTAGCACCAGCGGCTACCGCACGGTCATAGCCACGCTTGTTCATGATGAGAACGCTACCCTTACGAAATACTTCGTCAGCATCAGCCATTTGCGGTACAAGTTTCGGGTGAGCAAAACTCGTTTCTTCAATGTTTTTCAAACCAGCGTTGTACAACGCATCAATGAGTTTTATTTTGGTAGAGGTTTCAACGGGTCGTTTGAGTGCTTGTAAACCGTCACGAGGGCCAACCTCGTAAACGGTTACCTTCACTGGATTCCCCTCCGCATCCCGCTGAAACATGCTTGGTGAAACGCTTCTTCGTCCTCAATGTAAATCATGGTGTCAGTTGAACTCACAGTGGGAAACGCCAACCAAAGTGTCAAGAAGCCAGCGATAAATGAAAGAATGAAAAGAGTAAGGAGCATCACAAGCAAAGCGAGTGCGGTGTAGAAATTAAAGTTGTCGGTGGTAACGGTATAATTACCTATCTTTTCTATCTCTGTTCAGCCGGGTGGTTATAGGGATAACCCTCAAGGTCTTCGTTAAGAACTGTCTTTCTTTTTTCATTAAAAAGTCTTCTCAATCCATCTTCACGAGTAGGCGGGCCAGCACCGAACATTCTCCTTGCTACTGCTTCATGCACAATACCCATTGGATTATTAAATTTTGGCGGCGCAGAACTCATACTACTACGAGTCTTTTTATTTTCTATTCTTTCATCCTCGGAAGGTATATTTTCTTCACCAATAGGCATTGGTGGGCCACGGAAGCCCGGACGCTTTACTGATACCCCTGCTCCGGGCATACCTCGGCGTTGTTGGCGTGGCGGGCCTTGACTCATTGGGAGGTTTTGGGGAAATTCTACTGGTGCCCTTTCGCCAGCACCCTCCATTTCTAATGGTTCTTTAGACGGCATATTCATTTGACCTACCATTTCTTTCAATCCTTCACTTGTAGGTGATTCTTGAAGCATTCTAAGTTCCGCAAGTTTTTCGTCCATACTTCGTAAATCTTGACCCCAATTGATGGCGTACTTGTCACGCTTAGGTTCTTCGGATTCGTAAAGTTCATGTGGCTCAACGAAATTAGGTCGGTCAGTAGGTTGTTCATTCAACATAGGTTGGATGATGTTTTGTAACCGTTGTAGTCGCTCCATTTCTGCTTGCTTTTGCTGGTCTTGTTGGAAAGTAAACGGATTTAATTTGCCGGGGTCTTCCCGTTCAGTTTCCTGCGGCCCTCTCATAGCAGGAGTGTTAGTCCCACGGTAACCGGGAGCATTAGCGGGCATTAACTTGAGAATGCTCCAAGCCTGTGCAAACGGACTGGTCATAGCACTGCTATGGGGTCATGATATAAAAAGTCCATTTTTGTAATTTTTTTTTGGGAACGCTATGCGTGCCCAAAAGAAGTGCTATGGGCATAGGGCGTGCTATGGCTCCTTCTAAGGGCGTGCTATGGGGCCATGCTATGGGGTAGGTGGGCCGCAGTACCCCACTCTATAGACCGCTGTACTGCGTTGTGCTATGGCCCACCCTCAACCCAACACTCGCATAGGGGCGGGTCTATAGATGGGGGCGCAGGGGACGGGTCTATAGAATCCCCACCCCTCTCTCCCGCCTTTGCGTGAGCGGGTCTATAGATTTCCAGACCTGTCCCATAACCCACACCCAAAAGTCGCAAGCCCCCATGAATAGCGTCACCTTGACCCCAACCCATATGGGTGCGTTCTGCACCTACCTTACCGTGCTTTACGCTATGTGCTATGTACATGTAGGCGAGGCAAAACAGGGTGCTGAAAGTCAATAGGTTATAAACCAAGATAGAGATAGAAGGCGAGTTGAAACAAAAATGTCAGCAAACCAACACATGAAACCTAACCTGCCCCTTGACCGTAAGCAACCATTTGCAGTGCAAGTGGCCCCCGTCATTGACCGAATGGATAACTTCCTTGCGTCATCAGCGCAGAAGTGTGCCTTGCCCCTGCAAACCACCACCACCTTCACCCGTATGGTGGACGGCAAAGCAACGAAGCAAGTCCTTGCAGGTGCAAGGTCACCGCTTGAACTCGTGCCTACGAACAAGGACGGCTCTCATGCCTACACCGAGTTCAACCGCCGTGAGGTCACCGACATGGTTCGTGACATCGTAGCCATCATGCACGAGTACGGGCCAGCCGCTATCCGTGACAAGGTGCCTACCCATTGGCTCGGCCCGAAGGCAACGAAAGCCAACCTCCTGAAAGCCCTCGCCCTCTCATACACTGTGAGCAAGGGTGCGAATGAGGGTCAAGTTCGCAACGGTGCGGCTCACTCAGTCGGCAACTACCGCCAAGCCATCAAGCGTTTGAGCAAGTCCAACACAGTCACGGCCACCCTCAAGGCCGGTGAAGCGTTCTTCGCTGATGTTGATGCAGTGGTCGCTCACATGAACAAGCGTGTGAAGAAGGCCGACAAGAAACAGGAGAACCGTGACCTCGCAGAAGGCGCACTCTTGAGCAAGACTGGTGAACCTCGTGTGTTCGTGAAGGACAAGAAAGCCTTCAAGCGTGTAGCCAGTGTCCTCTTCGGTGCTGATTGGTGGGTGGACAAGGCTCAGAAGCCAAAGCGTCTTGACCTCGCCTCTACCTTTGTGTACGGTCAAGCCGACTCGGTGGGCAAGACCAACCAAGGCACGGTCACACGGTACGCTTCTTCAACCCTTGACGACCTCTCACCTGCGGCACTGCGAAGCCTCGCTAAGAAAGCGGGTGCAAGCAAGCGTGTTCACAGTGGTGCAGGTTCAACGGCTCGCTCCCGTCAATGGTTCGCTGATGACATCACCCGCCTTGAGGGTGTCATGAACCCTCAGTGAGTCTGGTAACAGCCCCTTAGTCACCCTTCCACCTGCGACCACGCAGGTGACCAACGCCCCTCATCCCTCTTCGGCGGGATGGGGGGCTTTTTTTATCGCAAAAATCCCCATAGCGCACGAGTTGAAGGCTGTCGTTGCCTCGCTTGCGCCCGAACAAAGGTTCAGCCTTGCGAGTAAATAGCAACACACCCATATGGGTTGGACTCTGTACGCATGTCATTTGAGTAGCGTATGTCACAGAAAATAATCATTTGACTACGAGCGATGCACGATTCCTAATCACCCGCTTATGATTCTTCCTCGCTCACTCCTATAGGAAAGGGCATTCATTTCAGAGGGGCGACGAAGCAGACCGAACATGTTCGCCCCGAACCTAACATGTTCGCATGAATGCTGATGATGCTACCACTTACCTCACCCCTTGACTCAACCAAACCGTTACACTGGAAGCCTGTTACCTCACTTACCTCATAATTCACTTCACTCATTTGAGTAAAGCGTCACCTCACTCACTACCCCTACACTATATGTATCGCCAAGCCGCCGGACTTACTTCATTATTATACTACTACACTCATATATATTATAGAGAGTAAGGGTACTGAGTAAAGTGAGTATTCGTGGGGGGTCAAAACACATGAGTAAAGAAATGAAGTAAGTGAGGTAAGTGACATACATGACACCACCCAACGAGCGTGAACCAAAAGAGGCCACTGAATCCCAATAGTATTTAAACCAAGATAGAAGAGAGAACCGATGCAAACCAAGACCTTGACCCAAAATCCGTTGAAGCAACCCGTCCCACCTTACGCTGAGTGGGGAGCCTTTACTTCCATGTACCGTAGAGTATCATGGAACTCCACCGTTCATGTTGTTCACACCAAAGGAGGGGATGTCCGAGCCTATGTAAGTGACTACTCCCTCTCTTCATCCCTCACCCTACAAGACTTGGCTCGCAAGGCCACGAAGATTAAGGCCGACATCAATGGTTGGGTATCACACACTCGCCTCATTGAATGGGCTGGTATCAATGGAATGTATGTCAAGCACTGGCGGCAAGCCGATGACAACACAGTGGAGGTGATAGCATGAGTCACGAAATCGTCAAGCAACTATTCATCACAGGTGAAGACGAATACATGATTGAAACCGAGTGTTCCAATGAGTGGCCCGCATACACCAATTGGTGGTTCATGTCACAGGAACGACTTGACTTGCACATCAGCGAAGGCTGGTTCCGATTGGAGGTGTTCGCTTGAGTATATCAATCATCAATACCCCGTTCCGCCTACAAGGTTGGCCCGACTCTCTCATCAGTGCGTTGGACAAGGACAGGAATAGCATGGTGGATTCTTTCGTGGATGAAGCCGTCCGTTTCTATTCCATCTTGCTTGTGTATCCATCCTTCCCTGTCCGTGATGTTATGCTGATAGCCAAGAGTCCCGACAAATACAATGTCACTTTCAAAGTGATGGACGATGGTTCACACCTCGTGACCATCAACGATACACAGGGGGAAGACGAATGATTGGGCCGCAAGCATACGAGAACCTGTTCTACTATCCATCAGCCACTTGGTCATCAAGTGACATGGAAATCAAATACATGGGTGTGATGTACACCTACTCCGCTGTTGGTGCATGGGAATTGTTTGAGACAAGAGGACACTTCAAGGCGTGGTGTCTTGAAGATATCATGGAACGACAAGGCGAGTACGCAGACAAGAAGGAAGTGATTGAATGAACAATACAAACGCACAACTAATGATGACCCGACTGGAACTGACAGGCAAAACAAACCAACCTGCTTATACAATTGCACACCTCATGTGTATTAGGAATCAGTCTTTCCTTGATGCTTACGATAGGGTGTATGATACATACAAAGACGGTGGCTTCACTACATACAAATCAACAGGTGCTACATGGGATGATGTTAAACACGCACTGCGTACTTACACAGGGGTGAGCGCATGAAAGAATACATTGATTGTAAAGTCTGTGCTTTTCATGGTGAGTACGAAGTGGATGCTGAATACATCTGCGCTTATTGCGAGAGCGACATCTGCTTTGACCACATGGAAGTATGGCCTCAACCCATGTGGGAGAACACCAAACCGATTCACTATTGTAAGGACTGTTATCAATACCAATGGAAGGTGAGCGCATGACTACTTACCAAGAACTAATGAAGTACATGAGCAAAGCAAAGGACACTGCTAAGGGCAGACCT
>PDMW01022981.1_pt1 | contig 10035 bp, 17 predicted proteins | sample 1515511 | NCBI WGS metagenome assembly PDMW01 (sample SAMN07343023, study PRJNA328102) | Marine metagenome, whole genome shotgun sequencing project. | biome: marine; feature: bay; material: water; isolation source: viruses from water sample < 0.22 micron filtered, nuclease treated, low... ... | reverse complement strand
ACCTGAAGACTATGATAACTGGCAACGCAAAGTTATAACAGAATGTCTTAGGGTTTTAAAACCTACTGGTTCATTTTTTTATAACCACCAACCAATACAAAAACTACATCAAGAAATATTCCCAAAATATATATTTGATTTCCCATTAAAACAAACTATTATATGGGATAGAAAGAATACGCCTAAATTAGATAAATCGTATTTTTTTCCGACAATAGAATATATATTTTGGTTACAGAAAACTAAAGATAGTAGAGTTAAATTTGATAGAAAGAATAGTTTATTCAATAAAGTAGTATGGACTTTAAATCCTGATAGGGATAATAAGTTTCCTGCACCATTCCCTATTGAGTTACCATTAAACTGTATATTATCTTGTACAGATGAGAATGATGTTGTGTATGATCCCTTTATGGGTAGTGGTACAACTGCGTTAGCTTGTAAACAAACTAACAGAAGATATATTGGTAGTGAAGTAGGTAATTGTGAAATAAGTAATAATAGATTAAATAAAGTAGAAAGTTATGAGTGATATTAATAAAAATGCGAATGATCCAAACCTAACGGTGCAAGATAAATGTTGGGAACTTATGAGTGTGTTGGGTATGAGTTGGTCAGAAACTAAAGAGATGAGTGATGAGGATAGAGATTTTCTTTTAACTAAAGTTGAAAGTATTAAGGCACAAATCAAAAGAACTGCACAACCCAACGACCTACTGGGTTAGACTAATAATAATATGCAGTTACGAGCAGTTACGGGATACTCCTTCGAAAGAGAAGTGAGGGGTAGAGAAGGATTTAAACGATACATCAAAGCACCTAGAATTAAATGGAGTGGTGACGGTAGGAATAATGTAGAAAGATTAGTTTCTTTGGGTAAAAACCCTGAATTATTTAAACCTATCATAGACGAATCTAAATTTACTAAAGCAGATGCGATGGATGTTAATGGTAATCTTTTTGAAATTAAAAAGTATTTTAAAAAAGATTTATATAAGTTTAGATTGTACTCAGAACCCATAATAAAAGTTGCACCTAGAAGGAGTAAATGGGGGAAAGGGGATCCGTACTATGATAATTTTAAAGACGCAGAAGAATATAATCGATTTATTTATAAAATGACTAAAACTAAATGGTGGAGAAAGTATAATAAAACTATTTTAGAGAGTATTTATAAATCAAATAATGGTGTATTTAGTAGAGATGGTTTTATACCTTATTCGGAGTTAGAATTTAAATGGGTAATAAACAAAGGTGAATATGCACCTATCTTTGAAAACTACCACAGACTAACTATAGTTTTTAAAATAAAAGAAAAATTGACAATTAAAAATAAAATCCTTAAATTTGTATATGATAAACTTGACAAATTTAATATTGTGAGTAAATTTAATAAAAAAAATAGATGATTAGTTATATTGGTGGTAAAGCTAGAATTTCTAAATGGATAGTACCATTTATACCCAGAGACATTGAAACCTATGTGGAGACCTTTGGTGGTATGTTTTGGGTATTTTTTAAAATGGATTTAAGTAAATACCCTAATTTAAAGACTGTAGTGTACAATGACTTTAATGGTTTAAACGCAAATTTATTCGATTGTTGTAATGATTACGATAGATTATGGGTTGAATTATCTAAATACCCTTGTCAACAGTTAGGTGTAGCTGAAACACCGTCAGAATATGTGGATATGTTTAATGAGTATCAAGAAGAAGTATTCCATAGTGGTGTTACAATTACACAAGAAAACAAATATGAGATTGCAGCAAAGTATGTTTATGTTTTAACTCAGATATTTTCTGGTTCGAAACCTGAGACATCTTCGTATATGGATTATAAAGGTAAATATAGGTGTAAGGTTCTTATCTTTATGGATAAGTTAAAGAATCCAGAATATAGAAAACATTTTGATAAAATTACCTTTGTTGAGAATATGGATTTTCAAGAAGTCATTGAGAAATATGATTCTGAAACTACATACTTTTATGTAGATCCCCCTTATTGGAAAACAGAAAATTATTATTCTAATCACGATTTTGATAGAAATGATCATGAAAGATTAGCGAAATCACTAAAAAGTATGAAAGGTAAATTTTCATTAAGTTACTATGACTTTCCATTATTAAAAGAATGGTTTCCTAAACACGAATATGTTTGGGAGATGAAAGAGTTTGCTAAAGCTGCCGCAGCTAAAAGTGGTAAAAAACAAAATATGGGTGAGGAGTTATTGGTTATGAATTACGGTGACAACCCTAATATATTACCAGTACGTGGAGAACAATTAGATTTATTTAAACATTCATTTTTATAATTATGGGAAAAAGACCGAAAAGAAATTTAGGGAATCAAGGTTTATTATTTGATGTAGAAGAATTCACTACAGGTACAACCGAAGAGGTGGTATATGATGACGTTTTCGAAGACGTAGAAGATTTATTTGAAGAAACAAACCCAACAGATGTCGGCTTAATTACAAATGAAATATATTGTGGTGATACTGTAGAAACAATGAAAAAGATTGATGATAAATCTATTAACCTTATATTAACCTCACCACCATATCTTGCGTCCTTAAGAAAGGATAATCACAAATATCCTGGTGCTAAAGACATAATTAAAGATAACCAACCAGTAAAAGAATATTTAGATTGGTTAGTTGATGTATTTAAACAATATGAAAGAATATTATCAGATGACGGTGTTATTGTTTTTAACTATAGTTACACAACATTCAACCCATCACTACCTTATATCTTAATCAATGAGGTTTTTGAAAACACTGGGTTACAAATATATGATACGGCATCTTGGAAGAAGAAGTCATGTGTCCCATTGAGCGGACACCCAAATAGGATGACAAGAATCGTAGAAATGGTTTATATATTTGCTAAAACACCAAAATTTAAAGCGAATAAAAAAGTTTCTTCTATATCAAAAACAGGCCAGAGATATTTTAGAACTTATTATAATTTTATTGAGGCAAAAAACAATGATGGTAAAGTAGAAGGGCATGAAGCCACATTCTCATCGGAATTCGCTAAATACTTTATAGATCTATATTCAGAACCAAATGACATAGTTTTAGATAACTTTTCAGGTACAGGTACCACACCATATGCGTCCTCAAAAATGGGTAGACAATATATTGGAATTGATTTAGTTGAGGATTATTGTGAATATGCGAGAGACAGAATGATGAGACTTTATAAAGAAAGAAATCAGTAGTTTTATTAAATTTTAGATATTTATTATAAACGAAACAATAAAAGCTTAGTTGTTATTTGTTTCATTTTTAGTAAACTAAGTAATCATTAAAAAAAAATATTTTGGAAAATAATGATAAAAAGGTTGAAAATATAAAAAAAGAAATTAAGACTCTTAAAGAAGACATCGAAGAGATACAATCTACTTGTGAACACCCCAAAACCAAATTAAAATTTTTAGAGGAAGAAAAAAGGGTTGTTAAATTATGCTTAGAATGTGAAAAAAGAGTTGGATTCCCTACAAACGAAGAACTAAAAGAAAACGGTTACTTGTAAAAAATTTGTTTTATTGATTTTTTATTTGTATATTTGTCTATAAATTAAAATTATGGGTGATAAATCTTATGTTAAAAAACTGAAAAAGGTATTGGAGGGTAAAACTAAATACCAAAAACTTAGGTACATATATGATTTAGGTCATAATACCGATTTTATAATCAAAGAGTTTTCCGATGAAATAAAAACATTTGAGGACTTAAATTTTGAACCCCATAAAAATGTTATGACAAAAGGTGCGGTGTCATCTTATTTGGAATTTGATAATGGACATTTTGCGTCTGTTGTTGGTGGTGCGGCGGGACTATATGGTGATGGGAAAGAGACTTTTGAATTGGGGTACATTGATGATAATGACCCTGACTCAATAGATGTTCAAGGTTGGTTGACACCAGAAGAGGTAACTATGGGAATGATTCAGATACAAGCAAAAGAACCAATAAAATAAAACAAAGATGAGTAAAAAAGAAAAAGATTACAAAAAAAGATTAAAGCACATACACGAAGATGTATTAAAACTTAGTAAGTGTTTACCTAATATTGATTATAATGAATCAATGTATGATTGGGAAAGTATCAACAGATTTATTTCAGATATTGAAGTTGCGTCAGATATAAAAAATAATGAGAGTGTGGGTTGGGTAAGCGGAAAAGTAATTAACGTTCCCACACACGATCCACAAACAGGTGAATTGAATCCACATTATGAGGAAATTACTGGTGAAAAAAACCCAATAGAATTAACTCAACAGGAGAAAATAAATATTAAGGCGTGGGGATATATACCCGATTCAACTGAGAATAAAGATATAGATAAAATGCCTAACCAAAAATGGCATCAGATTGTTTCTTTCATTAAAAGTGGTGTTAGAATCATTGGGTATTGTTTCATACCCTTTAATTTAGTTGTTGCAACAATACTATTGGTATTTAGTGAGATTATTGGTATTGTAGAGGAGATGGTTTAATAACTATTCTATCGTCTTCTACTTTCACTTCGTAGTCATTTGGAGATAAGTTAGTGTAATAGATTTTTAAATCTTCTAATTTGTCTCCTTTTTTTTGTGGTACTTCTAATTGTCTTACTTTAGGTTGGTTCTTAGGTTTTTTTTCTTCCCACTTAACAATATTACTTTTCTTTGAGTTTTTAAGAAAGTCCACCTCATCGGTGAAACTCCACTTTTTATCCTTACCACATTTTTTATAATAGGTGTCACCACCAATATTCCTAATCTGATATTGACATTTTTCTTTTTCTTCGTATAATATATCTAATAACTTTAGTGACATTTTTATTTAATAAATATTAGAGAATCTATTAAAATATTATATTTATTATATAGAATAACAACTAAAATATGTTTTATACGTTTTAAAAATGATGAAATTTATTTATTTACTACTATTTTCATTTATAACTCTCAGTTTTCATACGCAAGTTTTAAACGATGATTGTTTTAACGCAACACCTTTAGGTAATCTACCTGTACCTGCTAATTGTGGTAATGGGCCCAATAATAACGGAGAAGGTGCTCCAGTTACATTTAATAATCTTACAAATGTAAATTCACAAACTGAAAACCCTTATACTACATTAACTAATTGTCAAGGGGGACCACAAGGAATGTCTTCACCAGCAACAGATGTATGGTATTCATTTGTACCTACAGGTAATTCTTTAGATATAACAATTACAGGTGGAATTAATCAACCAAACATAGGGGTATGGACAGGTAATTGTGGTGCCTTAGTAGGAGTTGGTTGTGATTTTAGTAATGGGGGTAATCTAAATACAACAATCGATCAAGTTTCTATTGGACAAACATATTATATCCAAATTAGTGGAGGTAACATAAATGATGAAGGTGTTTTTGATTTGACACTACAAAATAATAATAGTTGTGATGATTGTTTACTATCTTCTAGTCTTACTGTAACACCAGCACCTATCAATGGGACATATCAACCAGGAACTACCGTATCCTTTTGTTTTACAGTTAGTGAATGGTCACAAGAAAATGTTAATTGGTTTCATGGTGTTGTACCTATTATGGGTAGTAATTGGACAAACATAACACCTATTAGTTCACCTAATACTTGTGATGGTGGTACAGGTATATGGGATTGGTTTACAAATGTTGGGACACCGAATGGTATTTCAGATGGATTCTTTTTTGATGGGAACGCTGGTCCTGATGGTAACCCTTCTAACAACTTTGGTGATAACTGTCAAGGAAATACTAATTGGGAATTTTGTTGGGAAGCTACTACTACAAGTTGTCCACCTGGAAATACAGGTGATGATTTAAGTGTCTCTATAGAAACATACGCAGATGGTGAAACTGGTAGTTGGACAAATATTGCCTGTCAAACAGACCCCGTTTATGGTTTTAGTGCGAGTCTTACTTGTTGTCCACCACCAACAGTATTATCTTCAGACGAAAATTGTTTTGGTTCTTCTGATGGTAGTATTACGGTTACAGGACAAGGTACTGCACCATTCGATTATCAATGGATAGATCCATTAGGTAATAACTTCCAAAACGACAATAACATTAATGGTGGTAGTTTATCTAATAATTTAGTTCCTGGTACTTATAATATAACAGTAATAGATAATAATGGATGTATAAGTAGTACATCTGTAACAATATTGGCAGGTAGCCAAGTCAATACACAAGGTATATGGCATAATTAATAATAACAAATAATAAAAAAATAAAAATGAAAAAATTATTCTCTCTATTTGTGTTGATGACATTCTTCACATTAAATTTATACTCACAAGTTGATACTGTATGTGTCAGTGCGGTGGGTGAACAATACTGGGTAACACCTACCGCTGGTTCGACATATGACTGGACAATAAATAGTGGTGGTGGTACTATTACATCTGGACAAGGTACTGATGCTATCACAGTTGATTGGGGTAGTACTGGTGGTTTGTTTACTGATGCAATCACAGTTATTGAAACAAATGCTGCGGGTTGTACTGACACAGTTACTTTGGACGTATTTATTTCAGTACCATCAGTAACACCAGTTGGTCCTTTTTGTGAGGGTGAAGCTTGTGTAGTTTTAGATGGTTCACCTTTAGGTGGTGTATGGAGTGGGACAGGTGTAGTGTTGAATGGTGGTGTGTATGAATTCTGCCCTACTACTTCAGGTTCGGGTTCTTTTACACTAACATATACAGTTAATGGTTGTTCTGTTGATACTACAGTAGATGTAAATGCGGCACCAGTAATTGGACCTATTAACCATAACTAAAATGTTAAAACAATTAATATTCATATTAATATTCTTACCTTTCGGTGTGATATCTCAGATACAATCAATTGAGGTATGCACCGAAAACCAAGAATACATGCAAGAGTATTGGGTAGATAACTCTATACCTAGTGAGTATGAATGGATTGTTGCTGGTGGTGAAATTGTTGACGGTCAGGGTACTGATAATATTTTAGTAAATTGGTTAGATGTACCATATGGGTTATATAATATATCTGTATCAGTCGTTAGTGACTTTGGGTGTGTTGGTAACACAGTTTCGCTAACTGTAGATGTTGATGAATGTTCTTTTGACAATGTATTCATACCTAATTGTTTTACACCCAATGGTGACGAATCAAACAATGTTTGGGGACCTGTGTTTACTGGTGATTGGGATCATACAATATATAATATGTTAATCTTTAATCGTTGGGGTGGTATTGTTTGGGAAAGTGAAGATTACTTATCGATGTGGGATGGAACATTTAAAAATAAAATGTGTTTAGATGGTGTTTATATTTGGAAGATGGAATGTAAAAAATTAAATTCTGTTAAAGAAGTTATGCATGGACATTTAACATTATTAAGGTAATAGTAATTTGACTTATTGATATAAAATTACTATATTTATAATATGAAACTCAAAAGTCGGCTCTACCTCTAAGGAGTCTGGTGAAAGCGACATCAAAATTTGATTCATTTTTAGTTCTTTGAAAATATGGGGGTGACATTGGATTTGACTTTTTGTAAGAAGAATGAGCGTAAGCGTGTCGTGGTAGAGCGTCAATCTTAAAACACAAACAATCGGAAACGATACAAAATTAGGTTCAATCCTAAACGAAAACATTCTTTCGAATGGTACTGTAGGTACAATTGCGAAAGAAGAGGTAGTGTTCGCCTAATAGAGTAACACACATAGGTTAATCAAAGTTCCTTAATACTTGACAAGTGGTTGGGAGTGACTTTGCTTGTAAAAGACAGTTGGAACTTTATATTTTTGGAAATGTAAGAAAACATTTATCCTACACACGTAGAATTCCATTTGGATACGGGAAGGACGAGGGTTCGAGCCCCTCCACCTCCACCATTAAGGTTGGTAGTGTCTCTACGGAGAGCTTGTAGAAATACACTGCAGTCCCTGATTTGATCAATCAAAAACTACCATTTTTCCTTGTTTTGAAAAACAAGGTGGTGGAAGAAGATAGGAATCTATCGACCCCAAAAGAATCAGGTAGGTGGATTGTGTTACACACCCCATTGACGGATGGGACGGTTCTAATAATAGTTTAACCAAAAGAGTACTTAATGATAGATGATCATCGGTTAAATAATATGAACTAAGAAGGTTTAATTCCTTCACCTGACTATAACAAACCCTTCACATTAAGTGAGGGGTTTTTTTATTTTAAAAATAATTTGTTTTTTTAAAATAATTTTACTATATTTGTAATATGATAGAAAACATTGATAATAATATAGTTAGGGTTAGATTCCCAAACGAAAGTTATTATGATACCATACACAATTTTAAATGGAATGAATTTAAAGGAGAGAAGTATTTTCCTGAGTGTGTATTTGGTTGGTATGAAGATGTATATGTATGTGTAAACAGAGATGATTATGATAACGCAAAAAACAATAGGTAGTATGACAGTAAGTGAAGTTTATCCGCATTTAGATGCGGTAGCAAAATCTTATGGGTTAAAGTTAAATAGATTAAGAGACTTTAAATTGGCTAGATTAATTTTAGTTAATTTATATAATAGAGAGTTGGTATGAATAAATACGTAAAAGAAATTTTAAGGGTTTTGTTTTATTGTGTAATTTCTTTAATGATAGTTGCGTTATTTCATTACATCACAATTGAATTTGTAAAATAAAAAATATGAGTGGTATTGAATATGTTGCTTTAGTTATAGGTACAATTATAATAGTTATTTTAATTGGTATTAGGAACTGGAGGAAAAAGAATAGATAATGGTTCAGACAGTTTGGAAACATCACATTGCAGAACATTTTGAAGATGGTACAATAGTTACTGATGCGTCTCCCGCAATAGGATCAACAGTTTTTACCGATTATGATAATATGGTAAATTATTTAAAAAGAGATGGTAGACGTTGGTATATTGCTGAGTTAGATGTTGATGAAACAGAAATAGAACCTTTTGATAATGGATATATGGCAACCATTAAAGTTATTAAGAAACCAAAAAAAGAATTTAAGTACTTATGTCTAAATTAATTAAGTATATAAAAAATTGGTGGAGGAAACACATTGTAGATGTTTGCCCACCAGAATTAGAAGACGAAGAGTTTTCTGAGAAATATAGATAATAATAATTAAATAATTAAAAAATGGGATTAGTAAAACGTTTTGTAGAAATGGTTAAGAGTGGATATCCAGAATTTGACCCACAAAAAGACACAGTAGAAATTGAATTTGAGGGTGGAGGAGACTCTTTTGGTTCTTTTTCATACATAAGTATTTGGCCGAGTAGAGAAGGTAATTTAAATTTAAGTGATCATTGGGACTTATTGTTTGAGATATTAGATGGTTCAGGAGTAGAGTACACTTGGATTAACGCAGGTACCACAGGTAATATTAAGTATAATGAAGATGTAGAAAAAGGTCTTTCGGTTTATACTATTGTTAGTGATGAGAGCTGGGGTGAAATTGAAGATGAAGAAGAGGTTGTTGAACCGACTAAAGAAGAGAATAATGGCTAACCCACTGGTACATTCAAAATCATCTGTTAAGTTATGGGGAGGTAGTGTAGAAGACTATCTACCCCTCCATAATAAAATGGACGTATCAAAAAAGTATTTTAGTGACAATAGGCATAGAGTGTTAACACATAATATGTTTTTTATATTTGAAGTGATGATTCCCTTGTTTGGTGAATACATTGATAACTCAGATGGTAAAACTGTTTCAGTTAAAGATATATGTGAATACCATATATTAGAAGACTATGGTAAGAAATTTATACCGAATGTCTCAGATTTTTTACAAGAAATGGAAATTAAATCGTGGATGGCTAATGGTTTAGGTGAGAAACCATCGTCACAAAAAAAATTAATAACTAAATCAGGTAAAATATTAAAAAGAGTTTTAAAAGATTAATTATGATTAGAAAAATAACTAAGTGGTTCGAAATAAATTTGGGTTGGATATTTGTTAATGGTAGAAAAAGAGATTGGTGGGGAGAATATCTAAG
>PDMW01059169.1_pt1 | contig 10039 bp, 6 predicted proteins | sample 1515511 | NCBI WGS metagenome assembly PDMW01 (sample SAMN07343023, study PRJNA328102) | Marine metagenome, whole genome shotgun sequencing project. | biome: marine; feature: bay; material: water; isolation source: viruses from water sample < 0.22 micron filtered, nuclease treated, low... ... | reverse complement strand
CCTAGTGTAGATGCTGAGTTTAGAAAGACTGTAACGAGTAGCGCTAATGTTTCAGGCCAAGGTATTAGCAGTGTTGTACTGGGCGGTCAGTTAGCATCTACGGACGATGTGATAGTATATGCCGGCAGTATTTCAGGCGACACACATGATACTATAAGGTTAGAGGATAGTAACTTTGTGACTGGTACCGGCGTTGGCTCTACATCAATGAGCCTACAAAATCTTCCGGTCGCTTTTAATGGCCATACGATAACCATAGCATATACCGTTATGGATGTTAATCTAGCAGGCAAAGTTAAAACTTATAGAGAAGATGTTACCAAAACATTTACCATTAGCGGTGGAACTATTGCTCCAGAATATACTTTAAGTAAGCATGATGTTATTAATCTTCAGCATGTTAGAAAGCAAACATCGAACGAAGACGTTACTGACAGATTTACTTTAGATGGTGGTCAAAAGGATAATTTCTATCAAACCGGTAAGCTTATTACTAAGCAGGGAGCTATACTTCCTAACGGAACCTATGTTGCTACATTTGATCATTTTGAACATAGTGGCTCTGGCGATTATTTCTCTGTAGATTCTTACATACACGAAACTCAGGGCGAAGATATTTATCCGATTATTCCAGAGTATAAAGGCATATCGTTAAGAGATTCTATTGACTTTAGGCCTACAAAAGCCATTGATGCAGATGATTTTACAAGCCCTAATTCATTAAGATTTGCTACTGGTATATGTCCGTCTAACTCAGCCATCGAGATATCGATTACCCACTATAAGGGTCGAATCGATAAGTTATTTTTAACTAAGAGCGGTAAATTTGAGATTGTAAAAGGTATTGCGAGTATAGACCCAGCGCCACCAGAAAATATTCAAAATGCTATGCACTTATATACATTTCAGCTTAATCCTTATGTCTTTGGATTGGAAGATGTAATTATTATTCCAATAGACAATAAGCGATATACTATGAGAGATATCGCTAAGTTAGATACGAGAATTAAAAATCTAGAATATTATACATCGCTTTCATTACTGGAAAAATCTGCATCAGACGCTGAAATTGCTGATAGTACTGGCAATGTTAGATTTAAAAATGGATTTATAGTAGATGGATTCACCGGCCATGGCATTGGTGATCCTAGTAATTCAGAATACTCTATTGCTATTGATGATAAAAGAGGTACGGCGCGGCCAAAGTTTGATCAGAGAAGCGTAAACTTAATTAGGAAACCAGATGATTATAGTACAGCTAGCAGCAATATAGCTAGAGCATTTGCTGATGCATCCTCCTCCCCAGGAAAATGTACCACCAGTAATAAAGGTGGAATAATAACTCTTCCATATTCTGAAGTTACTGAATTAAATCAGCCATATTCATCTTACGCTGAGTTTGTTAACCCATACAATGTAATCGTATGGGATGGAACGATTAGCCTATCGCCTGAGAGTGATGAGTGGAAAGAAGTTGATCAACGGCCTGATGTTATTGTTAACGATAATAGTCGTTATGATCAATTTGTGGCCGCTGCAGAAGAAGATGGCATTTTAGGCATGAAGTGGAATGAGTGGGAAACTAACTGGACTGGTGAACAAGTTACTAGTAATACTACCACAAGCGGAGGAGGATCTCCTAGGTGGGCTAGCTTATTTGGTCGTGGAGGCCGAGGCCGCGGTGGCCGTGGGTTCGGTGGCCGGCGATGGACTGGATGGAACGTTGGTCAAAACAGGACCTGGACTCCCGCATCAACAACTACTCGGGCTATCACAAGTACTACTAATCAAACTAGAACAGGTATTAATACTACAATTGAAAGTTCAACACAAACTCAAGTTATTGGTGATTATGTAGTTGAAACTAGTTATATTCCATTTATGCGAGCACGTAAAGTATATTTCGATGCTCAGTTAATGAAGCCTAATACTAAGGTTTATGCATTCTTTGATGGATCTAATATAACTGCTTATTGTAAACAGCACAGAGCTGGCAGTAATCACGTTGATAGTGATTTCGTAGAATTTCATGATGTGACTAATGGCGATGGTGCAATAACATATCGCGGTGCTACTTCACACCCAGATTCTTCCTCAGGTGAACTTATTACCGATAATACTGGTCGATTAATTGGTTCTTTTATTGTTCCAAACAATAGTTCACTTAAGTTTAAAACTGGTTCTAGAATGTTTAAGCTTACTGATTCAAACGTAAATAACGATGACGAATCTAGCACTAAAGCCATGCAAGGATATTCCGCACAGGGATTACTCGAAACTCGACAACGAACTATAATAAGCACAAGAATACCAAGAATAGTACATAGAGAAGTTAGCGAAAATAGAACACTCACCTCTACTAGAACTGAAGTTGATCATACTCCAGTAAGATGGCGCGATCCGGTTGCTGAATCAATTACTGTTAAAACTGAAGGTGGTATATTTACTACAGCGTGTGACTTATTCTTTAATAAGATCGATCCTGGTATACCAATTAATATATCATTGCGCGAAGTTGAAAATGGATACCCTACGCAAATAGTTGTTCCTGGGACTGACGTTATTGTATATCCACAACAAATTGTTGATGAATATAATGCTACTCACACTAACGTATCTACTAGTACATTTGAAGTTACTGATGCTAGTCATCCTACTCGTATCGATTGGGATCACCCAGTATTTTTACAAGAAGGTAAGGAATATGCTATCGTTGCTATTTCAAACTCGGACAAATATAAAGTATTCGTAGCTGAAACTAGTAAATTTGATTTAACAAACCCGGATTTTAGAATTACTAAACAGCCATTTAATGGAGTATTCTTTACATCTGCTAACTCATCAACTTGGTCTCCAGAGCAAAACAAAGATCTTAAGTTTAGGTTAAAAAGAGCATCATTTTCTACAGCCAGTGACGGCTTCGAGATGAATTTAGTAAATGATAAATTACCATTAATGGATCTACCGACTAATCCATTAACATTCATTAGTAATCCAACCGGTAGTACATGCCGTATACGCGTTAAACATGCTAACCACGGAATGTATGGAATTGGTTCTAGTTCTGCTGGTATTCATAGCGTAGCAATTTCTGGAGCAAGTGGTACCATTAATGGAGTTTCGTCTTCAGCTATCAATGGTAATCACACAATTGTACATAATACTGCCACATTAGATACCTATGATATTGATGTAAGTGGACAAGCTAGTTCTATTGGATTAAGTGGAGGCGGTGTATCAATAAAAGCTTCTCAAAATATGTCATACGAACTTTTCAAATTGAGTACTACTACAACAGAATTTAAAACTTCTAAAATTGAGTATGAAATGAAAGGTTATACTGCTAGACCACAAGATAGTAGCGCCATTACACTGCCAAGTGCTTATACCCTAGATCCTCCTGGTGCAGCGCAATTTAGAAAAATATTAGCAAACACTAATATCGAAACTGAATATCCAATGCTAATTGCATCAGACCGAAATCAATCGTTCAAAGGTATTGACGAAACATTTTTAATAAAATGTACGTTTAAAACAGATAAAGAAAATTTATCACCGGTGCTAAATTTAAATAGAACTTCGTTAATTACTGTTTCTAATAGAATTAATGACGCTACTACTAATTCAGCTGCTTATGGTACTTACCATGTAAATGATACCAAAAATTCTAATACTAGTAATGAGTCTAATTATATTACTAAGACAGTAGAATTAGACAATCCGGCTGAAGAGTTAGATATATACATTAATGCGAATAAGCCAAGTGCAGCTAATATCGATGTATACTATAAAGTTGGTAACGACGATAGTGCTATGGAAGAAGAAGATTGGACGCTTCTCTTGCCTAATTCTGAAATACCTACTAACGACGATAATGTATATACAGAAGTTCACTACAGTAAAGACTTCGAAGCTTCGACATTTAACCGATTTGTAATAAAGGTAGTTCTAAGATCACAAAATAGTGTTTCTATTCCTACTCTTAGAGACTTCAGAGCGATTGCATCAACATGATAAAAGACAGAGTTAAAGTAGAAGATAATTATTATTATGAGCGAGATATGTCATCTGGTGCTATTATAAATAATAATGAAACGGCTTATCAAAGAAGATTAAAGCAAAAGCAAGTTTCAGAGAATGCCAAAGACGAAATGGCTGAAATCAAATCTGAACTAGCTGAAATTAAAGAATTATTAAAAAAATTAGGTGGTAACTAATGAGTAATGAAACAAAGATTCTAAAATCTGACACATTTGAAGAATGGCGACATGGTACAAATGAAATATCGTTTGATGTCGGTGGAAAAAGCGAACTAGATGATAGATTAACTAATAAGTTATTTTCTTATAATGACGTTAGTGGATTTAATCAAAACATCGTTACAGGTGTTGACAATTCAACACCGACTCAAATTTTAGAATTTGAGTTACTACCAGATACAATGCTGGATAATACTAGTGGTTATATTATTTTAGCCCATGGAACATCTTTAACTGGAATTACAAATGGAAATACTATATCTCAAAGTGGTGGATTTTTAGCTGACATTACATCCTCTGTTACAATTGATGGTAAGCCAAAAATTCTAGTAAGAAATGCTACTGGAACCTTCAATGCTTCACAGAATTTAACTAGTGCTGCTACAGCAATTAGTTCATCTAGCATTGTAAGATTGGTTACAGAACGGTATAATACGGGATCTTTATCTGTAAAAACTAAGGCTGCTAATGGCACCGTAACCGAACTACCTCATAATATGAGTGCAGCTGGTTATCATGTTCCAAACGTATCTGGTAAAATAAATTTAGATACTGGCCAATCTTTAAGTTCACGTGAAGCTGCAGTAGACGTTTTGGTTGAAGGAGAAATCATCTACCAAAATTCTAGCTATTTAACAAGCTTATCTAGCATAGAAGATTCTGCGACATTTTATGGTACAGTTTATCATGCATCTCCAACAGCAATTTATGTTAAAGTTCATACCGGCACCTATAATAGCAACTTGGGGATAAAGATTTTAAATTATAATCAAGCATCTGGCCAATCGATTAGTAACACCTTACTTGATGCATTTGATAGTTATAGTTTAGATAGAGGACATTTTGTCGAATTAAATGACACAGTAACGGCCCAAGAAGATGTTACAGTTTCTGCTAGAGCTTTAGTTGATACTATTAATGAATTACAAGATGATGTTGGTAGAATAGAAGATCTACAAACAAATAATGGAACAGATTTAACAGTTGCAATTAATGAATTGGAGCTTGCCATTCGTGGAACAAGTAATGGTCTTGTTTCAGCGGATTTAACATCTACCACCGGCGCGCCTGCATTTGGCGCAGGTAATATTGTATCAGCTCTGAAGGAACATGAAGTTGATCTGTACGGTGCTAGTAAATCGCTTTCAGATCTAGGTACAAACGACAAAGGCGATTTTGTTTTAGCAATCAATGAGCTAGAAACTGCAATTAGAGGTACAACTTCAACATTAGTATCTGCTACTCTTACCACTACAGCTAGTGATATTACTTCTGCGATTAATGAACATGATACTGAATTAGGGTCTATTACGGCAACAGATATGGGTACAACAGCTTCAACAGTGAGTACTGCTATCAAAGAACATGAAGATCAAATTGGTAATGTTGATATTACTGGTATTGATTCAGATACTGATACTATTACTGGCGCACTCGTACAATTGCACGATGAAATTGGTGATGTAACCGCTACTAATCTAGGAACAACTGCTTCAAACCTAACTGCTGCAATAAAAGAACATGAAGATCAAATTGGTAATATGACGCTTACAGGTTTAGATGCCACAGATTTATCAGCAGCTTTAAGAGAATTAAGAACTGATATTGGTGACGTTGGTGCTAGTGGTGCAACTTTAACCACAACTGCTACTGATTTAACAACTGCAGTTAATGAATTAGATGCTGAATTAGGATCTATTACGGCAACAGCTATGGATACAGTTGCTACTACTGTAAGTGGTGCTATTGCAGAAACGAGAGGTCAAATTGGTGTTCTAAGTACTCAGGGTACAGAACTGACTACCGGTACTAATATCACAGCTACAAATATTGTTTCTGCAATAATAGAGTTAGACGCTACTATTGGCTCTGGCGTTATTTCAGGCACAGATACTGAAGCAGCTGGCGCGGCTAGTTTAACAGCTGCTATTAATTCTATTGATACCGGGTTAGGAGATGCAGATAGCTATAACGATGGAACATATGGAACAACTACGGTCGCTGGTACGTTAGAATTATTACAGACTGGTGTAGGTGACAATGATACAGACATTGGTAATTTAATGTCATTGATTGATGGAGCAACAACTGTTGATTCTACTATATCATTCCAGAATTTAACCGCGACTAGTATCAAAGCAGCTATTGAAGAAATGGCTACTAGCACCTCTACTCTAGCCAACTCTGCGTTTCTTACCGCGGATTCATCTAATAGCAACAGTACTCTTGTGCAAAGAAATGCCAGTGGTGATGTTCTTTGTAGATTGCTTAGACCAGAATACACCACAACCAATGCGATGGCAAAGGATGTTGGCTATATCATGACTCAGACTGAGGTGGGTACCAGTGCTACAGATAATTATATTCGGCCAGCAACTTCCGCGCAGATTAGAACTTTTCTTAATGTGCCACAAGTTGAAGACGTAACCACCGCGGCCGGGGTAGCTTCCTCAGCCCTTCCGTCTACAGGTGGTACATTTACAGGTAACATAGAAGGAACTAACACTACTAGAGATAAAAGCGTTATTGGTTCTTACAATTCAAACAAAACAGATCAAATCTGGGCGATAGGTAGTTCTTATCTTTCCTCCGCCTCCGGTACAGATTTTGGTAACCTCATAGGTCTAGCTTATAAACACACCAATAACGCTACCGGCGGAACAATGGCTGGTAGCCACCAAATGGTGTGGTGCCATCACGGCACTCCCAAGAGTGCTATGGGAGAAAACATTTGGACTGGCGGTACAGTATATGCTAACTCCTTTATATATAATTCAGATAGAGCATTTAAAGAAAATATTAAACCAATTGAGAACGCCCTTGATACAGCACTTTCTCTTAATGGTGTAACATATAATTTAAAGAAAGATGGTAAGGCTTCAATAGGATTTATCGCGCAGGAAGTAGAAGATGTATTGCCTGAACTAGTTGATGGCGAAGAAGGCACAAAGGGTGTAAACTATGGACAAGTGGTTGCGGTACTAACTGAAGCAATGAAAGAACAACAAGAACAGATAAATCTTCTGCGACAAGAGATTGAGGATTTAAAAAATGCGATTAGATAGTGGAGCTACTTCAGCTGCTAAAGAACATGGCCCTGGAGGCGACAGCCAGCGGCCGATGATGTATAAATGGTTAAAATATATTAACAATACTGCCGATGATCACTTCATACCTGAAAATTCTACTGCTGAAAAACGTGCTTCTTATGACCATGCCCCTGTAACCAAGATGAAGGGGCGTTATAGCCATGGTGGTTATGTGTATAAAAACACAATGGGTTTTGGTACGGGCCCGTGCTGGACGCCGACCTCTAACAGTGCGGTGCATCAAGCACCTCCTGGATGCGCCACCGGGTGGAATGATGATGGTACTATTAAAAGTAACACTCAAGACAATTCTAATTGGTATGCATATAATACTAGCAATCCTCATGCAAATCCATTCCACATGGGATTTTATATTAACAGATGGGGTTGCCCATCGAGTCACCCATATCACAAAATCTGGGTTAGGTATTGTAGAGTTTAAAAAAAAAATGATTAAAATGGTAATAATTGAAAAGGAAAAAGGATATAAAAATGATACAAGTAGCAATTGAAAATTTACAAGCTTACCTAAAAGTTAGGGGTGAAAACAAAACTGCAGTACTTCTTTCTAGTGAAGGATGTCATCACTGTGAAATATTAAGGAACCATTTAGAGTCAATAGAAAGCAACTTCGAGGACATTGAGTTCACCGAAGTTGTGCATAGTACTAATCAGCAGTCTGCTGAAATACATCCTCTATTTCTATTTGCTCCACCAGTACTTCCTTCAATAATTGGTTTTGAAGATTCTATTAGAATATTAGAAGGTGCAGGAATGCCAGATAATTTACTGGTTGTAGATAATTTACTTAAAAGGTGGGAAAGTGGCGATGGGGTTCAGTATTCCGCTGGTTGATTCGGCCACGGCAAAAAAGCGCTTAGATGTTTGTAAAGGGTGTCCACGGTATCGTAAAAAAACCGGAACTTGCAATATTTGTAATTGTATCATGAAATTGAAAGTTAAAATTTCAAAGAGCAGTTGCCCATTAGGCAAATTTTGAAATTATTTTGGGAAATCTACCTAGACTAAGTATAAACCGTATAATAAGCAAACAAAACTTATAAATAATAAGTAAATAGGACGCATTAAATGGCAGTAATATCAAATTTAACAGTAGATCAAGGGGCGACGTTTACGGCCGAGGTTGCCGTGAGCGATACTAATGGTGGTATACTAGATCTCACTGGATATACTGCGTCAGGCCAGATAAGAAAAACTTATACGTCTTCTACAGCAATTGAGTTTACTGCAACAATAGACTCACCAACAACAGGAAAGGTAAACATAGGATTAACTGCTTCTCAGACTGGAGCAATGAAACCTGGCCGTTACGTGTACGATGTTGAAATCACGAATGATGGAGGTACTACAGTAACGCGAATATTAGAAGGGCAGGTGGAAGTTACACCTAGCGTTACGCGGTAAATCATATGTCCATAAAGGCTAAGATAACTCAGACTAATACTATAAGAGCTACGGTAAACGGCCAGCAAGAGCTTGTAGCTCAAACTGTAAAGGTTGGAGGAGTTGCTTTAACTGATTTATCCAATGTTGACGCTGCTAATCTTGCTGACGGAGCTTTACTGGTATACAACGCCGAAACCGAAAAATTTGAGCTGACAAACGAATTGTCAAGCGAAAACCTAACCATCAGCGCGGGATTATTTTAAATGACAACTAAAACACGCATTAAAAATTTAACGAGTACAACAACAAATGCACCTACTATTCTAAAAACTGGTGAATTTGGTTACTCATACGGTACTGGTACTCAAGCGAATGGTGGTGATCGTCTTTATATTGGTACAGGTGCTGAAGATAGTGGTACCGGCATAGCAGCTTCTGCACCAGTAATTGGTGGTAAATACTTTGTTGATATGTTGGATCATGTGGCAGGTACATTAACTGCTGGTTCTGCGATTATTGTGGATGCTAATAGCAAAATAGATAATTTAAAAGTTGATGATTTAGTTTTAGATGGTAGTACTATTTCTAGTGCTGCAGAAATAACCATTTCAACAACTGCTAGTAGTAGCGACATTATATTATCACCCAATGAGAATGGTAAAACTGTTCTTCATAATCCGTACATTAATGGCACAGATGATACTCTAGCTGAATATATTTACGACACTGTTGGTGGCGCGGTAACTGGAACGGCCAATAGTGTTACTGTTACTACTGACGACGCTGGTAACACTGCAACAATTTCTTTAGATGATCAAATTACTGCAGCTGGACCGATAGGTAGTTCAACGGCAATTCCAGTAATTACATTCAACTCTAAAGGTCAACTGACGACTGTAACCACTGCATCGATCTCTACAACACTAGATATTGCAGCAGATACTGGAACTGACGATGGAGTATTAATCGGAACAGACACTCTAACATTTACTGGTGGAACTGGTATTGATACATCAGTTTCAGGTGATACTGTAACGTTTGATATAGACTCAACGGTAGCAACAAAAACATATGTAGATGGTGTTGCAAGTGGACTTGATGTTAAAAAATCTGTAAAAGTTGCAACCACTGCTGATCTTTCAGCAACCTATGCAAATGGTGCTGGTACATTGACTGCAGATGCGAACGGCGCGATTTCAATTGATGGCGTAACTCTTGTTGCTAACGATCGTGTACTTGTTAAAAATCAAACAACTCAAACTGAAAACGGGTTCTATAAAGTAA
>PDMW01018101.1_pt1 | contig 10052 bp, 17 predicted proteins | sample 1515511 | NCBI WGS metagenome assembly PDMW01 (sample SAMN07343023, study PRJNA328102) | Marine metagenome, whole genome shotgun sequencing project. | biome: marine; feature: bay; material: water; isolation source: viruses from water sample < 0.22 micron filtered, nuclease treated, low... ... | reverse complement strand
TGGCAGAATGAGATTGATGAACTCTATCAGAAGAGTCAGGATGTCTACCAACGAATGCTTAAACAAGGCATTGCTAAGGAATGTGCACGAGAGGTCCTTCCAATCGGCTCAGACACGACTTTGTACATGAATGGTACAATCCGGTCTTGGTTGCATTACATCGACCTTAGAGCCGCTCCTGAGACCCAATTAGAGCATCGTAGGATTGCTGAAGGATGTAAGATGCTGATTAATGATAATATGCCTGATGTTTATGAAGCTATGTGGATGTGATTACTACTATGTGTTCTTTTTTATTGTCTTTGGTTATTGTTGGGGGTGTTGAGGTTGCTCCTAATGGTTATATGGTTCAGTATCTTGAGGATGAGACGGTTGAATGGGTGCTTGTGCCGACGGATAAGGCTATTAGGTGTTTGTTTACCTCTTAGATTTTGGTATAATTTTGTCAGACCTATTATATACACGCCGCGTCCGCCGCAACCCCCATGCCCCGCCCAGAAAACATGCAGAAGGAGCCCACTAGATACCCTTACGGCACGCTGAAGGCACTAATATGTAACGCGCGCGGGTCACGCGGTTCGTTTTATCTCTCATAATCTGTCCGCGAAGCCAATAGGATAAGTGGCACATGGTGATGGCACGATGGACCGAGGCCGACTATGTTGTTCACAACGAGATGAGAGCCGGAACACGACCGGCCACCCTTACTCGTTACCGTCAGTCATCGACACGCTCTGACTTGACACCAGCCCACAATCTGCTACAGTCTCCCTAGTTCATCACCACACCATGGACACTTACCGCGAATCATTCCTCGATATCTGCAACGATCAGGGCCAGGCTCCTGTCTGGGCCATTCGCCAGATCTTTGAGGAACACGGATCAGATCTCCACGAGTTTGCAGAATGCACACCAGCTGAGCTGTGCGACAATGGAGAGACCATCCTAGAATGGATAGGTTACTAAATGTTAATCTTTGCCACCATCATCAGCCTTCTAGCTGCTGTCTGCGTTACAGTCCCAGCAGTTAGTCTCCTGCTCACCATGGCAGGGACTGGCTCCCTGATTCTTCATCTTGCTTTGTTGTCATCATGAGCACCAAGAACGTCAACAACATCAAGGCCGTGTTCCAACTGGCCACGGTGCAAGACCAGCTCATCGGTTCTGCCTGGTATGCTGACGCACGTCAGGCGGCTCTGATAATCAGCGAAGCCTATGACGTACCAGCCACGACAGTGATTGGCGTCATTGCAGCCTTATCACCACGCAACCGATGGGAGCGTAACCTCATAGACGCTGAGAACCTCATTGAAGCCTATGTCCGTGATCCTGCTAGTGCTCACCATGTCAAGGTCTGCACCTTTGGCAAGAATAAAGCCAAAGCTTTGTTATTGTTAGCTGATCAGTCACCCACTCTGGACAGTGTGCTGGCTATTCTCAGCGGTCCTAAGCTGCGAGAGTTTGCCTCCTGCATCTATGGCCTAGAGGACGTGTGCATTGATGGGCACGCCTACTGCATCTGGAATGCCGGACGCACATCACTGGCTGACGTACCGAGCATTGGTGTTAGGCTTAGGCGTGAGATCAAAACTGATTACATCAAAGCAGCCAAGAAACTTAATGTCTCTCCTGCCGTCTGCCAGGCCATTACCTGGAATGCATGGCGACGTATCCATGGCGTCACCGCTTGATTCTCTCCTGGAGGGCTTACGAGCCTTCCCTGAGAGATTCTCTCTCTCCTTTCCACCATCATCAAAGCAGCTATCATGCTCAGCCCATCAGTTCGCTACGAGTTCTTCATGCCAGGTTGTCACTCTTACTACTATCTAGGTGATGACTCTGTAAACTTTCATACATGTGATGAGGGTACTATCTCCATCAACGGCGTTAATGCTGACAACATGTTCAGCTTGTGTAAGAATGCGCTTTGTGCTGGTCAGCCACTGTTTGCAGAGCTTAGCGTTAGTAAGAAAAACTTAGAATACGCTAAGGAGATGGTCACCGCTCTCAACAACTTCATTAACAATTCCCACAATCCAGAGCAAGCTAAAGATGACAACGCAGACTGACCTCACGCACGCTGATCTGCTGTCTCTTTATTCAACAGTTACGAGCGAGTTATGGAATCTTGAGTTAAGCGACTTCACAGGATGTGAACAAGCAATGATCAGGGATCATCAACTCGCTGCAAAGCTGTTGACCTTAATCATCCAAGCAAGGGTATCAAATGATGACTGACAATCAAATCGATGCTATGATCGAGCGTCAGATTGAACAACATGAGATCTGGCTAGAACAGCTCGACGAAGAGCATTGGCAACAGGAGCTTGAAGAGATTCAAGCCGACAATCAAATCACCGAATCTGAATCACAGCAATGACCACCACCAACAAACAGACCACACGCAAGCCCGTCGCTACTGTAGTGATTGACAACAGGGGCAAAGCAACACGCAAGCCTATCTCTGTCCAGGTTCCAGGCTTACCAGGCGCAGGCTATGTATGGCGTAGGCGTACCATCTTGGTCAATCAAGTTGAGTACAATCTAATCCGTAAGTGGAAGGCTAAGGGCTTCCAGTCTAAGTCTGCTATGATCCTTTCTGTCTTCCCACACCGTGTCTATAAGCATGTCTGAAGAGCAAGCACGAGCCTATGATCTCAAGTTTGAGGAGATCTACACCATGCTTGATTGCTCGGGTGAGTATCACAATGAACAACAGCTCATTGATGAGACCATGTACATCATGACTCACGCTCAGTACTTCCCTGAGTACTTCTAGCAACAACAGCAACAATCAACGCGGAGCCACACGCATTGTTTGATCATGGCAACCATCCACCATCATCATCGTCGTGCATGAAACGTAAGCAGGTAAACCTGACTGAATCAGAACTTGGTATCATTACAGATGCCCTGTCAACCCAGTCATGGTTTCGCTATGATCCAAATCTAGAGCCTAGTGTATCTTTAAATCACAAGCTCTATCACCGCCTTAATTCTGTTCTTTCCACGTTCAACGATGAAGCAGCAACCAAAGCCAATCCCTAATTCAATCATCACTCCTTTTGTAGCTTTATTAGTTACCTGGACATGTTTAGGCTTTGTTGCTCATCATGTTGAACAAAACAAGTACAATCCAAGCACTAAATCATTCCGTCTTATGTAACACAATGCCAAGACCAGACCCTTTCGGCAACCGCATCGATGAAGTCATGGGGTGGGACGCCACAGATGACCTGACGGAGTACACAGCAGAAGACGGTCTAGATGCTGCTACTCTCTGGGATTTACCTGAAGCCTTTGCCTGTATCATCAGGTCAGAGGCAAAAAGTGGTAAGATTACAGAGAAAGCGTACCGTTCTCTTTCCGCTGCTAAAAAGCATGTACTCAAATGCATGAAACAGCAGGATCAAGTATTAATCCTTACTGATTCCACTATCACCGTACCTATCTCGCTTGACGATCCAAATGTTGAACCCATCTGACCTTGCAGACCTGCTAAAACTAGCAGGTTTTTATGTAGACTATGACACGGGTGAGATCATTCAGACCCACTCCAATGTTTCTATGGATCTATTGATCTTTCTTGCCTCTCTTGGTAAGATTGATGTAGGACGTGATGAGGATCACTTACCCACGTTCTTCATTCCAGACCTTAGTATCAGCACCATGGAACAGTACTGTGAAGCATACCCATCAGACCAACAATGCAAATGCTATGACGTATAGACCAGTCATGACCCAGACCGAGATAGAATCACTCGATGAGCATCAATACTCACTCTTCCTAGCTTATGGCGACACCTTCAGAGATCAAGAGACAGGTAAGACTGGAGGAGGAAGCCTTGAGCTGTGGGAAAGAGAAGTTACACGTTTCCTTGCAGAGACTTCACGAGAAGAGCTACGCATCAGCCAGCGTGTATGGAACCGCAAGTATTTCAGCAGCCTTACCTGATGTTATTAAGAACATTGAGTCTGAGCTGAAGAAGCTGCGAAAAGGTCAAGCTGGTCAGTATTACAAGCCAGTGGCTGAGCACATTGAAGGACTTGAGCCGTTAGCTATTGCTACCATTGCTCTTAAGATTACCTTTGATATGGTGTTCAGCATGAAGCGTGACAGTGATTCACTTACCAACGTTGTGACCTCCATTGGCTCTGCTCTTGAGGGTGAGTGTAAGTTCAGGTGGTATAAAGAGAACCATCCTGGTCTTATGCGATACATCGAAGATAAGTATTATCATGAGTCATGTGGTACTGAACAGAAGCAGACTATTGCCACTGTCATCTTTGGTCGTAAGGACATTTACTGGCCTGCATGGCACGTCAAGACAAGGGCTTCCTTAGGGGGTTGGTGCCTTGATAGGGTCATAGCTACCACGGGATGGTTTACGAAGCATACAGAGACACGTAGGCGTCGCTCAGCCACACTTGTGGTTCCTACACCTAAGTTCATGGAGATCAGGGATCAGCTCATCAATACAGCTGAGATGTTTTCAGGCATCCCATGGCCTATGCTTGTGGAGCCTAACGAGTGGACCAATGAACGCATGGGAGGTTACTTAACTAATGAGCTAATGAGGGGTCATGAACTGACTCGTCGCGGTAAGCCGACAGTAGAACACGGGAACACACCGTTGAAGTTTTTAAACAAGCTTCAGATGGTTAGATACTGTGTCTCATCACATGTACTAGAGGTTGCTGAACACTTCAGGAGCAAGGGTATTAAGATTGGTAAGTTCGTTCCACTAAGTGAAGCTTACAAGCCACCTAAACCACCTGACATTGGTGAGAATGATGAAGCTAAACATGCTTGGAAACGAGCAATGGCAGAGTCATACAATGCTGATCGACTGAACTTCAAGAGATCAGTAAGAACAAGAACTCAGTTGGAAGCAGCTGAGAAGTTCAAAGATGAATGCTTCTTTCTATGTTGGTCATTTGACTATAGAGGAAGAGCATATCCTATTCCTGCATACCTGACACCTCAGGATACAGACTTTGGTAAAAGCTTAATAAGGTTTGCTGATGAGTCATTTGTTACACCTGAATCAGAGGGGTGGTTAGCTTTTCAAGTTGCTACTACCTTTGGACTAGACAAAGCCACTATGGCTGAGCGTTTAGAATGGGTGAAGAACAACCATGACTTAATCACAAAGATCGCTACCGATCCCATAGACAACCTTCCTGAATGGGAGGAGGTCGAAGAACCCTGGCAATTCATGGCAGCATGTCATGAGTATTATCATTGCTGTATAGCGTGTGACAAACAACACACTGGTCTAATGGTTGCTGTTGATGCTACTTGTTCAGGACTTCAGATCTTGGCAGGTCTTGCAAAGGACCAATCAACTGCTAGTCTTGTCAATGTATGTCCTGGTGATAAGCCTAGCGATGCTTACAAAGCAGTAGCTGAGGAAGCCAAGAAGTATCTCCCATCAGAGATGCATCCTTGGATGACCAGGAAGACAACCAAACGCACCGTCATGACCATCCCTTACAATGCAACCAAGTCTTCTTCATGGAAGTACATCAAGGAAGCATTAGTTGAGCAAGGCTTTAATCCTGAGAAGGAGCAGGTCTCTCAAGTAGTGGATGCTGTCTATCAAAGTATGGACACCATTGTTCCTGGTCCTATGCGTGTCATGCGTTGGATCAAGAAACATGTTGGTCAGTACATCAAGGACGGTGCATCTGAGATTGAATGGACTACACCTTCAGGGTTTGTAGTCAATCAGAAAAGGAACAAGCATGAGACTGAACGTATGGAGCTACAGCTCTTAGGTACTACTAAGATCACCTTGTCAGTTGGTGAGGGGGCTCCATGTCCTACTCGTCATAAGAGCAGCACTGCTCCTAATCTGATACATTCACTGGATGCCTCGATCCTCCATGAAACATTTCAAAGATTCAATGGACCATTTACTGTCATCCATGACTCAGTGTTATGTCGAGCAACTGACATGGGAGCACTCAACAGACTTGTGCGAGAAACCTACACGGAGATCTTCACACGAGATTGCTGGCTCACTAAATTTGGTGAAGCTATCAATGCAAGCGAGCCACCACCCATTGTCGGTACATTAAATCCTGAGGTTGTTGAAGAATCAACCTATTTTTTCTGCTAATTCCACTATCATCACTCTATGGCTACCCACGTCACTAAAGAACCCGTCACCCTGGAAGGCTACCAAGCCATCCTGAAGCCATCTGAGTATGGCTACACCCTTACTGCTATGCTTCCAAAAGACATCATTGATGTACTGGAGGATGAGCGTGAGGGAGGGCTTGAATGGGCTCGTAATAAAGCTAAGAATCCTAAGCGAGCTGTCGTCAACCCTGAACCATGGCAAGAGGTCAGCGATGGGATGTATGAATGCAAGTTCCGTTGGAAAGAGGGTGATAAGCTGATCCCTGTTGTCGTTGACACTGAGGGAACAACTATCACTGATGCCAGCCTGCCTATCTACAGTGGGTCTAAGGTTAAGCTGGCCTTTGTCCAGAAGCCTTATTCTCTGCCTGCTGGTAACATCGGAACATCTCTAAAGCTCAAAGCTATTCAGGTTGTCAGTCTTAACACTGGCGCTGGTGTCATCGATAGCGGTGACATGAACGCTGAGGAGGCTGCTGCCTTGTTTGGTGAGACAAAGGGGTTCAAGACCTCTGAGCCTAACCCTGAGGCTGATCCTGATACCGTAGACGAGGACTTCTAATGCGTAGTCGCCTGGAAGAACAGGTGGCTGAGTTAATGGACAGCATGAACATTGAATATGGCTATGAGCCTGACAAGTTCAAGTATGTCATCGAGGCTAACTATATCCCTGACTTTAAGGTTGGGGATATTTACCTCGAAACAAAGGGGTTCTTTAAACCGACAGATCGTCGTAAGATGTTAGCTGTCAAGAGATGTAACCCTGATCTAGATGTACGCTTGGTTTTCCAAGCACCATACAATAAGATAAGCAAGAACTCTAAAACTACCTATGCTATGTGGGCCGAGAAAAACGGCTTCATGTGGTGTCCTTACTATGAAATCCCTATTGATTGGCTAAAACCCAATGAAAATTCATAAAAGCTTAGCTGGTAAGCTCTTCATCCCCAAGAAACGGAAGAAGAAGAAACCTATGCTAGGATCTAAGCAGTATCGTGGTCAAGGCCGTAGATGAATGACAACAGTGAGTTTCTAACTCATGAGCCATGTCCCTCTTGCGGGAGCAGCGATGCTCTCGCTCGCTACAATGATGGTCATGCTTACTGCTTCTCCTGTGGACATTATGAACATGCCGAGGGAGACAACCCTATCGCTACCTACACCAATATGATCCAAGGATCACCAGTACGCTTATCCAAGCGTGGCTTGTCTGAAGAGGTGTGTCGTAAGTACCGCATCCATAAGGATGGTGACGTACTACGCTTCCACTACTATGACAACTCTGGTCAGATATGTGGTGCCAAGGTCAAGAGTTTGGATAAGACCTTTCACTGGGAGGGCAAGAATGTCAATCACCAGTTGTTTGGTCAGAACCTATTTCCTGACAAAGGCTCCCGTCTGACTATTTATGAGGGTGAGCTAGACGCTGCGTCTGGCTATGCTGCTATGCCTACATGGCCTCATGTGTCTCTACCTGATGGAGCACAGAGTGCTAAGAAGGCCCTCCAACGCGCAATGCCGTTGCTTCAGGGCTATGATGAGATCGTCCTATTCTTTGACGGGGACGAGCCTGGTCGTAAAGCAGCAGAAGAATGTGCTCAGATCCTGCCTCCTGGTAAGGTGAAGATCGCACGCATGGAGAAGTACAAAGATGCTTCTGATGCTCTGCAAGCTAACGATTCAGAAGCTATCCGTCGAGCTGTATGGGATGCAAAGACTTACCGTCCTGATGGTATTGTTGATGCAAAGACTCTTCTCGATCTTTTAACTACACCTGAACAACCTTGTGCTCATGAGTACCCCTTTGACGGCCTCCAACAAAAGCTTCACGGTATACGATACGGCGAACTTGTTACGATTACTGCAGGAAGTGGGATCGGGAAGAGCAGCTTTTGTCGTCACCTCGCAACTGACTTGTTACGTCAAGGCGAGCGGGTCGGTTACGTGGCACTTGAAGAATCTAACCGTCGAACAGCCCTTGGACTGATGTCCTCTGCTGTTGGTAAACCATTGCACTTAGGAGAACATGACCGATCTACTCTCACCCAGGCGTATCAGGATTCTATTGCTAATTGGAATCTTTTTCTTTTCGATGGGTTTGGTTCTTTTGATCCTGATGTCATATACAACCGAATTGAGTACCTTGCCACCGGGCTTGAGGTGCGTGTTGTATTCCTTGATCACCTCAGCATCCTCCTGTCAGGCTTAGATGGAGATGAAAGGCGTATGCTAGACATCACCATGACTCGCCTACGCTCTCTTGTGGAGCGTACTAACATAGCCTTGTTCCTTGTTTCCCATCTCCGACGCACATCATCTGATCAAAACCATGAAGAAGGCGCACGAGTTACATTGGGACAGCTGCGCGGATCTGCCGCGATTGCACAGCTATCTGACGGCGTTATCGCGCTCGAAAGAGATCAGCAGGGTGGAGGCAAACACTCTGATACAACTGTTAGAGTCCTCAAGAATCGCCATTCTGGGGAGCTTGGCGTAGCCTGTAACCTGACCTATGACCTATCCACTTGTAAATTTGATGAGACCGAACCCGAAGAAGAATTTGACCCAACAGGCGACTTCTAATTATCTACACCCTTGGTATGAGTATGTTAATCGTCCCAGCCCTCCTAGTCCAGAGTCCGTGGAGAAAGCTAAGTTTGTGGACAAGACGTATGATTGGAAAGCAAAGTGAGGCTGGCATATGATATCGAAACGGACGGATTTGACTCAACGACGATTCATTGCATTGTTACACAAGATCTTGATACCGGTCAGGTATGTGAGTACAATGATCGAGGAGGTAGTTACAGTACTGTTTCTACTGGGGTTTGCATCCTTGCAGAAGCTGATCTCATTGTTGCACACAATGGTATTAGCTATGACACCCCTCAAATCAAGAAACACTTTGCGTGGTTCGACCACCATCATCAAATAGACACGCTTATTTTAAGCAGGTTCTTCTGTACCAACCTCCGTGAGGTGGACTTAAAGAAGAAATACACTATGATGCCTGCTAAACTCTACGGCTCTCATAGTCTAGAGGCTTGGGGCTATCGTCTCAAGTGTCATAAAGATGAGTTTGGTAAGCAAGCTGATTGGGGGCAATGGTCGCCAGAGATGCAAGCTTACTGTGTCCAAGATGTTACTGTCCTCGTTAAACTATGGAACCACTTCCAAACATACCTGAATCCGTCTTCTTAGAGCATCAGATTGCTCAGCTCATGGCCACCCAGGAGGCCGTAGGATGGCCCTTCAATGTACGTGCTGCCCAAGAGCTAGAGAACACTCTTCTAACCCGCTTAGAGCGCCTTAGAGAGGCCGCTCAGAAGCTTTGCTGGGCTGTGCCTGGTAATGAGTTCACACCAAAGCGTGATAACAAGACTCATGGCTACATAGAAGGGGCTAGCATGACCCGTGTCAAGGAGTTCAATCCAAGCAGCCGTGATCACATCGCTCACTATTTCAAGTGGCACCACGGTTATGAGTTTAAGAAGGTCACAAAGACAGAGAAACCTGTCATTGATGAGGTTGTCTTAAAAGAGATTGGATTAGAGGAAGCATTGTTATTCTTAGAAATCTTAGTAACACAGAAGAAGCTAGGAATGCTGTCGCAAGGCAACAATGCATGGTTGAAGTTGGTCAAGAATGACAGGCTTCACCACTCTTGCTTTATAGGCGCTGCTACCCATCGTATGGCCCATGCACGTCCCAACTTGGCCCAAGTTTCAAGTGACCCTGATTGCCGCTCACTATTCATCACACGTCCTGGCTGGAAGCTGGTGGATAGTGACTTAGCTGGCATCGAGTTACGAATATTTGCACATTATCTAGCACCGTTTGACAAAGGCCGTTATGCGGACATCCTTCTTAATGGCGACATCCATCAAGTCAATGCTGACAAGAT
>PDMW01004727.1_pt1 | contig 10092 bp, 16 predicted proteins | sample 1515511 | NCBI WGS metagenome assembly PDMW01 (sample SAMN07343023, study PRJNA328102) | Marine metagenome, whole genome shotgun sequencing project. | biome: marine; feature: bay; material: water; isolation source: viruses from water sample < 0.22 micron filtered, nuclease treated, low... ... | reverse complement strand
CCTTGGCCTTGACCTTGGCCTTCGCCTTCGCCTTGACCTTCGCCACCGCCTTCAGTTCCACCGTTACCTGAACCTTCATCAGATTCAGAAAAATCAGGGTCGTAAGCATCAGGAATACCGTCACCATCGGAGTCGGAGTATTCACCATCATTAGGGTCTGTTGGGAATTGGTCTGTATTATCAGGTTTCCCATCACCATCAGTATCGGAGTTGTTAGGATTAGTTCCTCTTGCATACTCTTGAGAGTTGGTTAATCCATCTCCATCGGGGTCTGCATTTCCGTCACCACCATTAGTAGGGTTAAGTCCGTTAGAAACTTCCCAACCATCAGGAAGCCCATCGCCATCGGAATCGGCATTATTCATGTTAGTGCCATGATTCTGTTCTTCGGAGTTCGTAAGACCGTCACCATCCCAATCAGCCCCACCATCGGAAGGGTCGAGAGGGTCACTACCATCGGCAGTAACTACACCTGCACTCATAGCAAGCATAATAGCGGTCAAAATTGTAAGCATCATATTTTTGAATTTGTTATTTTCTTTCATAGTAATCGTTTCCATTAAAGTATTGTTCATAGGGAACCCGCTGTTCCCTCTATACTAAAATACACATCGAAACTATATCAACTCTATCTTTTGCCTTTCTGTAATTATCTTATTGCGTTTTATTGAATGTTCCGCACCCAACTGCACTATCGCATCTAAATTTTCCTTGTAAAGTGAAATTTCCTTATCTGTATATTCTTGAACCACATCTTTCGGGGCTTTTTCCAAATCATCGTAGATGTCAAGACCTGACTCCGATAAAAGTGCCTTCCTTTTTAATTGATAATCCTTTTTTAATTTAACATGATTTATGTTGTGTTCAACACTTAAAGCATCTACACCTGTTTTGAAAGTAGTTACACCTGAATCATCTGTAATCTTTTCAGAATAATCTGTGATTTGGCGATAAGAATTAGACTTCCACAAACTAATTAACCGATTTCGATATTCATCTAAGTCTATTTCATCAATCAAATATAAAGTTTCAAGGTGCTTTTGGCTAACATCAATGTCATTCATTTCCTGTTCAATTTTCAGCATTCTTAGACGGTGATTTTCTTCCATCTTTTCGACTCTTTTACGGGTTTTTATTTTGTCGAAAACAAACCATGAGATGATAAGAGGGGAAAAAATAAACATCAAACCTAAATAAATAGCCCCACCAACAACCAAAATCAGAAGACCAAGTAAAAAGCCAGCCCAAGCCCCTTCAAGACTTCCTGTTAGGAAAAAACCACAGATAGGAAATAACAAGATGTAAATCAAACCTATGTAATAATCAGATTTATCATAATCATTGAAATCACTCATACTTACACACCCCATTTCGATTCTTCTGCAAATGCCTCTCGAAACCAATTGTCACGAATTCTTTTAGATTCGCTATCCTTTTTACCCCCATCCATGTAATCAGGGCCATACCATGTCGCACCTCGCAGGGGGTCTTTAGAGAAAAGGTGGGCTCGAATGTATTTTTTAGGTTCAGGAGCCTTGTAGGTAGCGGGCTTCATCATGCCACCATATCTTTCAGGGTCTTCCATGTTAATGTCGATAAAAGCGTAGAGCCTACCTCGGTCATTAGAGCCTTCTTTTTTGACATAGAGTTTAGCCCTTGTGCGACCCAATTTCAAAACAAACTTATGCTTAACTTGATTTCCAATATGGCCGCTGTGAGCAGGGCTGGAATTATAAGCATCTTCAAACCGCTGAACGGCTTCGTCAAGATGGTCTTCTCTATCTTTAGGGGGGATTCGATTAAACTCCTTGAAACCTATGTCGAACCTATTAGAACCCCACCAATTAAAGATGCCGAGATTTTTGAAAGTTAAAGAAATAATAGTAATCACCTTCGATTATTGCGACGGCGGGATTTCCTCGCTTGATGCCTTGCCGCTTGTGGAGGTTTAATAGCCCACTTAACAGAATCAACTCTTAACGCATCAGTAGTCATAGGTTGATTAAATCTGCGGAGCATAACCGTCTTTAAAATTCCACTACGAACTATTCCTACGACGGCATCACCATTACTTTCCCAACTTGTATCATCAGTCATACGAAGAGAACCCAAGTCCATCGCAATAATGGCAAAATCTTTAGCAGTATTATTCTCTAAACGATTCCACTTATTTTCAATTGCTGAAATAACTCGGTGTTTTTCAATATCTGTTAATCTAATATCCATTCGATTAAAACTGTGAGGGTCAATTATCATATCCGTATCTCCATTATCTGCACTCATCTGTATCGGCTCCAACCATCCATGCGTGTAATTACTTTTAACAGTTTCTATTCCTTGGGCTGATTTACAGGAATATCGCTCATTATTTCCTCCACCAAAGTTGTCATAGGTCGCATCAAACTATCTTCACGCAACCAAATGTTATCACAAATAGTGCGAATAGGTTCGCCATGATGTTGAACTTCCCAAGCGTAATTCCAACCCTTTAAGACAACCTCGGAAGTTTCACAATCACCTTCGGTGATGCTCCAAATAACAATAGACTTATTTTTGACACAATAGCGGAGTTGTCGTGGAGGTATCATTCTTTTGAACTTATCCCATTGGTGAGGGCGCAAACCTTTAACTTCCAAAACCTTACCTCTTGCTTGTATGTCACCTTTCAAACCCTTTTCTTTAAAATACTTAAAATGTTCTTCAATGCGAATGTTTTTCGTTTGCTCTCGCACCCATTTAGTTGCAGCCACTTCTGACTTGACACCTACTAAATTGCTACTAATTTTATTGTGATTGTAAGTTCCTGAACCTTTAGAACCGTTTCCACCATAATACTCAACTATTTCTTCTGCATGAGATTGACACCAATCTAATTCACTTTTTGATAATTCGATGCACACTTCAGCAATAGGTTGGTTAATCATAACTTGACTATTGCCAATCAGACTATAACTCTTTGTTTCTGCTTATCTGCTTAGAAAGCCATGTGACATACTGCTTGTTGTGCTTGTTTCTGCTTAGATTTCTGCTTACCAAGCAGACACCACTCAGGATTTTCTGCGAGAAAGGACTGAACAGACAATTCTTTTTTCTTAGCCTCGAATACAATATCAAAAGATTTACCATAAGTATCGAAACTACCATGAATGAAATCTGAATGTGCAGGTGATTCTTTATCTCCACCTTGCTCAAGAGTGCGACTTTCTGAATAGTGGAATATAGGTGTAACATTATCAGGCCAACTACTTAATGCTAAAAGAAGTGCTTCCTGCTCAGATTGATTACCTGTGTTAAACTTATAGTGATGATAATCGAAAACAATAGGGATGCCAACTTTCAAATGAACGCCTTCATACAAGTCTAAAACTGAATATAGATTCGCCCTATCATCATTCTCTACGGTGAGCCTTTTTTTAGTGTGCGATTCTAAAAGTTGAAAGTTGGTGCAGAAACGAGATAAAGCAGATTCTTTATCACCATAAGCACCACCTACATGGATGTTGATTTTGTTTTCCCAAGAAGGCTCGAAACCCATGTAATTGAAAATTTTAGAGTGGCAATTTAAATCTCGAATTGTTTTAGTGACAACATTAGGGCTGGCAGATGCAAGAACATTAAATGGGCCTGGGTGAAATGATAAACGAAGATTGTGTTGCCGAGCATAAGCACCTAAAGATTGTAGTTTATCAAGAATTAGTTTTGATTGAGGCAAGTCTTCAATTTCGTAACCTAAATCCAAATGTGAGTAAAAAGGAAACATTTCACTTGACATACGATAAAGGCGATAACCATTTTCGACATTCCATTGAAAGATAGTTTCAAGAGCATCCAAATTAGTGATTACTAATTCTGATAAATAATCATAACCTTTTTCTTCAAGAGTTTTTTTCCTGAGTGTGCGATTAGCGCAAACACCTTCTGCTGACAGTCCTTCATTGATACACGCATACCCAATATGATTTCGCACCATGACCTTACGAAGAGGTGATTACTTTTAAGACTTTCGGAGATTCAACCAATTAAAGAGTCCAAAAAAATCAATAGGTGGTCTTGAAGTAGCCAACTCTTTAATGAAAGTTAAAGGTTGAGTGGAATTTTCAAAATAAATCATGGAACTAATTTTTTTGGCTGGAACTGAAAAAACAATCCATTGAGAACCTTCAGCATAAAAACCAGCACCCCAATCAGAAGACAATAATGCTTCTATTGCAGACCAAGACAAATCAATCATAACAGTTGTTTTACCAAATTTACTTTTGAAGTAAGAAGGTAAAGGTGGGTGTTCAGCCCAAAAGTCTGAATTCTGCGCTTGATAGGGTTTAGAACTGTAAGGATTATTCGGAGGTTTAGAATAATAAGAATTCATATAGTCAGAATACGCCTTCCTTTCTTGAATCCTACTTTGGTTTTTAGGAGTCATATAAGGTGTGATGAAATTATCAGATTTATGTAATTCAGGGTGGGAAGAATCGTAATCAGTGTAGCGAGGTTGAGCCATTTTCATAATGCCAAAAGTGCCATCAACAAGTATATCTTCATCAGCATCATCAGCCAAATCAATAAATTCTTTAGGGATTTCTACCATTATTCTGCGAAGGTCTTTTAGAGTTTCAGTTGTAAAAAGAGAGCCTCCCTCACCAAAGTAATCGGTAGGTGTTGCACTCCGAGATTTCAATTTATTTAATAACTTAGAAGATAATGCAAATGAGATGCAACTACCGTTAATGAAAGACCACCCTAAAGGTGTCCCTGAAACAGATTTTATCTGTTGAACTTGTGTCGAATCTAAAGGTGTTCCGACACACAAAGTATTCACCTTCAAAGATATGCGTAACTTGCAGCAGCCAACACAGCCACAGTAGAAATAATTGCAGCCAATTTACCTTTAAGACTCAAACCATTCCATTTATCAAGGGCTGAACGAATCAAAGTGGTTGCAGACTCTACTGCTTCCGAAGCAGACTCTACTGCTTCAGAAACTTCATCCACAGCATCTTCGATTTCATCCACAGCATCTTTTACTTCGTCAATAACCTTTTTAACATCTTTTTCCTTCACAGCGTCAAGAACATCTTTAGCCTCATCAGCAACATTATCAACTGCTTCAACTGCTTGTTCTGCTTCAGCCTTTGCTGCTTCTGCTTCTTTAATTACTTTTTCAACTTCTTCTTCTTTTACGAGACTTTTCTTCGACATGGTATTCACCTAACTTTACAAGTGCCTTTTACGATATAAACTGTGGCTTACATAGGACAGTAAAACCAATTAAAGATTCCTAAGTCTATTTTACGCACAATTTCTGCTTCTGAAGGCACAAATATATGCAGACAAGCACGATGCTTAGGTTGTCGATAGTATTTACTCAAATTGACATTCCATCGTGGCCTTTTAGCACCTGTCATATCACGCACAAAAGCAACATCAGTCTTGCCATCAGTATCAGACTCAAAAGTTTGCAGTTCCATAAGTTCTTGAGTCGTAAGGGATTGACCTGACATTAACTTCGCCATAAGATTTTGAACATTTTGAGAACTTTTAGTAAAAGGGTTGTTACCTTGACGGTAGCGACCATGACTTGGAGTTACTCGACGATTCTCTTGAACCATCCATGTATCGAGTGAAGATGTAATAGATAATTGATTATTACCCCACTTATCTTTTACGATTATGAAAAAAGATTCCCCTTTTGGAAGGTCGGAATATCTAAAGCGAAAAAATCTTGGCGAATAAGAGTAATTGCCCTTTTTCCATTGAACGGCCAAATAAATGTAGCCATCTTCTGCTACTAAACTGCTTGCCCTTTGATTTAAGTGAAGCAGAAATTTTTCTATGTGTTCCTGCTTAGTAAAAGTCTTAGGTCGTGACCATGTAAAAGCGTCGTCAAAAGATTTCATATCTCCTTGTTGAGTCAAACCCCAAACATCGTGAGCAGAAACAATTTCTTTTGGATAGGCTTCCCACTTTTCACAATTCATCATTTTTACACACCCGCTTCACTTATACGAAGGGGTATCTACTTTTAACACTTTTGGTAGATTAAGCAGAAATCCTTTTCATCGAGAGCCAATATCGAGAATGACCCATCTGCTTGTTTTAGGTTCAGGAATACTTTTAGCATCATCATCAACCTCATCCATAAAAGAGAAAAACGAATCCCACGAATCTAAAATCCAGCCTGAACGGTCTTCAGTGTGCGGTGTGATAGGCAACAAACCCCAAAACCAATTACTTGCTTCCTTACGACCACCTTCAACAATTAGAAGTGTAGGTTTTTTACTTTCAGCAGCAACAACGATTTCGTGGATAGTTCCACAAAGAGGTGTGTTCTTAGGGATGTAAGCAATAAGTATGTCTGATAAATCAACACATCGCAAATCGGCACGAACAATTTCCTTCATTTTTGATGCAAGAACTCCGAATTGTTTGGTTTCTTTTAGGAGCATCGCATTTTCCTTTTCTGCACCGATTTCTTCATAATTATGAGTATTAGATTTGAAAGGCTTATCTGTGGGGTCTAAAACTTTAACACCATAGCGTTCTGCTAATTGTTTAGTGAGCGTTCTTCTCCACTCAACTCCATCATCTTTAGCGTGGTCAATAGGGCCACACAAGTAGGCTACGCATCCATTCAATCTTCCCATTTTTAATCACCAATCCACAGGTATTTTTGCTCCACCGAGCAAGATATTACTATGTAGGACACCAAAGGTATAAAGTTTTGACCACAATAATGTATCATGTTCACAATAATCAATTACCTTTTGGTGGTTGCCGTCAAGCCATTCCTGCGGTGCATCTGCACCATCCATAGTTTTATCATCTCGGAGAGTAGAATTAGCCATATATTTCAAAGAAACACGGAAACCTAATTTGTTTTTAATGTATTGAGCAGTATCAATGTATGCACGGGTGTCGATAAAAGATTGGAGAACCTTTTCCAAACCTAAAGATGAATCACTCATCAGCACAGGGAAATCAAAACCAAGGATGTTTTGACCTCCTAACCTGCGACCTTGTAGAAACCATTTCTCTAAAAGAGGTTTCAAATCCTTTTCAAGACTATGGGTTTGAGGGCATCCGAGGGCTTCTTCTCTCACGAATTTCCATGATTCCTCGGTGTAGGGGTCGTAAATTACAACAACATTAGCAATCACATTTGACAAATCTTTAAAATCTTCGACATGAGTGCTTTCAAGGTCAAGAGATAGAACTGCTTTTCTGTGGGCTACCACAGTATTTTTTTCAAACATGATAATCACTCCACATATTGCTTAATCCACTTATCACTTTCTTGGTCTATGACTACCTTCAAGTATTGAATGAAAACGAATTTAGCGTTATCTAATTCTCCTTCAGACCACTCAATAGTTCTATCAGGAATTTGATTCAACTTATCTTTTATGATGCTGAAAAGTTCTATGTGTTCATTAAGGTTAGTATTGTTATCCATGTTAATCACTCATCCTTAAAGACTATTTTAGCCATGATAAAAATAATGCTCAAACCTGCAAGAAAATGGTAAAATTCTTCCCAAGACATTATTCTTCCTCCTGTAATTCTCTTTCACAGTGCTTACAATGATGCTTACCCTCAAATTGAGGGTTGTGGGCTAAAGGTTTTATGCACTTCATCATTCTTCCTCCTGCGTTGAAATTTCATCAGTAGACTCAAATTCAGGAACAATCGGCCTTAATTCTGTATCAATCAAACCCGCCATAATATCTTGACTTTCCTTCATACTGTAACCACGGCTACGAAGGATGCGGAGGTAATGTTTTACTCTTTTAACTCGCTGCCTTTCCTCATCAACAGGTTTTTGAATACCTAAAAGATAACTTGTGGAATTCTTACGATAGTTAGGTGGGCTGGTTCGTCGGCGTGGAGGATGAAACCAACCTACTAACGATTCTGAACCATTTTCATTCTTATGCTTCCGACTCCATGCTTTAACCCCGTTAGTCCAAGAACCATAAGGTCGTTCCGATGGCACACAATCCAATTTGTGAACCTCTTCGTGAGGGTGGTCTTCAACATATTGTTTCTTCAGTCGGTCAAATTTGGGGCGGCTCATAACTGTAATTCTCGACACCCAAGATATAAACTATTGGGTGTGTAAATTAAATCAAGAAAAAGATTCTCCACAACCGCAAGACGATGAAGCGTTAGGGTTGATAATTTTGAAACCTCCACCCATGAGTTTATCTTCAAAATCTACGGTAATCCCGTTAAGCAAGTGGCTGGCAACATTTGGAATTAAAACTCGAAAACCTTCATTTGGAACTTTATCACAAAAAATGAATAATTCTTGGCAATCAAATCCTGTGCCTTCTATTATTTGTAAATCATAAGTGTAACCTGAACACCCACCCGACAAAACGCCAACGAGAAGTGCCATATCTTCATCATCATAACCTAAACCTGCTTCTGCAAGCATAGTTTGTGCTGAATCTGTAATAGTCAAATCCACCTTTACAACTTTAGGAGTTTCTAAAGTGACAGGGTTTGATATTTCACAAGTTCCGCAATCCATACCAATACTACTCCTTTTGACTATTTCAAGGTTCACAATTAACCATACATTGGGTTGAATTCAGAATCAACTGATATTTCCGTATAAGATATGTTGTGGTTAATCAAATCTGCCACGATATATGTTACGATACCGTAAGCAAACTCTTTGTTAATGGTGTTGTTTTTCTCGTAAAGGTGTTCAACAATAGTATCGACCATTTGTTTCATGTGTTTTTCAAGGTCTTTAAGTTCTATCTCTACACCCATAGGTAGATTTTTAAGAAAAATCTCTCTTATTTCAGGCTGCATCTCTACTTTCATTTTACCATCAGGAACTTCTTCTCCATCTTCCAAGTCTTGCTCAAGGAAGATGATTTCATATATGCGTGTAACTTGTCTTTCTTTTTGCCGTTCTGTTAATCCTGCCATAGTATCACAACTAAAGTAATTCTTTTTGCTTAATCAATGGTGGTGTTTATTGAGTTTTACGAATAATTCTATTGTAGGCTCCCCTCATAACATATCCACGGTCTTCTAAATTAAAAACTGCTTGTTTAGCACTTTCACGAAGATGAGGATAATTGATAAATCCTAAATCTCGGCAAATCTTGGTGAATGTCTTACCTGATTTATCTTCACCTAAAAATAGCAAGATTTTTTGCTCAAGAGCAGATAGTTCGGGTAGAGGGTCGTGATTCATATCATTTTTGAATGAGTATCTTTTAGCACCGACCCGATATACAAGACCTTGATGCTGTAACCACTCTAATGTGCTGCGAACTTTTTCTTGCCACGAACCATATCTTTTACCCATCAACCTTATCAAAGATGTGACAGATTGAGAGCCTTCTTGCTTAAGGAGTTTAACTACATCTTGGACTACGCCTGAAGAAACTTGATTAACTATAAGAATCCTATCAACAGGTTCGATACCTTTTAGGAGCGATTCAACATCATTAACAGCGGAGAGGTATAATCTTGGGTGGGAAACCTTTAATGAAACTGCATCAAGTTTGGCTAAATCAATTGTTTCATCGAAAAGTATCTTACGCTCTCTCGCATATTTTATGCGAACTAAGTTCTCAACCATAGAATGTCGGACACTCGCTGAATCAGTCATAGCCTCATCCAAATTCTCACCAAAAGCATCTGAAAGTTTAATATCTGACTTGACAAAGGTATGAGTATGCTGACGATGCTTTTGGACTCGCCTCTTATGGACGAGGTTCAATTCGTCAAGCAAAATTTTGCATTCTGCATCATCAAAACCCAATTCGTCAATAAAGTATTCAACAACAAATGCTTTAGACTTCTCATCAGAAGAAAGCCACATATTGCCAAAATCAGACCAAGCCTCATCTGCTCGAACCTTTTGAGCAGGGTTCAAAGAACTGTAAATAGACTCCATACCCTAACTAAGGACAACTATGCTATAAACACCACCCAAATTCACTCATATTTGTGGACGGAAACGGCACAAACTATGACAAAAATGACAAAGTTTGGTGGGGATTAAAATAGTAAAAAATAAGGATTGAAGAAACCAATCCAATTTAATACCACAATCCCTGACAAAATGAT
>PDMW01016323.1_pt1 | contig 10126 bp, 6 predicted proteins | sample 1515511 | NCBI WGS metagenome assembly PDMW01 (sample SAMN07343023, study PRJNA328102) | Marine metagenome, whole genome shotgun sequencing project. | biome: marine; feature: bay; material: water; isolation source: viruses from water sample < 0.22 micron filtered, nuclease treated, low... ... | reverse complement strand
CTTAACACAATTGAAGAAACCGTGGAAGAAAAAGAGGCGGTATCTAGCGAAGCTCAGGAAGTGGCGAAAGAAGAGGGAACGGTTGAAGCTTGCTTTATCGACCCGCTTACTGGCCAGAAAGAGTGTTCTTAACGAAAATATAATGGAGGAGTAACATGGCAGAACAAACCATTTCTGTTACTGATCTAGCATCACAAGGAGTAGTTATTGATACTCCTCCAGTTGCCTTAGCACCTAATGTGTTTACTAATGTACGTAATGTTAGGTTTAAAGATGGCGCAGTTCGTAAAATTACGGGTGAGCTATTACTTAACAACATTGTAGAAGATCTTGTACCAGCAAACGAAGTGTTTGGACAGGTTCGGTATTTTGCAGTATGGGAAAACCCTAATAAAGCACCGCACGGTTGCTACTATATTTGGGTTGTTGATTACGTACGTGCTGGTATTACAGTAGGACAAAAGGTTTATATTCAAGATCACCTTGGTACAAAGAAAGATATTACACCTTCTACAAAAGCAGATGGCTTTGCGTTTACAACTTACGGTTGGCAGCATACTTTATTTAGTGGAGGCTTTGCTTTTATTTTAAATAATGGTATCGATAAACCCCATTACATTTTGGATACCGCTGGTAATACAGACATTAATAATATTGTATTAGCTGAGCTACCAGGCTGGGATAGCTACCAAGTTGAGCAGCAAGTATATAATGATACTTATGTTGCAGGTAACAGCACAGTGTTTGATTTGGGACAAAAGGTTGATTTTACAACTAACTCTATTTTAGTTACAGGTACTAACATCAAAAGCGCACAAGCAGGTAGTCCTGCAGGAACAGGTACAGTTAATGGGACTGACTTTGTTCCTGGCGCATTACCTTCACCTATCCCTACAGTAACAGGTAATCACTTTCAGATTTACACTGACACAGCAACTAATACAACAGTGATTGTTATTGGTGGTCTTAGTGTAAATGATTCTATAAAAGTAACTATTGAATCTAGAAACCCAGTTGATGTCCGTGCAGGGGTTATACAATCATTTGGTGATCTGCTAGTAGCTGGGGATCTTACAGAAGTTGACTCAACTAATCCAGCTAAGATTATTCGTCGGCTGTCAGGTGTCGTTCGTACATCAGATGTAGCCGTACCTGGTTCTGTTCCAAATAACTGGAACCCATTTGCAGCAGGTGTAAGTACAGCAGATGAATTTACTTTGTCTGAGACAAACGTTATTCAAGAAATGAAATCACTGCAAGGTAATATGTATATTTATAGTACAGATAGTATTCATGTTATGCGCCTTACTGGTAGTCAAGCCGCGCCGGTTTCATTTGCTCCTAACACAGATGAATATGGTTGTCTTACTACAGGCGCTGTTGTTGAGTATGATGGTAAGCATTTTGTAGTTGGTGCTAACGATATTTATACGTTTGCTGGAAATCCAGGAAATATACAATCATTATCTGGTAAAAGAGTAACACAATACTTTTACAATAACTTAAACCCAATTCATGAAAGACAACTATTTACTATCCAAAACCATCAGGAAGAAGAGATTTGGATATGTTATCCAACATTGAATTCAACTGGAGGTGAGTGTGATGAAGCTCTTATCTGGAATTATAGAGACAATACTTGGACTATTAGAGACCTTGATGCGGTTGCTGCAGGTGATGTGGGACCTATTAAAGGGGGTGGCATTCCAACTGCAACTATTGCAGCTACTGGTGATAGCGGGAACGCAGGCTATACTAACCGCGGTAAAAGAGAAACTCAAGCAGTTACTATCAATGGTAAAACACCTAAGAAAACCGTAGGTACTAAAGCGATTAAAACCGTAGCAGTAGGTACGTTTAGTAGCTTTACTACTGATGTGCTAGAGGTTGTTGATCTTACGGTAACTGGAGATACTGGTCCGAATACGGTTAATGCAGTAAGTACTCTAACATATCCTTCATCAACTACATTTACTTATGATCGCAATAAAACTACGCACCTTGATGGTGGAGCTAGTGCAATTATTAATGGCGACGCTAGTATTGGTAACGTTAGTTTTCCTGCTAGTGCAATACTTGGCACTAGTTATGCTGATGGCGCTACAATTACAATGACACAGTTTGTTGCCGCTATTCGTGATTATGTTAATGCAAACAATGCTTTAGCTGATTTTACAGCTAGTGCATCTTCTAACGTACTTACGCTTACTTCAGATGTACCGGGACCCCGAGTCTTTAGTACATCAACATTTGCGGTATCTGGTAGTGGATCAACTACTAATATTACTCCAAACTCAACAGTTACCGGTGTAGGTGTATACGGTATTACTGCAGCGCTTAGTCCTGCAATTTCAATGACTATTACGGCACCAGCCGTAGGCGGGGTACAAGGTGCAATCAACGAGACAATTACTCTTACAAAGAATCTCACAAATCAAGCGGCGATTAGAGACGATATCGTGTCTAAACTATCTGCTCTTAGCGTCTTTAGTGGTAGTTCTTCTGCTATCTATAGTGTTGCGGCTAATGGGAACAATGTAAGATTTACTTCGGTTAATGGTGGTAATCATAGCGCTTTAACAATTGCTTTTGCAACTGATTATCAAGGTACAGGCTATGCTGAAACAACATTTGGTGGTGACCTTACTTCATCAGTAAGTGTTGTTACTACTGGTGTTGATAACAGTATACCACAACCTGTTCTTACTGTAACGTTCCCAGATGCTTCCACAAGCAGCACAACACTTAGTGGTACACAAACCAGAGCTACTGTTGTAACAGCTGTCAGCGGACTTATAAACGCTAATAGCGGTTGGAGTACAGCGACGGGTACTGGGTTGGTTACAGCTACAGCTGCATCCGTAGGTATTGTAACTAATAACTTTGTCGTTACGGTAGCTAGTACTGGTACTCTACCGCCCGGCTTTAGTAATAGCACTTTTACTGGTGCGCAAACCAGAGCAGGTCGAGCAGCGCATAATACAACAGATAGTATTACTCTTACGCCACCAGAAGGTAACGCAGTAACTATTAACTTTAATAGTACAACGGCCTATGATCCTGATTCAGGAAGCTCACCAACTAATGTTGAAGAAATCACAGCTACTGAAATTGCTACAGCACTTGAAGCAGCATGGACCGATACTACTTACTTTACTGTAAGTCGGTCGAATGAGGTACTAACCTTTACCAGTGTGGATCGAAAAAATGTAACCGGGTCGTTTGCTTATACAGTAACACCGGGTGATTCAAGAACTGGTACATTAGTATCACCTTTGATTGCTAATTCAACGGGTGGTAACATTGTTGTAACAGAGGGTGTTAATCCTATTTACGCTAAAATGACTAGGGTTACGATTACAATTAACACGACTAGTGGTAGTAGTGTAATATTTGATAGGCATTATGGTGAAGGGCCAGGTCGTTTGTTAGATCCTAACTTTACACCAGCAGCTAACGATAGTACATATGGTGACTCAGGGGCTTCAAGTGATTCTGCTTATCTTGCATTATACTATAATCCCGACGCAACTCAAAATGCTACAGAGTTAGCTAAGCCTAATGGAACAGTAGCTACGCTTCAAAGCGCTTTGCTTGCGGCACTAGCTGAAATTAGTACTAACAATGCATTGATTGTAACACCAGATAGTACATCTGCACCTACAACTATTGATATTAGTCCTAGCCAGTTTAGTTCTACAGCTAACTACGTAACTGCGTTTAGTCCTGATACTCAAGTGGTAGCAGCTAGTGTAGCCCCAACAACTACTGCATTAGTTGCAGCAGCTGAGGGTAATACAGTAGCCGCAGGTAATCCTACTCAAGATACCTCGGGAACCTCTATTAGTACTACGTTTGATATTGTAAGACCTTGGTCAAGCAACCAGACTAACCCTAATAAGTTGTTTCCTATCTTTGCAGAAAGTGGATATACAGCTGGTACATTGTTTAATCGTATTAGATCTGCTGATCTAGGTTTTGATTTTGGGGGTACACCTTATATATCGTATGCCGAAAGAGAGCAACTATCTATTACACCAAACTTTGATACTGAAACATTAAGCAGTATTGCTTTGTGGGCAGACGGTGGAACAATCACGACTGTTGGTGGTGAGCCACAACGTGCTACACTACAGCTTAGGGCTAGGGCTACTAATAATCCTGGTGAGCTTGCGTACCTAACTACACCTGAGGATAATACTCAGTCAGGTTCAAAAGCAAATAAGCTAACTGTAAATGATTTCATTGTGGCCAGCTCGTATAAAACTGACGTACGTACAACCGGAAGATTTCTTAATTACCGAGTTGACGATGCGGCAGCAGATACAAGCAGTGGTTATACTGGAAGTAATATACGCGCATGGAATATATCAGGTATGCAACTAGGTATAATGAAAGGGGGTGTTAAATAATGTCGGTTCAAAATCCGCCAATTACAGAGCAACCCGCTTTAGATTTTACACTACTTGAAATGGTTAGGCTACTAAATGACCTTGAGCAACAAAACATAAAGCTGCTTAAAGATATTAGGGAGTCTACTAACTTTGCTGATTTACAATCAAAGGTAAATGCACAATGATAAAATACATTGAGGACAATGATGTATTCGAAGCTATTCAGCTTATGGATAAGTCAACTAAAGAAAATGCATACGGCGGATACGAAAGAAACGAAGCCGTATGGATTTCTTTCTTTTTAAATATTGTAGCAAAACAAAAAGAAGGAAGCCCACATCATTTAGCAGTTGGTGAATATAAAGATAATAAGCTAATAGGCTTTTTAATTGCATCAACTTTCAAAAGCTATTATAATAATCATTATACTATGGATGTAAAAGATTGCATTGTAGATAAAGATGCGGCAACCTCCTTTACTGTTACTAAACTATTTGATGCCATGATTCAACATACTAAATCACATGGTGGATTAAGATGGCGGGCAGATTCAATCCGAGCTGAGGAGCATTCAGAAAAATATGTGAAGCTGCTCAACTTAAAGTATGGTGCCGAGATATACTACTCAGCACACGGGAAAATTAATTATGAATAATTTAATAGGAGAAAGCTATGAGTAGTGGCGGCGGTGGTGGACAAACCACAACATCAGGTATTGATCCTGAATTTAAACCTTATTTAAAGCGTGTACTCGGTGATGTAACAACTCGTTATGAAACTGAAGTTGGTAAAGGACCAGAAGCTATTGTAGCAAGACTAGATCCACGCCAACGACAAGCAATTGATGCTCAGTCTAAGCTAGCTCAACAAGCTATGGCCGGTACTGGAATGTATGATACGGCTGCAGCCCAAGAACGCCAGCTGAGGAACGTAATGGGTTCTAGTCTAGGTCAGGCAGCCTATGGTGGTCAGCTTGGCTCTGCGCGTGCCCAGAAGGCCATGCAGGGTGCTTTGGCGGATAGGTCTTTAGCATACCAACAGCGTAGACAACAGGAAGCAGCAGCTGGCGCGCAGGCACTGGGTGAGGCTGGTTCAGCATTGCAGCAGTATGAGCAGCAAAGACTTGATGCACCACATACTAGTGCACAAAGATACTTTGGTTATCTTGGAAGTGCGCCTCAACAAACTAAAACATCTGGTGGTGGAGGTAAGTAATGATTCAGTTAGCTAAGCCAATGGGGACTGAACAGCCAATGCAGGGCCCACTATATAGAGCGCCTGCACCACAAATGATGCAGCAGCCCTCCTTTATGGAACTTGCAAAACAAAGTGCAATGAAAAAAGCTATGCAAAAAGGTGAAGAGGAACTGCTTAAAAAGGCCGGCGAGAAAACCGTTGGTGCCGCAGGCGCTGCTATGGGTGATCCTACTGGTGGTATAGCTACTGAAGTTGCTTATGAAGCTGCTATGCCAATGCTAGAAAGTTTGCTTGGTGGGTTGTTTAATAAAGGTGGCTATGTTAATGGACCACTATCAATGGCAAATATCTCAGCTGTTAAATACAAACAGTCTGGTGGTAAAATTGCTGAAGAAATTGAAATTAATTATGGTGGACCGCTATCTAATAAGGGGGTATAGTTATGGCTACAGTTCCATATCAATCAACGTACAGCCTACAACCTAAGTATGGCACACGTTACGGCCCTTCTCAGTTTGCGCCTGCAACTGCGTCAGCTAGCCCACAAACACTAGGTACAACTACACCTGCTGTAGCAACCGTTGGTGCTGGTGTACCAGGCCAAGCAGGCCAACAACAAACCGCGGGCGTGGTAGGAGCCACAACTGGTGTACAAACTACACAGCCTCTTGCATTTAATCAAGACCCCTTTGCATCTCAAGGTGCAATAGTTAATGGTCAACAACAGCAGGGTGTTGGGTTTCGGGATTTACCGCCTGGTGCATATCCGCCGGTAGGTTCTCCGCCAGCTACACCCGGTGTTCCACCAACAACCGCCCCTCCACCAGCAGATGCAGACCCGGTGGTTGCAGCAATGCAACAAGCAGGCGGTGATGATAACGGTGGATTTGATTATGCAAGCTCTAGAATCCCACAAGCCCAGGGACTAGGTTATACTCGAGGCACACAAAACCCGCTAGGATTAGTACTTGCTGCAATCCCAGGAGGTAGCTTTTTATCAAACGCTATGGGTTTGAATGATGAGTATACTTATGGTAGCTATGGAACTTATGACGCACAGGGTAATGTATTTGGTCCTGAAGGTCGTGCATATGATCCAATTACAGGTAGAGCTGTTGCATCTTACGCTAGTCCGTCAGCTGCAATGAGTACTATTGGTGGCGGCTACAGTAAACTAAGAGATGCCGGGGAAGGTGTTATTAGTTCTGCATTAGGTAGCTATGATAACTCAGTGTACAAACAAATGGATCTTGATCCAACCCTAAACATTGCAGGTGCACGAGCAGCCCGTATGCGCGGTGAAGGCGCACCAATGGGAACAGTTGCCGATCTTATTAATATGAATACTCAAATTGCTGCCGGTGATTATACTGGCTTATCAGATGACGATATTGATCGTGTTCAAGGTACACCAATTACTGCTGCACAGCTTGGATTTACGGGAGATCGCGCTGCACCTAGTAACATTAGTGGTAAGTTTGGTACTGCCCCTGGTGATATTGTAGCATTAGATAACGGGCAATTCGGTGTGCGTAATGAATCAGGTACTATCTCTACACCAACCGGTACGGTTGTTTCAATTAGCGACAGTACAAACCCTGGTCAAAACATTAGCTTACTTAGCGATAACGCGGCTACACAGCTTAAAGCAAATCAAGAGCTTTCTTTAAGGGCCGGAGACAACGATGGCCAGGGTAGTATGTCAGGCTTTAATGTAAGTGATGGGCAAGGCGGTTCATATCAAACATCTTCCTCGGGTAATACAGAGGCTGATGCTTCTGGTCAATTCGGTACACAAGGTGCTATGGGCATGGAAGATGAATACGATGAACCTGTTAATACCGGTGGTAATGATAATAATTCTGGAGGGAAGTAATGAAACTCAAAAAGTTTGAACAAAAAGACCGCTATGGTAATATGTTCTCTATTGAATTCGATACCTCTGTACCAGAGATGTCTTCAATACCAGACCATCCCGGCGATCCAAAGGGTACTGATACTGTACCTGCTTGGCTTACGCCCGGTGAGTTTGTAATGAATGCAGAAGCTGTGCGTATGTTTGAACCACAGATTGAAGCAATGAACGATCAAGGTCGTGCTATGCAAGCAGCTCAGGGTGGAACTATTCCTGAGTATGCTAATGATGGAGGGCCAGTTAGCTTACCAAAGCCTAAGCCAAAAATGCCAAACATTCCTGCGCTAGAAGCAGACCAGCTTTATAAGATGCTTAAGGATCGTGGATTTACTGATGCAGCTGCTCGTGGAATCATGGGTAACTTTTATGCAGAATCAAAACTTGATCCAGACGCAAAACAAATTCTTGACGGTGGTAAAACCGGTAAGGGAAGGGGGCTTGCTCAATGGGAGAAGGGTGGAAGGTTTGATACTGATCCACTTAATCTTGTAGATTTTGCGGCTGAGCAAGAAAAGAGTTGGCGAGATCCTGAAGTGCAATTAGACTTTATGCTTGCAGAAATGAATAACTCTGAAGCGTTTGGTGATGTACGTACTGCAATGAATGCAGCCGAGTCACCCGCCGATGCAGCTAAAATCTTTTTAGAAGGATATGAAAAAGCTAATCCTGATAAAGCACATCTTGATAGGCGTGTTGATTATGCTATGAACTATCAGGCAACTGAAGAACCTACAATGCTTGCAAGTATTATGAATATGTTTGGTACTACTGAAGCACAAGCTGCTACAACTGATAATCTATCGGTTCCTGAAGCAGTGTCAGTACCTAAACCGCTTACACCTGAGGTTAGTCGTACGCCTGTAATGACTGCAATGACTGGGCAAGAGATGCCTGTTACCAGTACCATTGCAGATATGCTAGCTGCTGCGCAGACACAATATAAAGCGCCGGGTGGTATAGTTGAAGATGATAACTATGCTGCACAGTATGAAGCACTAAAGAAAATTGCACAACAGGCAACAGCAAATACTGGTATGTATGTTGGTGATGAGGTTCTTGAAGAAGGTGGGACTAACTATGATGCTGCTCGCCATGCTGAAGAAATTCAGATGATGCAAAAGATGCGTAGAGATTCAGCCATAGCTGAGGATGCTGCAGCAAATGAAGCCGCTATGCTTACGGCCGCTACACCTCCAATACCTAAAGTGTCTGATGTACCAGCCCCTATTGCTACCCCCGAGGTACGCAGTATTAATAAGTTTGGTAAAACAGATAACTATCAAAAAGAAGGTGGGAAGTGGTATCGGATTAAAGCAGATGGCTCTTTGGCAAGAGATCCTGCAACAGGTTTGGTTGCCGCTAATCTTAATAATCAAGAGTCTCCTATTACAGGTGAAGGCACTGCGTCGGCTGTACCAATGCCAACTAGCGATTTACCAAGTGGTTCTCGCGGATCAGGTGAGCTTTTAGATACTGGTAAAGGTAAGCGTGTTCCTGATACAGCAGCACCTCCTAAGCCGGAACAAAAGTCTCAGCTTCCTGCAGAAGGCACAACCTATCTCGACCCTAGTTCTAATATTGTTTATACTGTTGATAAATACGGTAGACTATTAAACTCTTATGGTCATCCGGCACCAGCTGGCGTGCAAGATACTTTTACGCAGCAACAGGCTGGACTACTTGAAACAGCAGATGCTGACCCGAGTAAGATTGTAAAGCCGTATGAAAAAACGGTTGATCAATTAGCTGCTGATGCCGTAGCCTTGCAAGAAAAAGCTACAAAAGAAGTAGCAGAAACAGGGCAAGTATCTTCCGATACAGCCACTGCTATCGCACAAAACAAAGGTCAAACTACTCAGGTTACTAAGGTAGCGGCCGATGAAGCAGCTGCCGCTGAAGCAAAACGATTAGAAGAAGCAACAGCCGCACGTAAAACTTTGACCGCGGACTATGAAGAGGCTAAGCGTATTGCTGAAGCATCTGGGGTTACTGACTTTCCAGACTTTGATACTTGGAAGCAACGTCAGAATATTGACACTGATACCAATATCGGAGAGCAAGGCGACGGAACTACGACATCCGAAAATGCTACTAAGAAAAGCGAAGTACTCACAGCAATCACTAAAGATATTGAAAGTATCAATGACGGATCTGCTGATGGTACAACCACGGCTGATGCCTCGAAGGCGGTTGCTAAGGCTGGTGCTGAAGGTCAAGAAAAGACTGAGCAAGCTGAATCATTCTTGCAAGGCATCTTCGGTGACTTGTTTGATAAGGGTGAGCTAAAGCGTATGGCTATTCTATATGCAGGTTCACGGCTTATGGGTGGCTCGCACGGTGGTTCACTTAATTGGGCAGCAAAGCAATACCTTACACGGGTAGATGCTAAAGCTGCAGACCATAGTGCACAAGTTAAAAAGCTAATCAATGACGGTAAGTATACACCTAAGTCTATTCAAGAATACAAGAGGACTAAGGATGCTAGTGTACTTATGAAGCTTGGACCAGCTATTAATCCGACTGGTACAAAAGAAATGTGGTATAGCCCAAGTGGTAAACGCATTCAAGCCGAGAAGTTTAAGGTTGGTGACGGACATATCTGGTCTGCCGATGGTGGTAA
>PDMW01006584.1_pt1 | contig 10136 bp, 10 predicted proteins | sample 1515511 | NCBI WGS metagenome assembly PDMW01 (sample SAMN07343023, study PRJNA328102) | Marine metagenome, whole genome shotgun sequencing project. | biome: marine; feature: bay; material: water; isolation source: viruses from water sample < 0.22 micron filtered, nuclease treated, low... ... | reverse complement strand
GGACGCGGGGGAGTTGTGACGCATCATTGGGCGAAGTCTTGCGCGGACTACTGGGCACCGCATGACATGCGCGGCGTCGCGCAGTGGGCGAATTCGGGGAGTCCTTCAATGTCCGACGTGTTTGGGCAGATGCACCAATCCTGCGCGCCGTTGTCGTCGCTCGCTCCATTCAAGTTCTGGCACTCAACCGCCGAACTTAGGCCGGACATGGTCGAGTCCAGCGAGGAACTGGGGCTGTGGATGATATCGGTAGACGTTGCGGCCTTTCCTCTTCCTGACCGGTTGAGAGATGAGAACCATGCCAACCTATCAAGAGCAGCGAATCTGCATGGTGACACCGCATCGGTCGACCGGTCGCAATCTCACGGGGCCGATGGATGGTGGACCGTGTCGGACGTTAATCGGGCTCAGTTCCCCGAGTGGTGCATGCCATGGTCCGGGGTTTCAGTGCCGGTTGAGATTGGCACATGCAGGCCCGGTCAACTGGCGGATCGTTTGATGCAGTACGGCGCATGCATGCGGTGGCCTTACGGGTCAACCGTGGCGGTTATCATCGCCACCAATGCGTTGAGATGGAAGGCTAGGATGTTCGAGGAAGGCCATGACGATTAGGCGCGAGCGTCTGACCCGTCGCCGTTAACCCCTACGATGTTGATTACTACGCGCCCGCCGCGCATTGCACACCCTCAACGGGTACGCTAGAAATTCTACATGCACAAATCAGACACGCAGCCAAACGATCCGCCAGGGATCGCCTATGCCGATCGCGATCTGGCTATCCTGCACTGCATACAGCGCAGCGAGAAAGAAACCGGCGAGGGACCGAAAAAGGAGGTTATGATCGCCGAGTTGCCGTTCCGCTGGCCTTACACTTGCGCGGCTCTTCGCCGTCTGCGGGCTATGGGGTTCGTTCATCCAATCGCAGAGGGACGCCGCGACACTTACAGGCTGACCGAGCAAGGGCGGCTGCGGCTGCACTATACAGTGGCGATCGTGGTGACTGATAGCGGGCATCGGTGGGCGATGTGCGGGACATCAAACACGACCGTTGACGAGCGGATCGAGATGGCGGGCGACCTACTCGGGGAAGAAGGCACGGCGGTGCTACAGCCGATCGAGATCCTGCCGCGTGATCGTCGTTCGGTTACGAGCGCCGCCAACCTGCCTAGGGTGGACCGGGCGTGGCGAAACTCTGTGCATATGAGGATGGTTTGAGCGCAACCCTACGCGCGTGAGCAACACCGAGATCAGCGGCGACCCGCGAAACGCCTTTGCTGTTCCCGTGACTGCCGGAGTCATCGAACTCCGGCAGCAAGGGAAAACATGGCAAGCCATCGGCGACGCGCTTGGGGTCCATAAGAGCAGCGCCCTCCGCATGTATCGCGCGGCGATGTCCGAGGAATTGCAGCGGCTATCTTCCGCGCGGACGGATGCTTTTTACCAAGACCTGACGTGCATCCAGGACAAGCTCGACGCGCTAGAGGCTGACTGGGCTGTCACTGACGACGATTGCCTGCCCAAGTTGGCGGCGATCGTTAAGCTGCTAGAGGTCAAAGCCAAGTTTCTGCGTTACAGCGATCTGGAGTTCAGCGAGTCGACGGCGACCCGCTCAAGGGATGACCTCATAAAAGAGCTTGAGACGCAAACGAAGACGCTAGGTGAGCGCATGGCGGCGTCGGTCGTAGTTGATGTCGGTTCGGGATGACTGATCCCGCGTTGCATATGCTCACCGACCATGAACTGGCCGAACGAGTCGAGGCGCAGCGGTTGCTGATCGTTCACGAGGCGCGCGAACACTTGGACGTGTTTCTTCGGCATGTGCTGCCCATCATCGACCCAGGAACGGATCTGAAGTGGGGGCGCTATCTCGATGTCATGTGCGAGCATCTAGAGGCGGTGAGTCGTCACGAGATCGATCGGCTGCTGATCAATCTCCCGCCGCGGCATCTGAAGTCGATCCTAAAGGTGGCTTTCATCGCATGGATTATGGTGCGAGAGCCACGGACTCAGTTCATAATCGCGTCTCACGATATGGCACTGTCAATCCGTGATAGTGTGGCGATCCGTGACCTCGTGACCGATGAGGGATTCCGGCAAGACTTCGGGATCGCATGGGGAATCAAGGGGGACTTCGGCGGCAAGACATATTGGAAAAACACCGAGGGCGGGCACGTCTACGCGACCGCGACCGGGGCGAAGGTTACAGGGCACGGCGCGGACATCATTCTAGCCGATGACCTGCTAGACGAGCACAAAGCGTGGTCAGAGCCAGCGCGGGCGCGTGCTCAAGCGATGATCCGCAGCCGGTTAACCTCGCGTTTCAACGATCCCGAAACGGGGCGGCTAGTCGGCATCTGGCAGAGGTTGCACGAGGACGATCCCAACAAGTGGTGCGAGGGTGACGGGCAATACCAGATCGTGAAGCTGGCGATGGAATACGATCCCGATCATCACCCAGACGGAACGATCCTCGGGGATTATGAGTGGAGAGTGCGCCCCGGTGAGCTGCTCCACCCTGAACGAATGAACGCGGCGACGGTCGACAAGACGCGGCGAGAATACGGGCCGCGAGCATACGCCGCGCAATGTCTCCAGCGCCCGAAGAGCGACGGGGATTGCATCTTGCGCGCGGCATGGTTTCAGGCGGGCGCGTGTCCTGTACCGCACAACGACGGGCGCGCGATGTGCGGGATCTATCTGGATCCAAAGGCGGGTAGCTCGTCTTCTAGTTCATCGTTTGCGGTTGCGCTGCTGATCATCCGATACGAGGGCAGATACTACGTCGCAGATATGGAGCGCGAGCGATGCGGCTACACCGGGACCAAGCGTATGCTCAAGCGTATGCGGACCCGATACCCTGACGCGCCGATCATCTACGAGAACGCCGCCGACGGGCGATCGTTTTCGACAGACGAAGAGTTCGCGCGCGAGTTCGATAACTGCCGAGCGGTAGATGTGTCAGGGGGTAACACGCTTCAACGGCTGGACCTTATCTCGGGCCACGTCCAATCCGGGGAAGTCGTGGTTCATGATGTGTTCCCCGGAGATGGGCCGGACTCATCGCGGGATCACTTTATGGCTGAGGTTACAAACCTTCCAGGCGCGGCAAACGACGACATTGCTGACGCGCTATCGATGGGGATCCGTGACCTGCGAGGACGCGCAAGGCACGTTTCACCACCGAGCGCCCCGAGTAGGACCAGTCGCAACCGTCCATCGATTAGCGCGCGGGGGCTGCGCTAGCGTACCCGCCGCGATGTTGACCTATGGCGAACAGTGGCGAACGTGAGCGGGTGACAGCAAAACGCGACAAGCTGAACCCGAGTCTAGGCGCTCTCACGGGGCGATCTAACTATGAGCCCAACCCCGGAATGACCCAGGCGGTCTTGTGGGGAAGCGGCGAGAGGCCGGGCATGATGGCCGAAGCGGTCAACGGCTGGCCGCAGCTCCGATCCCGCGTGGGCGCATTCTGCGACGTTGCCGCTATGGTGTCGCGCACGCACAAGCCATACGCCGACGAAACGCCCGAAGAAGCCCGATGGAATGATGCATTTGAGGCGATGCTTGAGAGCCGAGTGGTTATCCGCACCGGACTAAGCGGCGTAGGCTCGAACGGCTCCAGTATGTGCGACGGCGATCGGATTGGTTCCGCCGCTCTGATGCGATGGGGCGCGCTCGCTGCGATCTATGGATTCCAACCGTTCTATGCTCACTGGTCGGACGGATACGGGCTCGCATCGGATAGCGACCGGCTGATCCTGACGCCGCTACTACAGGGCGCGTGCCATTCGGTGACGCGCGAGATCGTCAAGTTTCAGTCTAACCGGGGATTGGTCCCGCTCAAGCGTGAGCGCGTGATCTGGATTGCTCCCGATGCGCCCTATGGATTCGCTCGCGGTCCCGCCCTAGTGCGCCCGCTCGTCCAGCCGTGGGCGGCGTATCAAGAGCAAGTGATCGCCGAAGACATCGACACAGCTATGCGGGCCGGGCTCGCTGTTATCTACGACGGAGGGGCCGGGCCTGACGCCCGATCGGAATGGAACAGCATCGGCGAGGCAATCGCGGACGGTGAGCGCTATGTGGTCATCGGCGGCAAGAAAGACGACGGCGCGTCAATAGACATTCGTTACCCGAGCGGAACTGCGCCTGACTTTGAATCCAAGGCCAAACGCCTGCGCGCGGCGGTTGATGATATCTTCGGGACTGAAGTTCTATCAATCGCCAGCAACGGCAACGGATCGAGAGCAGCCGCCGAAACGATGGCGGGGATCACTGCTAAAATCGGTATGGCGTCGGTCGACTCGCTTCTAGATCTATGCTTCGGCGCGGTCGCTCGCTGGGTCGCTTTCCATGATGGATATTCGGGCCGGATCCGCCGCGTCGGCGTTGCCGAGATCGACAACTCAAACCCACGTGAAGCGGTCGACACACTCGCCGCCGCTTATACTGCCGGGCTTGTCGACATCGGCCCGAACCGGCGCGAATTTGTCGCGGCTGAGTTGCTGCGACTGCCGGACGAGGACGCGGCGCAGGAGGTGCAGGTCGTTCCGCTCTCGGTCAATGCGCCGCTAGCCGATTCGTTCCAGCCTCCCGACTCGGTGCGAGCCAACGCCCGGCGAGGCCTGGAGCTTCGCAAGGAACATGGACGAGGAGGCACTGCGATCGGCGTTGCACGGGCTCGCGACTTGATCAACGGGAATGTCTCGCTCGATACTGTTGGACGAATGCGATCGTTTTTCGCGCGTCACTCAGGCAACGATCGAAGCGACGAAACCAGTGCGGCGAATATCGCTTGGCTTCTATGGGGCGGCGACTCGGGGCGGCGATGGGTTGAGTCCCAGGCGTTTGACTCGGAGTTCTCACTACCCGCCGCCGATCGGACTGCCTACCTGATCGCGGGACCACCGGGCGCAGGCAAGAGCACGCGCGCCAGTGTCATCGCTCGCGACTCAGACGGGCCAGTTACCACGATCGACGCCGATCGATACCTCTACGACTCCAACGGGCATTTCGATTGGTCGCCATCGAAGAGCAAGGCAGCGCACGATGCGGTATCCCGCGACATCGAAGCAGCCATTGCACGCGGTGATTCAACGGTGACAGTCGTTGCGCCGTTCACCACTTCCAGCGCTCGGTCGGCTGCAATGCGTCCGCTCGTCGATGCTGGGTATTCGGTCACGGCGATCCAGATGATGCCGGACGTTGGATCCCTAGTGTCGCGTAACAACGAGAGGCCGGACGGGCGCGGAGTCGCTGAGAGCGTGACCCGCGCAATCGCCAAGCGGTTTGAGCCTATCGCCGCGCATGAGTTCGACCACGTCGAGATTGACGGCGGGGATTGGCGCATGTCTCACGCGGACGGGGGATCGTGCTGTTCGGGCCATATGATGGCCGCGCCAAAACACGATGTCATCGGCTCCGATGGGCGATCGGTTCCGATGTATCGCGACCCGCTAGAGTTGACGATCCGAGGCGTGACAGTCCGGCCAGAATCGCACTATCCTTGGGCGACCGGAAGGGATGACCGTGCCGAGCGCCTCGCCGACTTCGAGCAGGTGTTGGCCGACTGGCTACCGGGCGCGCGTCAGAGATTGGCGGGCGCCGCTGGCGACCTCGCGGACTTTGATCGCGTTAAGCGTGAGCTGACGCAATCAGCATTTGACATCATCGGAGAGCACCTAGACCGCGCCCGCTCCGACTCCCGCAAGGCGCGCGAGATGGAATCGGCTTCACAGTCAGGATCGCCAATCGTAGCACCGGCAGACGTGGATCCTGCGATGTGGCGAGGCATGGAGGCCGCGACCCGTGAGCGAATCGACTTCGCCGCTCGGCAAGCTGCGTCCAACATCGTGGCGAAGGTGGCGAACGAGATCGGGACCCATGTGGGCCTAACGGGCGGGATCGCTGGATTCGTACCGGTCAAGAAAGTGTCTAGCTATGCCCGCGAGATCGAGCCGCTAGACTCAGGCGTTAGTAATGGCGAGTTTGACGCGGGCGCAGCTCCGGCTGGAATGGTCGTAACCGCAGCCGTCAGGGTGTCGACGAAGAAGAGAAACCGCGTGTGTGATCCGTGTTGGGATGAAGACGGGCGCACGTTCCTTTTCCCTGAAGACCGTGCGGCGTTTGCTGCCTATCGCGGCGTTCCTGATCCTCTCTGCACGGGCGGAACTGCATTCTGTGAGTGCTCGTGGGTTCTCGTCTACGGCACACCAGAGGGTGATTGATGAGTGATTTTAAGCTAGCCACCGACGACGATCGCGAGGTATGGATCTGGGTGTCCCGGTTCGGCGACATCCACACGCCAGGGGGCGCGGTGATACACCTAGACGCCGACGAAGACGCCCCCGAGCGCAACCGGTTGACCGCTGATACGGCAATGGCGTCGCTTGCTGAATGGTACGAGAACTACCAGCCCGCATTGATTCGCGAGCACAATCACACCGGCACGGGCGACGGCGTTGCTCGCGGTCCTACTCGGCGCCTCTCGCCAGAGCAGATGGCGGATCTGGTGACTGACGAGATGTTGCCCGAGCACGCGGCGAAGCTCCGAAACCAGACCGACGACGGCTTCTTCGCGTTGTTTCGCCTAACGGACCCAGACACCGCTGTTCAATATGTGCGCGGTCAACTCTCGTACACAAGCCCACACGTCCAAGTCGGCCAAACCGATGACACCGGGCGCGTCTGGCCGGTCATTCACCGCGAGGTGAGTCTTACCACCGGACCAGTCCAAACAAGCCAGATCCCAATGCCCGCACTGATGAATGTGCGGCTTTCTCACAACCCAGGATCCTTGAATATGGATACCACGGACACACCGGAGCCGCTCGTTGATGAGACGGCTGCACTAGAACCGGCTGAGGAGGATCGCTTGTCGACCCTTGAGGCGCAGGTTGAAACCATGGCGGGTCAGATTGGCCAACTGCTCGAACTCGTCCAGGGAATGCAGCCCGAGCCGGAGCCGACGCAACCCACGGAAGCCGAAGAAATGGCGAACCTGCGCGCATCCCTCGCCGCCGCTGAGGCTCGCGTTGCTGATGTCGAGGCCGCTGGTCGACGCGCCGAAGCAACGGCCCACGTTGCGAAGTTGTCGTTGACCTCGGACGCCCGCGCCGAACTCATCGAGTTGGCAGCGACCAATCCCGAGGGTTATGCGTTGAGCATCAAGCATGTTCCGGCGATCACCCCGAATCAACCGGCAACCCCGCCGCCATTTGATGGAGCGTCGGCGGCTGCTCACACCGACCCAAACAGCCCGGCAGCGGTTCACACCGCGTGCTTGTCTCTGATGGCTAACGCCAAGGCATCGGGCGAAAAACTCACCTATAACGACGCCTACTTCCAGGTGTCACTAACGCAAGGAGCTAACGCATGAGTGCTGTTTTGCCGGGCGGCTATGTGCTGCCCATGCTGTTTACTTCCGACGGTGCGATCACCGTTGGTTCGCCCGTCTACCGTTCTGCGGCTGGCGTCATCAAGACGTGTTCGGATAGCGACGACGCGACCACCCAGGCGAAAGAAGCCTTTGGCGTCTTCAACGGGACCGCCAAAGGCGGCGACGCTGCCGACGATGATGCTACATGCGAGGTCGCGATCGGCCCGTGTGAGGTCAACTGCGGCGCAACTCTCACCGCGGGTGACATGGTTTGGGCCGCATTCTCTGCGACGAGCGGAGAAACCGTGGTCAAGACCGGCGTGCTGACCGATGGCGATTACTCGCTGGGTCAGTGCTTCGGCGACGGCGCCTCAGGCGGCAAGATTGCCGTTGATGTTCGCCCCAGTCGCATCACCTACACCGACACCTAAGGAGTATATCCATGACTATGGACACCACTTCGGCACCTGATCCAATCGTTCAGAGCCGCTTCGCAAGCTTCCTTGTTGACCGCCCCTATGCGGGGTTCGACATCGCACAGATCATCGAGATCGATGGCGCATCGGGAGACTACGCCAAAGACGTGCGAAACCCGTTCAGCGTCGACAAGACGGACTCAGCGTTTGACCCGCTGACGCCGCAGCCGTTCATGTCCGAGGGGCGACCCACTCAGGATTCGATCGGGAGCGGTTCGGTTACGCTCGATTACTACTCGGAGCGATACGATATCCCGCGAGTCTCGAACGTTGCCGGATTCGGCATCGATCCCGAGGGGCGCGCGTTTCGCTATCTTGCCCGTCGTGCGCTCCGTCGCCACGTCGCAAAGCTCGGCACCGTCATCGGCACGGCGGCGAACTACACCAACTCGGTCGATGGCCCAGACATCACGACCACCACGAACCTGATTATGGGCAGCATCCTGACGGGTGTGCAGTCCGCGATCGACTTCGGCGACGGCGCGATCGACGCGACGGACATCGACATCACGATCAATCCCACGGTCGCCCGATGGCTTCGTGCCAACGATGACCTCCGGCAGTCGCTCCCGGCTGGATCGCAGGATCAGCGAATCAACGCGGCGACGCTTCGTCAGGCTATTGCGGACGAGACGGACGGCGCGAACCTCGTTGTCCTTCCTCAGCGCGTAGTCTCTGGCGGGTCCGAAGGGTACGCAATGGGCGACCATATCGCGATCACCGTTCGAGGCGCTGGCGAGTCGCTCGCGTTCTGTAACACCTTTACCGACCGCAATAACGCGGGCTCGGGCGAGGATGGTTCGATTCCGTCGCTTGCTCTCGTTGAAGTCTTCAAGCCCGAGGGGCTCGACGGAATGCGAGCGAAGTCCCACGAGTACCACAAGATCCAAGTAGAGCACGCGGGCGCCGGATATCTCATTTACGACGTGCTGTCCTAGCGGACAGGGGAGGGGCGTTATCATGCGGTATCGAGTAGGGAAAATGGGTCTTATTCACCCGGTGAGCGGCTTTGTCGTGCCGGGTGGCGAGATCCTAGAGTGCGAGCCATCGCAGCTCAAGGCGAGCTGGACCGATCCAGAATGGCTCAAAAGGGCCGGGCTGGACTGGATGGTCCGCGCGCTCGACGAAGAAGCACAGCCCGTTGAGGTTGTGCGCGGTTCCGCCGATCCCCTCCCGGTGGTAAGTCCACCGGCTGAAGAGCAATCTGAGGCCGGTGGCAATACCGGGGAGGCAGAAGCAGAACCGGCGATCTATTCCGCCGACGAATTAGAGGCGTTTGAACTGGCAGAGTTAAAGGATATCGCCCGAGCAATCGGGCTGAAGTTCGGAGGCCGAACCGGTGCGCCAAGGCTGCGCGAGAGGATCGCAGCATTCCAGGCGGGGGCGTAAGCTATGGCGGCGATTCTCGAACCTGCCGACCTCGCAGAGTGGGGCGCCGGGCTGACCTTTGACGGGTCGTCTGCGGTATCCACGGCGATGGCAGAGAACGCGATCCGCCGCCATCAAGCGCGATTCGTAAAGGTTGCCGAAAACCGCGGATATGCTGACACGGCGTGCGAGGTGTCCACGGGCGCACTGTATGACGTGGCGCAACAATATGTGGGGCTGATGGCATCGGCGCAAGTATGGGTCGCGTTTCAGCGTGGCACATCCAAGTCGATCGAGTTCGCCAAAGACCTACGAGAGCAAGCACGGGCGATCCTAGACGAGTTGGGCACGAGTCCTGATTCTCTGGCGGGATCTGACGCGCTCGCGAATGGTGACGGAGTGCCCACCAGACCGGGCTCCAGTAAGACACGGCGAGCCGTGCACACATACACGAGCACGCAAGACCGAATACGCAGGACAAGGCGCGTATGAGGTTGAGCGTGTCTAGCAACCTTCCCGGTGTAGAAGCGGCATTTGAGGCAGCGATCCAAGGCGTGCGACGCTTTGACCGCTCCCGCACCGCCGATGGGCGCATTATCTCGCTATGGACCGGCGCCGGAATGGCGCGGCAAGGCTTCGGCGCATCGTGGCGGATATCTCGCGCGCTCATGTTCCGAACGCAGGGCGCAAGCACCGGCACACCTTGGCCGGACTACACCGCCGACGAGGCGCAATACGCCGCGATTAAGGGTTCCATCTTCGGGCGCCGGGTCGGCAAAGCTACCGGCGATCTTAACCGGTGGGAGCGAGGCCGCGAACGTCTCGTTCCGTCAATGGTGCGTAAAACGCACTCCGAGTACGCTCAGACGAACGGGCGACGGTCGGCGTCATTCGGCACACGAGTGCCCCACGCTGGA
>PDMW01042271.1_pt1 | contig 10167 bp, 7 predicted proteins | sample 1515511 | NCBI WGS metagenome assembly PDMW01 (sample SAMN07343023, study PRJNA328102) | Marine metagenome, whole genome shotgun sequencing project. | biome: marine; feature: bay; material: water; isolation source: viruses from water sample < 0.22 micron filtered, nuclease treated, low... ... | reverse complement strand
ATTGACAAGTTCAAAGACAGTCCTGCGTTTGAGGCAAACGTAAAAGCTGCCGAGCTTGGAATCGTATTCAAGGAACTAGGTAAAGACACTCTCGTTGCTAAGAACCTAGCCACCGACTTATTTCAGTTATTCATCGATGACTCGGTAGATGCTAAGATCGCACTGGGTGCTTTGGCTGTAGCGACTGTCGGACTTGGCGTAACTGTTTCAACTACCGCTGTGACAATGAAAGCGGCACTTCTCAGCACGCTACCTGTCCTTGCTGCCATCGGTGCGGGTCTTGCCATTGGTAACGCACTATCTGACTTCGAGGGAGGTTTTGCGGGTATCAACGACGAAGTTACCCGGTTGGACATCGAGAAACTTGAGACACTCAATAGTAAGTTGCGGGATGACATTCCGAACGCTGTGGAAGAAAGCCTGAACAGTATAATCAATCTCAATGGGGGTCTGGCCGAGACGTTCAATGAAGCCATCGATGCCGCGAGGAATCTGTCAGAACAGATCAGCGGTATTGGCACAGACAGTTCGACGAACTTTGAGTCCGCACTGGAACGGTTCGGCAAGAAGCGACTTGAGATCATCGAAGGAGTGGGTGATGCAATCGAGGACATCGACAAGAAGATTCTCGACGGCTCGAAGCAGATTCAGAAAGTCCAACAGAGTATACTAGAGTTTCAGTTTGAGAGAAGTCTACGCGGCGTAGACGACGATCAGAAAGCTGTACTCGAACTGAACCGTGCCGGTATCCAACTGGCTGAGACATTCAGAGCAGTTAGCGAAATCAATCTTAGCAAAGAGTCTCAGGAGGCGGCAGAGGAAGCCGCGAAACTCGCCACTAGCTATGCCAAGTCTGCACTGCAAGCCGCTGACGCTACTAAGAACGTAGACGCAATCGCTAAGGCAGAGGCACGCGTTCAAGATACACTCAGGGCGACCGAGAGTATCTATCGTCGCATCAACGAACTAAGGAACGACCAGTCGGTCGGTGACTTGGACGCACAGCGTAATGAGTTGAAGAAGCTGAACGCACAGCAACAAGCCGATGCACAGGAGTTGGTTGAGAAGTTCAATAATCTTCGAGAGCAGGCAGGGGCGGGGGCTAGTGACCGTACAATAGAGATTCTTACTGCCGGCCTTAACCGATCCATCACGCAGTTCAAAGAGAGTCTATCCTCGTTCGACGACCTTAAAATAGTCGACTTACTAGGATTCGATGACGCGGCAGATGCACTGTCTAAGTCTCTCGACCAAGGACTCAAGAACGTAGTAGTAGACTGGTCTAACTCCATCGAGTCCCTACGTACTCAGTTATCCGGTGAGCAGTTTAAGGGCGTAATCAACCTGACTGCCCGTATCGACGACCTTGCGTCGAAGGACTTGCTGGACGAGATTACCCCAAAGCAAGACCGTACAGCAAACCCGGCACAAGGGTTGCTGGACCGAGAAACGGCACTTGTAGAGATATACAAGAGACAACAAACTCTGCTGGTTGAGAACAACGTACTTGCAAAGGAGCGGGACGCTGCCTTAATTCGTGCCTCGGCTTTCGGCCAAGAGGCTACTACGAGAAGTGTGCTAGGTTCCGCAGGTAGCACAATGGCACTGGCACTTGAACCCCTAGCCGATAAGCTACTTGAGTTAGGCACTCTGTCCGAGAACGAACTTGGCAAACTCAGCACGGCGTTGAGAGAGGCTAAGGAAGTCGGTCTGGAACTTGAAGGGGGTATATTCGGGGACGCGACTACTGAACGAGTTGACGCTTTCCAGCAGACTATCCAGTCGTCACTCGAAGCAGTCCGTGCCCAGCAGTCTATAATTCGTAACGAAGGCTTGTTCGACCAGCAAAAGCTGAACCAGTCCATCGAATTGCTCGAACAGATTAACGGAGCAGACGTTGAGATCAAGGGACAGGAAACTATCAGAGAGACCAACGAGCTACTGAACCAGACAAGTCAGAACGCGGCTAATGCCAAGACTCAAACAGCCGCAATCGCGGGTGCCGGTCAAGTCGCCAACTCTGCAATTTCTTCCCTGAATTCCACCACAGGGAACCTGAGCAGTTCAGCACTTGCTGCTGCTCAGGCTTTTGACAAGATGGCAGCTTCGGCAAGAGCCGCTGCCGCCGCAGCAAATGCTGCAAATTCCTCAAATTCTTCTGGATTCGCCTTCCGTGGCGGACAAGTTAATTATAGAGCGAATGGAGGCGATAGTCGTGGTCAGGATACTTTACCGACGATGCTCTCACCAGAAGAATTTGTAGTAAACTCAAAGTCGGCTCGAAACTTCCTCCCTCAGTTACAGGCAATCAATGCCAACACTGGTGCGGCGGCAACAGGGTCGAGCGACACGAACATCACTATCGGTGACATCAACGTCACTTCCAATTCCCAGCTTCCTTCGCAGACAGCACGCGAAGTAGGCATTTCTATCAAACGCGAACTTCGCAGAGGAACTTTCAAGCTATGAAAAACTCGCTCAACGTAAAAGGTCACTTCTCGGTGACTTGTGTCGATGCAAACGGTCAAGACAAATGGACCCAAGAATTCCCTAACGGTATTGTTGATGAAGGTATCAACTATATGCTGGAAGCGGCTTTCAACTCCGGAACTCAATCCGGCGACTGGTACATCGGACTCATTGACAACTCCCCTGCACCTACCCTTGCTGCCGGCGACACTCTCGCCTCTCACGCAGGTTGGTCAGAGAACAGCGACTACGCTGGTAACCGCCCTGCATGGGGTGAGGGGACTGCCTCCGCTCGTTCGATCACCAATGCTACCACTGCCGACTTCGCAATGAACGCTACTGTAGTTATCTACGGTATCTTCGTCAGCGATCAAGCTACTGGTACCGCCGGAACCTTGTGGTCGACTGCTGCTTTCAGTAGCACCGCTTCGGTAACCAGTGGTGACACTCTCAAAGTAACTTACACCGTATCGGGCTAATCTCATGACTGTCTTTAGAATAGACGGCTTTGAGACTTACGGAGATACTGGTACTAGCAACGCGGACATCGAAACGCACTTGGATGATTCCTTTCAGACTTCCCACAACATTGTGTCGGGTGGTCTGAGTGGCAATAAGTCACTGGTTGCGGCTACTACCGGATTTGCTATCAGGTTCCCGGCACTGGGTTCTGCTCAAGGTGATTTCGTCACCTATGAGTTTCCCAACGGCTCATACCGTCACAAGAACTTAAAAGTCTCAACCAATGCCAGCATCGATGACATTGTGTGCGGCTTCCGCGTGTACGTGCCGAATATTACTGACAACCTAGACGTAACGCTGTTTCAGTGTCTAACTGGAACGACTACCGCTGCGACGACTGTCAGTATCTTGGCGGGTACTGGTCTGCGTATCAGAGATGCGGGGTCTACTAACCACGATGTTACAAGTGTACTGACTAAGGGTCAGTGGCACTACATTGAGGTCGAGTACAAGATGGCACCGGGTTCCGCTGGCGGGTACATGAAAGCGTACGTAGACGGTAGCGAAGTCCTAGACACTGGAACCGTCAACATCACGTCCTTCACGTTCTTCTCTCAGTACGGCTGTAGGCTTGGAGTGCAGGCAAGTGGTAACCAAACGGACACGTCTGAGTTTTACGAGTTAGACGATGTCTACATCTTGTGGGTCGACGGAGTGAATGACACCGGACCAATCGGACCGTGCAAAGTGGTGCCACTGGTACCTGATGCAGACGCTACGCCTAACGACTGGACGCCTTCAAGTGGTAGTGACAACTACGCTATGATCGACGGTCAAGGCTGGGACACCGCTACTTACGTAGAGGGTACATCGGGAGACGACGATCACTACACAACTGTGGATTTGGGATCGGTAGATTCTGTTCACGCAGTTCAGTTTACTACAATCGTTCAGGGTCAGACCTCCGCGAGTGACTTGCAACTCGGATGCGACAATGGTACTGCCGATGAGCAGGACATGGGAAGTGTGGGAACCGGATCAGTGGTCTCCCTACACCAATGCCACGAAGTAGACCCGTCAGGGGTCGCGTGGACACAATCATCGGTAAACTCCGTTGAGTCAACACAGAGAGTAGTATAATGCCTTTACGTTCATATCAGTACACGGTGCAAGCCCTTGTCGTACCATCTAGTGGTGCTGATGTGAGCAGGAGTGCGTCGAGCGACCTCGGACTTAGTCAGAGCAGTGTCTACGTACCGTTCGGTGAGATACTATCATCTGACCTCGGACTAAGTGATGAGGCGTTTTTCCTTATCGCACCGTCTGGTATATCGTTTGTGTCCGACGACTTGTCGTTGGCTCAGACTGTAGAAGTGTTCGGGTACGAGGACTTATCCTCGGACTTGTCACTATCGCAGAGCGTAGTCTTTCAGGGTCCGCTGGCTTACTCAACGCAGCACGTAAACTTCTTGAGCGACTCAGTGTCGTTCACGTATGGCGTACGTAACCTTAGCGTCGAAGATGATCTGAACCTAACACAGACACTCAGAAGTGTGTTCCCTCAGAACGTATCGCAGACGCTAAACCTTGTAGATGACGCGGACAGGTTGAACCTGACTGCCGAGAATACTATTGTATTAGTTGACGCCGTGGACTGGGCATACGGGGGCGATGCTGTCTCGCCCCTTAACCTTGTGCAGACCGTAGTGTCTAACTTCGAGACTATCAAGAGTGTTACACACGACAATATCGTTACCCAAGCCGCAGCATGGTTCGTTGAATCACGCTGTGCCAGATCGCAACGCACGGACTTTCACGGGACGGGCGGGGTTGCACCTGAGCCAGAGAGACTTAACTACAAGTCGACATTCTTACTACAGAGTAAGATCACAGGAGAGGTTGTACAGCTTCGTAATCCAGAGACCGACAATAGATACCGCCATGCTTTTGAGCGAGTAAACCGGCGGTTCTTTGACAACTCGCTGGATTTGTACGCCGATCCGAATTGGGTAACGACCCGCACACAGCTATACACAATCGTAGCTAACAAACGCGAGGATATGGATACCTTGTGGCAGTTCTTACAAGACAACCTAGGGATGGAAGTCTTGTTGAAGGACTGGAAAGGAGTGACATGGAATGTCATCATAACCGACCCCGGTCAACTCTACGCAGAGGATCAAGAAGGATACTGGACTGTAGACTTTGAAGTCGTAGGGGAAGCACTTGACGGGGAGTTTATTCCTGCTGAGTTAAGCCTTGACCATACGGTCAGTCGGGCAGGAAGCATCTGGACTCGTTCGGTTGAGGACATGGTAGTCCTCACCGAGAGTGCGGGACGCAACTACGACATAGAGATAACGCAAGACACTTCACTAACTGGCTCCGCAGAATTCACAATCGTCTAATGGCACAACAATACTTCCGAATCGAAGCACCTGCTCCTGCGATTGCATCCACACTTCTCTTGCCTCAGCCGGAGGAAGGAAACCTACGTGGGTTAAATACAGAGGTGGTGCTGCACACGATGATGGATGGGTCACGCCGCACGTACGTTAAGCGTGGTGGGCAAAACAAGACGCACCGCTGGAACTTCCGTCTGTCTGACGCGAAGGTCACAGAGTTTGCTAACATGGTTGAGCGGTACCGTGGCAAGACATTCCGCTGTCACTGGCGGGGACGAGTCATCGAAGGCAAAGCAACCCTGAACCCACTTGACATCGGTGGTGCAGGGAATGAATACTACAACGTCACCTTTGAATTGATTGAAGCATGAGAAACCTGAGTACCACACTATCTGACAAGATCAGTACCAAGTTCGGTATGTCCACGACTGTATTCATCGGTATCGATTGGAACGGTGGTGGTGAGACTCTGTACTCATCGGAAGCGAGCAACAAAGCTGACAAGGCTTTGCTCGATCTCGGTAACCTAGACACCACACAGGTTATCAGCGGTAACGGAGCTACTCAATCGGTTCAAGTGACTCTGAGTGATACGAACGGTATGCTCTCTGACATTCTGTCACGCATCGACATACACAAGCGACCTGCCAAAGTCTACTTGGGCTTTGACGGTATCGACCCAGACTTATCGGTCGTCCTGCTAGACGGCGAAGTCAACAGTCCTATCGAATGGGACGAACACGCACGAACTTTGAAGTTCACAATCGTCAACAAGATTGAGGGACGACTGTTCGGGTTTGCTATGGAGGACGGATACTTCCTCCGTGTTCCCGACCGCTACCGAAGTAAGCCTTGGCCTTTCCGATACGGAGAGACTTGTGCCTACCCTGCTGTAAGAGTAGCCAACGGAACCACGGGCGTATTAACTGAGGGGCAGGGTGTATTGGACCCGTCTCTCGACGCCCGCATCTGTCAAGCACAGAACATCGACTGCCCATACGTGGCAGCGGGTGAGGGTGTGCAGAGTAGCGTGAGTACGTTGAACGGGGCGGAGAACATTACAAACGCCATCAACACGTGGCAGTCTTACGAAGCGTTCACTACGGACCAGTTCACCAAGTTCGGTGAGGACATCCTACCTGAGAACTCAACTCAGAGTGTCTATAACGCGAACGGCACTACGGGCATCCAACAGAAAGACCCTGAGTGTGAGCGTGCTGCGTTCACCGAGTTGTGTCAGTTGTTGCGTAGCCGAGCTAACCAATTAGTGTTCGTTCAGAATACTCTTAACATCTTCGGTGGCGAGAAGTTTCCACAAGGGGTAGAGACTAGCATCCAGATCAAGGATGTGAACTACACTGGTACCTTTGCCGGCGAAGTGTTTACTATCCTTACGACTAATCGTCAAGACGCACCTACGAGCAATCCCGACTGCTCCGCCGCATCTGATTGGAGTCTTGCGTACAGGAAGGCAAACGAGTCAGAGCCTAGCAGTCTTGCAGAGTGTGCTACCCCCACCGAGGAACTTGAGCTTGTAGCCGTTGGTGGTACTGCCGAAGCGTGGCGTAACCTTGCGGGCATGGAGTCACCGGGATTCACTTGGCTACCGGCAGGGACAGAGGTCCGACTTACTGACAGTGCGACCGAGGTACACGTTGTGTCCTTGACCGCTGGTACGGTGGACACCGTCTACGCATATCGAACACTTGGTGACGAGAGTCAACTGACTGAGTTACCCACTGACTACTACTCGATTGCCTACGTTGACTACGGTCAATTCATCGCAACCGAGATTCATATTGATCGCCCACTGTCATCGTACAAAGAGAAGTGGGAGGATACGATCTACTGTGGATTCACCGCACTGCTGTCACCTAACCCAGCGTTGGTGTTGAAGTCTCTTATCGCCACGTTCACGGACTTCACCGTGGACGACGAGTCGTTCGATGCCGCAGAAACACTGCTTGCTAACTACCCCTGCAACTACTACTACGCACAGAAGTCTAACATACTTACCGTGCTGCAAAAGATCGCATACGAGGCCCGGTGTGCTTTGACGATCACAGACAACGTAGTCAAGCTGACCTACCTGCCTCTTGAGCCTTCGTCGGATCGTACGATCACCACGGCGGACATCATGGCGGGCACGTTCAAGTATGAACTGACTCGTACCGAGAATCTACAGACGAGCGTAAAGACTACGTTCAATCCTTCCGGTGCCAGCATCCTAAAGTCGATTGACCCAACGCGTACCTTCACGGTTGAGAACAACGTAAACAAGTACGGATGGACTCAGGGCACTAACACCTACGACACGATTAACAACGAGACACAAGCTATCAAGACGGCGACCTTTTGGTCTATCCGAGATAGCAACACTTGGAAGGAAGCCAGCTTTACGACTACGCTTGAACATCTCGACGTAGAACTATACGACTGCCTTACGCTGGACATACCTAACTATCCTAACGTCAAAACCGTTGTCAAGACGATGACTGTCAACCCATCGCGTGGCACCATTGACTTCACAGTGTGGACACCGATACTATCGGGTTCGGACGTAGAGTACAAGTGGGCGTGGCCTGCCGACAAGGGAGTAGAGCCGTATCCAGTTGGTGGAACAGACTACGAGGCAGAAGGCATCATCATGACGCCGCCAGAGGGACACCCTCTGTATATCGCAGACCCTAACGCAATCGTCCCACCAGTTGTGGGCGACCGGTTCCCCACGGACGTAGACGACGAATACCCTACACTCATCTGTCCGGAAGTTACCGACCCGCTTATTAAAGACGCGGTCGAGCCGGACTTCGCAACTATCGACTTCCAACAACAGGCTACTCGCTCAGAAATCGCTGCCGAGAACGGTCTCAACTGGGGCGAAGGCGAAGGCATTGACGAGAACATTGTGTGTGGTCGACCGTCACTTGAGACTGAGGTGTGGGAAGTCACTACTCAGTACGCAAACAACGTCACGTTGATCGCACCTCGAACCAGCGGTTCAGGTAGTAGCATTGACGACTGTAGCTTTAAGCCCGGCCCTTGTAAGAACGATGCAGTCGGTGCCCGTTGTAGTGGTGACACTTACTTCTGGTGTAGGACATTCGGCTCAGAGGCTATGGCGGAAGCGTACAAGCAGGTTATACTTGAGGAAATCTACGGTCAGTGGTGTAGCTGGTCGGCTGGTAAAACCGGAGCCGTTGGAGTACAAGGCCCGATCAAGAGAGTAGACGGACCGTCTGTGGATGCACAGACCGGTGTAGGGGAGTCATCATAGTATGGATGAATGTCGTAAGCGTAGGGTGGAAGTACGCGGGGATGAGACGGTACACAGGTGTATCAACAAGAAAGCAGAGCAATACAGGAACCCCGTTGACGCGGCGGCTTGCTCCGTTTGTCCCATGCGAGTATTCATCGAAAAGAAACAAAAGCAGAAGTCAACCGGCTTACCAATAGTCGAGACGGGTAACATGCCACAATGTGAGTTCAGGATGAACGGTGGATGTTCCGTCACGGGGTTAAAGGTCGATGCTGACATCTGCAACCGGTGTGCTAAGGACTCCAAGATGGAGACGGCACGACTAGGCGAGAAAGTGGCAAACTTTGCCACCGCTGTTCGCAAGTGGGTAGCTGCCGGTCGCCCAGAACGAACAGACGAGCAAGTGGTTGCTATCCTTGAGGAACATTGCAAGAAATGCAATATGTACAACCACGAGCGGAAGGTCTGCAATTCTTGTGGTTGCCCAGCTAGAGCCGATGCACCGGCGATACGCAACAAGTTGAAGATGGCAACCGAGCAATGCCCACTAGGGAGGTTTGGCACAGATGTTTGATTGGCTAACGAATCTATTTGATATTGTACTGTCCGTGGTTCCTCGTATGAAGAAGGTACCGCCGACACACCGGATGATTAAGTGGTCCTACTGCAAGGATGGCACACTGCACGGACCGGGACTTATATGGCATTGGCCCTTGGTCACGGAGGAACAAGTTGTAGACATGAGGTGGGAATCCACGATCAACTACGTCCAAGCCGTTACAATGGCGGACGGGACTTCGGTATCAGCCCGTGGCAAGATCGTGTGGCGTCTCAGAGACCCCCTGACGGCGGTTGAGGACAATCATGAGTTCTGGGACAGGGTACCCGAACAAATGCTGTCAGCGACCGTGTGCGTGCTTGGAGCGTGCCATAAAAGCGACCTCCGCAGTACGACTGCTATGAATATGATGCTGACTATCAAATGTCGCGAGCGGATCGAACCTATCGGAGTCGAAGTCAAGGAGTGTGCGTTCACCGAGTTGGTGGTCTCGCCAGCGTTCCGACTAATCAATGACAGTGGTGAGTAATGCCACCAAGGAACAAGAGGGATCGGTGCAGTCATTGCACGACCCGCAAATTAAGAAAACCCGTCCTCAACGACACAACCCACAGGGGGCAGGTCGTCAGAGGACAGGGTGCAAGAAAGCCACGTACGATAGTCGTACGCGGTCGGGCTACCAATCCATCTGAATCAACTTCTGATAGAGACGGGCAGTAGCCAACGTATCGTCCAGTGCATTGTGAGCATTGGGCAAATCAATACCTAGCACTTCGCATAGGTGACCAAGGCCGGTACGCTGGAATGGCAATGCCAACCCGTGGTATGCTGCCTTGTCTAATATCGCTGCCGCCATCGCGTTAGTATCGCGTGTGGGGTAGCCGAATATCTCATTGTACTGTTCGTACCCTAGCATATACTGCACGAATGGAATGTCGAACTGACTGTTGTGGCACAGCGGGATCAGACGTTTCTTGGGTGCAAGGTTCAGGTCTTGGAACCAGTCCCACAAG
>PDMW01015809.1_pt1 | contig 10177 bp, 5 predicted proteins | sample 1515511 | NCBI WGS metagenome assembly PDMW01 (sample SAMN07343023, study PRJNA328102) | Marine metagenome, whole genome shotgun sequencing project. | biome: marine; feature: bay; material: water; isolation source: viruses from water sample < 0.22 micron filtered, nuclease treated, low... ... | reverse complement strand
TTTTAATTTACAAAGCATTAGACGAAGCTGGAGAGAAGTTATTTACTATCGCTGATAAGAAAACCTTATTGGAGAGTGTAGACAGGGACGTATTGATTAGAGTGTCCAGTGAAATGATGAATAATATTTCACAGGAAGAAATTAAAAAAAAGTAACAGAAGATAAGCAGCTATACGTTAGGTATGCTTTGGCTGAAAAGTTAAATAAAACTTTAGCAGAAATTGAAGAAATGACTGTTGAAGAATTTCAGGGCTGGTTGGCTTATCTTGAAATAAAGGAAGAAAAAAGTGGCAGGACTTAGTAAAAGCGATATTCATTTTTCTATTATTGGTAATGATAAATCGGCAAAAGCTATTAATAGCTTTAAGAAAAATGTTGGGGGAACTAATCAAGCCCTTGCTCAGCTAAGAAATACTATTGTCGCTGCTTTTAGCGTTAGAGAAATTGTAAATGCTGCCAACGTCATGATAGGCGTTGAAAACAGGATGAATGCTCTGACTGGTAGTGCTGAAAGGACTGCGGAAGCTATGGATCACATGAGAAGGATAGCTTCTGATTCAAGGTCAGATTTTGATGCTGTAGCTATGCTTTACACACGTCTTGCTTTGGCAACAGATCATTTAGGTGCTACTCAAAGAGATGTTGCTGATGCAACTCAAACTGTGGCTAACACCTTTATTATTGCTGGCTCTCATGCACAAGAGGCAAATAACTCTGCTCGTCAGTTGGCACAGGGTCTAGCTTCAGGAGCTTTGAGAGGAGATGAGTTGCGTTCTGTAATGGAAAACAACACTATCTTAACAAAAATGTTAGCTGATGGTTTAGGCAAAACCATTGGTGAGCTTAGAGAGTTTGGTCATGCTGGAAAACTTACAGCAGAAGTTGTAATGCCTATCTTAATTGCTGGCATGAAAGAAACTAACGATCAAATCAAAGATATGCCTATGACTCTTGGTCAGGCTGGTGTAGCTTTAAGAAATAATTTTCAATTTATGGTTGGGGATATAGAAAAAGCTACTAATGGTTTTTCTGGTCTTGGCGTTGTAATAAATAAAGTCGCACAAAATTTAGATGTTATATTTATTCCAGTTTTGGCTGCTATGTTAATAGCTATTCCAAAAGTTATTGTTGCTATTAGAGCTATGAACGCAGCATTGCTGGCTAACCCATTTGTGGCAATTACATCTGCAATTATTGCATTCATCTCTTTAGTTTATATATTTAGAAGCGAAATAGTAAATGTTTTTCGTTATATTTTTGAAAAATCACTTCCAAATATAATGGATGGATTTCTTATTAAATTTAAAAGATTTCAAAAGATTTTTAGTTTTGGGGAAAAAGATGTAGAGTTAGATGCTGAAATATCTGCTATAGGTATAAGAATTGAAGATAGAGCCAACAAAGTTTTTAAAAAAATAAAAGTTCCATCTCTTATGGATTTAATAGTGGGGAGAGACCCAAACAAAAGCGGTGCTGATGATGGCACAGGATTTAAGGCTTTAACTCCGCTACAAAACTTCTTAAAAGATGCTGAAAAAGGTTATAAGGACTTTTTTACAGGCATAAAAACAATGCAAGAAGAAATGCAAGGCGTGTTTCAAAAGTCATACGATGGTCTTACAGATTTAACAATGGATTTTTTAAAAAATGGTAAGGCTAGTTTTAAAGATTTTGCAACCAGTATCGTAACAGAGCTTATTAGAATTGCGGTTCAAAAACTTATTATTGATAAAATGTTTGAAAGTTTTGGTGGTATGTTTAAACCGCTAAAAAAAGCAGCAACCCCCGAAGTACCTAGTTTAGATGGTGGTGGATATACAGGAATGGGCAGTAGAGCAGGCGGTTTAGATGGTAAGGGTGGATTCCCAGCAGTGCTGCATCCGAATGAAACTGTTATTGATCATACAAAAGGACAAGGAATGGGCGGTGCTACAGTCAACTTCAACATATCAACAGTTGATGCTGCTGGCTTTGACCAGTTACTAGCATCAAGAAAAGGAATGATTACTTCTATCATCAATCAAGCGATGAATAGCAGAGGAAAAATGGGTGTAGTATGAGTGGTGCATTTCCTACAAGTCCTAAGTTTAGAACATTAAACTTTCAGAACAATAGACCAACTCTTATGAACCAGTCTATCTCTGGTAGAAGAGCTGTTAGACAGATAGGCTCACAATATTTTACTTTTAGTGTCTCAATGCCACCATTAGATCAAGATGATGCAATGGATGTATTTGCATTCTTGCAAAAACAAAAAGGTTCTTTTGAAACTTTTACAATACAACTACCAACACAAAACAGAGGAGCTGACAAAACAAATACTTCAGTAAAGGTTGTTGGTGCACACAACACGACTGACAATACAATTTCATTAGATGGTTTTACAGCGAGCACTACAGGAGTTCTCAAAGCAGGCGATCTAATTAAGTTTAGTCATGGCAAAGTTTACATGGTGCAATCAGATATAAATTCAGATAGTGGTGGAGCTGCAACAGTTACCATTGAACCCAATTTAGTTGAAACCCTTGCTGATAATGAAGTGGTAACCATGAATCAACCTAGCTTTACAGTGTATCTTCCAAGTGAAGAAATATTGTATGCAACTGATCCTACTGGTTTTTATTCTATTTCATTTGATGTTAGGGAAGTCATTAGCTAATGCCACGTTCAATATCATCAGGATTACAAACCCAAATTGCTAACGATGCTAATAAGATAGCATTTTTAATTGAGTTTAATTTTTCTACTCCATTAAGAGTTACAGATTATTATGCTGATGTAACCTATGAGTCAAATTCCTATCAAGCTGGCGGTGATTTTGTAAGCATAGAGCCTAGCAATGAAACAGGAGAAGCTAAGTCTGAAGAAATAGTCATTACTATGTCTAACATAACCTCTAGCGTTAGAAGTTTGATAGAAGATGGCAATTACACAGATAAAACAGTAAATATTTATATTGCTTTTTTTGATACAAACGAAAGTCTAGTTGATGCCACAACCTTTTTCTCTGGAACAATTAATAATGCGACTGTGATTGAATCATCTGGTGATTCTACTGTTTCTATATCAGTTGCTAATCATTGGGCAAATTGGAATTTAAAAAAGGGCAGACATTTTTCTGACGAGTCTCAACAGAATATTTATTCTGGAGATAAAGGATTGGAATATGCAGATCAGACTAAAGAAGATATTCGCTGGGGGTCTGATTAATGGCTTTTATGATTCCAGCCTTCTTAAGTAAACCATTAGCTTTTATTACATCTAACTGGGCAAAAATTAAAATAGCTGCAACAGTTATAACCATTGGCGTTGGGGTTAAGGGTTTCATGGAAGCCAAAGCCTTGATGGCAAAAGGTCAAGATATTCTTGGTCAGAAAACTGCTCAGGGTGGAAAGATACCAGTTATTTATGGAAGGCGTAGGGTTGGAAGCACAGTTGCCTTTATGCACACAGCAGACAATAGATCAAAAGATTTGTTTGTGGTGTATGCGCTTTCTGTTGGCGAGATAGATCAAATAGAATTAGATACTATTGAAATTAATGGCGTCAGCATTAAAGACTCAAAAGTTTTTAGGCAAGGCTACTATGCTGGCTCAGATAAGATTGCATCTGGTGCTGGTTCTTTGTGCACAGCAACACAGATAGGAAATGTAAATACAGAAAATGCTGGCGGTTCTGGCACAAACCCATTAGGAAGATACAGAATGGTTTTTAATGCACATCATGGAGCAACTGATCAAGCAGTAGACCCCATGATAAATGCTTCCATAGAAACTCAGTGGACTGATGCTCATAGATTAAGAGGAATAGCTTATCTTGCTTGTAGCTTTGAGTATGATTCAAGAGGAATGTTCTCATCTATTCCGCAGCTTACTGTTACTTGTAAGGGTAAAAAATTATATGATCCAAGAAAAGATGGTTCTATAACTGGTGGCACAGGAACTCATAGATACGATACGCCAAGTACATTTGAATGGTCAGATAACGCAACCTTATGCCTGCTCGATTACATGAGAGACAATGAATATGGAAAAGGCTTGGCTGAGTCAGATATTAATTTGCAAACATTTCAATCTGCTGCAACCACAGCAGAAGCATTACAAGATACTCCAGATTATAATGGAACTTTCTCAGCATCTACTTTTAGCGGAGCTAGTGGAGAGAGGATAGTTTTTGTTGATGCTGATACATGGGCTACCTGCAAAGTAGGGGGTATTTTTTCCTTAAAAGATGCATCAGGTAACTTTGTGGCTCAAGATTGCGTGATCATTGATTGCATGAGATGGCAGGAATATGATGACTCAAACCGATATCAAATAACAATTAACTGCAATTTAAATGCCGATTTCACAAATGAAAGCGGAACATCTTTAGTCAAGGTTGAAAGATTTCACTGTAATGGTGTTGTAGATGCCAATAAAAACATCTTAGAAAACACTCAAGAGCTTTTATCTAATATGAGGGGTATCTTAAATTATATTGATGGAAAATATGAAGTAACCCTAGAAGATACAGGCTCATCATCTTTTACTGTTACTGAGGATCATATTATTGGCGATTCTGGAATCACAGTTAATTATGAAGATAAAGCTCAAAAAGCAAATAAGGTAGTTGTTCAATTCTTTAATGCTTTAAAGAAGTATGAGATGGATACATCAACAGTTTTACATGATGCCAGCCCAAACTTTACTTCTGACGATGGCGGAGAAGAATTAGAGTTGGTTATAGATTTTCCACATATTGTAAATAAATATGTTGCTTACAATATGGGTAAAGCCATATTAGGAAGATCAAGAAATCAAATGACCATTTCTTTTACTGCTGTTCCAGAGCTTTATAAAGTCAAGGTCGGAGATATTATTACAGTTGTATACACACCTGTTGGATTTACAGGCAAACTTTTTAGAATTGAAGCAATGGCATTGCAGCCAAATGGATTAGTTGCAATACAGGCTATTGAATATTTAGACATCTATACATGGCAAGCCCCACCGCAAGAAAAAATTGAGCCAATTAATAGCCCTGTGGCTAATTTTGCAGTTAAACCGCCAACAGGACTAGCATTTACAGACTCAGGCTCAAGCTCTACAGGTAGGGCTTTCTTAACTTGGAGTGAACCAACAGACTTTCCCTTTCATACATACAGAGTCAGAATTGTAGACAGCTCATCAAACAAATTAACAAACAAGATAGTAGATCAAGAATTTGTAGATTTAAATTATCTCCCAGTAGGCTCAAACTATGTGGCTTCAGTCTCATCTATTAACAGTGTTAATCAAGAATCTGATGCAGCAACACTGACGTTCACAGTCTCAACAGCACCAGTTGCGACAGCCGATATTAAAAACCAAGCTGTTACTCTATCTAAAGCAGGGGCAGATTTAGTTGCAGCAATCAATGCTGGTGGAGCAAGCTCAACTGAGCTAATAAAAGCAACTTCAGCACCATCTACAAGAGCTAATGGAGATGCATTACAAGCCCAAGATTTATGGGCTGATACTGATGACAATAATCAGATATATGTAAGAAACGCTGCAAACAATGGCTGGGATAAAGCCAGAGATTCTACTCTTGTTACTTTGTATAACTCATTAAGCAGCACTGTAACTACTCAAGGAACAAATTTAGCGACAGCTCAAAGCGACATAGTTACATTAACAACAGATACTTCAGCCAATGCTACAGCTATCACAAATTTAACTGCTACCACTGGAACAAACGCAGCAGCGATAAGCGCTGAACAAACAGCCAGAACAAGTGCAGATACAGCCTTGGCTGCTGATATTGCTACAGTAAGTGCAACTGCTGGTGAGAATACTTCTTCAATTTCAACAAACACAACAGCAGTAGCAGACATTAACGGCAACGCTTCTGCTAGTTATGTATTGAAATTAAATGCAAATGGCAAAGTTGCTCAAATGGTTTTGGGTAGCAATGCATCTTCTGGCTCAGGTGCATCAAGCATTGTTTCTTTCTTGGCTGATACTTTTAAGATTGATAACGATGCAGGCTCAAGCGTTAGCCCATTCATTGTAAGTGGTGGTGCAGTATTTATAGATAATGCAAGAATCACTAATTTATCAGCAGATAAAATACAGATAGACAACGTAACACTCGATACAAGTGGTGGTCAGTTAATCATTAAAAGCAATGGAGTTAGCACAACCCAAATAGGAACAAGAGCAGTTGGGGCACAAAAAGCAGCAGGTTCTGCAGGCACAACAGCCTTTGGTGATGGTAGATCAAGTGATAATTTTTCAACCATTCACAGCTTTAGTTTTACCACAGCAGATGCAGGGGTTTATTTAATACAAGCATCTTGCATGGTGGGTGGTCAATTTAATTCTACGACTAGGCTTGAATCAAGAACAAGGGTTGGTGGTACTGTTGTTTCAGATTACCTTTCTCCTGTTGGTGAAGCTGCGATTCAACCTATCATACAAGCAGGGGTTATAACTTTAACCGCAGCCACAACTTACACAGTAGATTTCCAAGGACAAGTAGAGCAAGACAATCCAAGTGGTGGAGAACCAGTTGATGTCGGTGGCTTTGCTTCATCACTTTCAGTTATAAAACTAGCAAAACAATAAACATGAAAGCACCTACACCTGAAAATCCGCTCACTACTTTAGAATCAATTAGAAATAATAGAACTTATATATTAAGGTCTTGCGACTGGACACAAACAGCAGATTCACCCTTAACAGATGCAAAGAAAGCAGAATGGGCTACTTACAGACAAGCATTAAGAGACCTACCATCACAATACACAGATTCTGATAATATTGATGATGTAGTGTTTCCAACTCAACCAGATTAAATATACAATAGGACAGAGGTAAAATATGGCAACCCATGACTACAATCTAGCAAACCAATCAGGTGCAGACTTTAGAGCTGATCTTAATGATGTTCTACAGGCAGTTTTAACGCTTAATAGCTCTGCTACTGAGCCAACGACTACAGCAGCTTATATGCTGTGGCTTGATACTGCTAATGGCGTTTTAAAAATAAGAAATGGTGCTAATGATGCTTGGGTTATCTTACCTCTTAGTATTAGTGCAGATAACAGTGTCGATATTGATGGCGGTACAATTGATGGCATATCACAACTTACTTTAGGTTCTAGCACTAGCGTTAATAGTATTTTAGACGAGGATAATCTTAATTCAGATTCTCCAACAGCATTAGCTACACAACAATCAATCAAGGCTTATGTTGACTCACAAGTTACTGCTCAAGATTTAGACTTTCAAGGTGATAGCGGTGGAGTCTTATCTATAGATTTAGATTCAGAAGTTTTAACGCTCAATGGTGGAACTGGTATTGATACAGTTGGCTCTGAAAACACCATGCAGTTTAGTATTGATTCTACTGTTGTAACTTTAGTTGGTGTTCAGGTCTTAACTAATAAAAGCATAGATGCTGATGACAACACCATTACAAATTTAGAGGTTGATAATTTAAAAGCAGGCGTTCTTGATACAGACCTAGATGCAGTATCTGCTTCAGATGACACTCTAGCTTCTGCTAAAGCCATCAAGACTTATGTAGATGCTAATATAACTGCTCAGGATTTAGATGTTTCAGATGGCACAACAAGCATTGCTATAGACCTAGACTCAGAAACACTATCTTTATTAGGTGGAACTGGGGTTAGCTCAACAGCTTCTGGTGATGGCGTAACTTTTGCTATTGGTCAACCAGTAGGCACAACAGACAATGTATCTTTTGGGGTTGTAACTGCCAATTTAACTGGTCAAGTTTCAGATATATCTAATCACTCAACATCAGACTTATCAGAAGGAACAAACCTTTACTATACAACTGCTAGATTTGATACAAGACTAGCAACCAAAGACACAGATGATTTATCAGAAGGAAACAACCTTTATTACACAGATGCTAGATTTGATACAAGACTAGCAACTAAAGACACAGATGATTTAACAGAAGGGTTGAACCTCTATTACACTCAAGCCAGATTTGATTCTGCTTTAACAGCCAAATCAACATCTGATTTAAGTGAAGGGGCAAATTTATATTACACAAATGAAAGAGTAGATGATCAAGTTTCTGCTCTCATTGAAAGTGGCACAGGTATAAGCTGGTCTTATGATGATGGTGCAGGAACATTAACACCAACTATATCACTCAGCCCATTCTCAACAACAAATCTTTCAGAAGGTACTAATCTTTATTACACTACTGCAAGATTTGATTCAGCTTTTGCTGGTAAAGATACAGGTGGATTAACTGAAGGCTCAAACCTTTATTACACATCTGCTAGATTTGATTCTGCTTTCACAGGGAAAAGCACATCAGACCTATCAGAAGGAACAAATCTTTACTACACAACCGCTAGATGGGATTCTAAGCTAGCAACAGCAGATACAGACGATCTTAGCGAAGGCACAACTAACCTTTACTACACAGACACTAGGGCAAATTCTGCTATAGATGTTAGGGTTAATAAGGCTTTTGTTGATGCTTTAGACGTTCAAGCTGCAAGCGTAGATGCTAACAGCGTTGCTCTTGGAACAGACACCACAGGCAATTATGTTGCTACTATTGCAGGAACTAACAATCAAATAGAGGTATCAGGCTCAGGTTCAGAAACTGCTGCTGTAACTGTTTCCTTACCCAATGATGTCAGCGTTGCAAATAATTTAACTGTTGCAGGAAACCTTACAGTCAATGGAACACTAACCAGCCTAGATACAACAAATCTAGCGATAGAGGATAACCTGTTTGAATTAAATGCAGGGTTAACAGGAACGCCTGTTAATGATTCTGGTATGTTAATTAACAGGGGCAATCAAGATAATGGCGTGTTTATTTGGGATGAATCAGCAGATAAATTTACACTAGGACTAACCACAGCCGATGGCACAGCCACTGGCAACATTACACTTTCTGCTCTTGGAACTTTGGTTGCGGACATTGAAGGCAATATAACTGGTGATGTTACTGGCACAGTTTCAGACATATCTAATCATAATACTGGCGATTTAACTGAAGGCTCAAACCTTTACTACACAGATGCAAGAAGCCGAGCAGCTATTTCTGCTTCAGGCGATATTTCTTACAACAGCTCAACTGGTGTCATCAGCTTTACAGCATCAGCAGCTCCAGTAACCAGCGTTAATACATTAACTGGTGCTGTGGTTCTAACTACTGCTAACATCAGCGAAAACACCAATCTTTACTATACAGATGCCAGAGCAAGAGCTGCAATATCTGAAGGTTCAACCCAGCTATCTTATGATTCTGGAACTGGTGTCCTAACTTATACACAGGGCAATACTGATACAGTAGCTGAAGGCTCAACCAATTTATATTACACACAGGCTAGATTTGATTCAGCCTTTACAGCCAAAGACACCGATGATCTTAGCGAAGGAGCTGGCAATTTATATTACACACAAGCTAGATTTAACTCAGCTTTTACAGCTAAATCTACCAGCGATTTATCAGAAGGCACTAACCTTTATTACACAGATGCTAGATTTGATACAAGACTAGCAACTAAAGATAGTGATGATGTCTCAGAGGGTACAAGCAATTTATATTACACAGACACGAGAGCAAACTCAGCAATAGATGCAAGAGTTACCAAATCATTTGTTGATGCTTTAAATGTTGTTGCAGCTTCGGCTACAGGCAACGCAGGAACAGCCACAACTTTAGCAACCGCAAGAACTATTGGCGGAACGAGCTTTGATGGTTCTGCTGATATTCCAATTGCATTATCTTCAGAAGCCACAACTTTAGCAACCGCAAGAACTATTGGCGGTGTATCGTTTGATGGAAGTGCAAATATCGACCTAGCAGGGGTCAACACAGCAGGAAACCAAGATACTTCAGGGAACTCAGCCACAACAACCATCCTAGCCACTGCTAGAACAATCAATGGTATAAGTTTTGATGGTAGTGCAAACATTACAACGCTTACCGCAGGAACTGGCGTTATTGTTTCAGGCACAGAAGTTTCAATACCGCAAGCCGTAGCAACTTCAAGCAGCCCATCTTTTGCAGGACTTACACTCACTGGCACAGGTGCTTTACAAACTCCAGTAGGAACAACAGCGCAAAGACCTACAGCAGCCAATGGCTTATTCAGATACAACTCAGACGATGCACAATTCGAAGGCTATGCAGACGGAGCATGGGGTGC
>PDMW01006097.1_pt1 | contig 10186 bp, 14 predicted proteins | sample 1515511 | NCBI WGS metagenome assembly PDMW01 (sample SAMN07343023, study PRJNA328102) | Marine metagenome, whole genome shotgun sequencing project. | biome: marine; feature: bay; material: water; isolation source: viruses from water sample < 0.22 micron filtered, nuclease treated, low... ... | reverse complement strand
CTACATTAGTTGCAGCAGAAGTTTTAAACTGCGGTGAAACAAATAAAGAACGAGTCTTGAGATTTAATGCAATGTTTGATTCGTTTATGCTTTACACAGCACAGCAAGAAGGTGTAGAACTTACACAGGGTGATGTAGAAGCATTCAAGTTAAATCTACTAATGCAGCAATATGAAGGTATGCTTCGGGCACATCCAGTCCAAGGGTGTGACGGTATTAATAAGATTATTCACATCTATGATGATCGTATGCATTATGCTGAAAGCGTCTATGACTATTACCAACCTCTAGACAGCTTATAAATATTTTAAACTTTAACACCTTGGGATTATAGAGCATGGCAGTTGTAGGTACATACGATTCAGATCAGCAGAAGATTTTCTTTACTAAACCTGTAGACATCACCGGTGATGTTAACCTGTCTGGTAACTTAACGGTAGGAGGAAGCAGTCCTGGCGGAGACATTGTGGTAGCTGCAGGATCAGAATACTTTCAGGCCGTGCTCACTTCAGATCAAGAAGGCATTACTACTTCATACAATGATGGAGGCACCGACGCTTTTGATGTTGTTGATTTTCAAGCCCATGGTACACAGACTGGAAATACATCTAATTGGGACAGTACTAATAACGCATATCAATTAGGAAGCGCTGGTCTTTACCAGTTGTTCTTTAGCGCGTATAATGACGGTCGGTACACAGATGTCAATAGCGTCATTCGTACCGGTGCCGGTAAGTGGCTTAATCTTTATGTAGAGGCTTCTACGGATAATTTTTCAACTAGTACAGTTTTATTTGGCGGCAGAACTCAGCACTCAGGGAGTGAAGGCACTACTAATACTCACAATGGGATGGTGTCAGCTCAATTTCTTTACAGCCCCACTTCAACAAACACCAAAGTTAGACTTATGATTAACGCCTATGCTAGGAGCGCAGGTGCTACTGGTATTCTTGCATATAAGTTAGAGGAAGCTAGTGCAACTATTCCTGTTTCCTTCTTTAATGTAGTGAGACTTCATTAGTGACTACTGCACACATCTTTATTGGCTCTACTCCTCATGGTCAGGATGCAGAGTTTCAGATGGCATTAGAGTACTCAATACGTAAGCACGCGTCTATTCCAGTAGAAATACATTGGATGATTGCTGATGAAAATCCTGAGTCCCCGTGGTCTGGATGGGATAGGTCACAGTGGTACACGCCCTTTACAGGATTCCGCTGGGCTATTCCAGAGGTTGCTGCAGGAATGGGATTAGACCAAGCGATCTTTATGGACCATGACTTTATTGTACAGCATGACATTGCGCACCTATGGAATCAGCCGTTCCAAGACGGTAAACTGCTAATGGGTAAAGGTGGATCGTCAACTGGCAGATTCTGTATGATGAAGATGAATGTGCCAGAGATTCTTCCTTACATACCTTCGCTTGAACTAATGAAAAAGATTCCAGAGTCTGCGACTATTTGTACCAACTGGTTCTCTGGCCACTTTAATAGAATGTGCCAGCAGTTCAAAGGTACCTGGAATACTATTGACGGTGAAGGGTTGAACCATGAAGATATCTATGGATATCACTTCTCTGAGGTACGCACACAGCCGCACTTAGCTACTGCCATTGCACGAATGGAAAAGCAAGGAATTACTCACTGGGCAAAGATCAGTGAACCTGGTTTAAATCCAAAAGACGGTAAGGAATCGGAAGGGTTTGAGTTGTTTTATAAATACTATAAAGAAGCTGTACAAAACCAGGATATTCCTTTATGACTTTAGTTAGAACATTTTTAGCAAGTAGTGGCGTCCTTTCAATGGGACCATCTCAAGACTCAGACCGCAGCCTTTCTAAAAATATTGGCACTGCAGCAGATGCTACTGGTAAACGTGCTCAAGATATTAAAATGAGCGACTATTACGAGACAGTAGTTGACACCGATAATAATGTTCAGGTACCTGATGGTGGTAATCCTGTTGCCATGAGTGATTTTAGAAACAAAACAGGTAGGTTAACAGAAGAGGTTAACAATACTGTTATAGACACTCGCAACTCTAAAATAATTAGCAGTTATAGCAGTCCTAGATATATTAACAGATCGACTTGTAAACAAACAAAAGGTGGCTGTGCTACTGGTACTAGCCGCAATACTAGAATTTTTCAAGGATACGTAAATCGTACTAATACTACTTTTAGAAGTACAACTCAAACTACAGTCAGTACAGTAAAAGATTTAGTTCCAATTAAACAAATTATTAGACAATTTTTAGCGAATTTATTTAATTAATATGAAACCTCTTAGAATTGACTATCAATCTTTTGATATTTTAGCAGAAGCATCTCGTATTGGGTTGAGCGCAACACTTAATCTTACGCCAAAAAGACATTTGGATTTTATAAAATTTGAATCTTTGCTATATGATCAGTCACATATTCCGTTAAAATTTGATACTATGATAACTCTACAAGGTTATTATCCTGATAGTTTAACATACACCAATATTGGTAACTATGTTCAAGTTGCTTCTAATTGTGCAGAATTTAATGTTAGATACATAGAATCGGTATTACACGATATTGAAATTGTAGAAGACTATGACTCTAAAATTCTTTTTAATCAAGATAAATATAATTCTGAAATTTTAGATAAAGAATTAGAGTTAGGCCCGGTATTTTTTACTCCAGGGTCTAATCTAAATATGGCAGTTAACATTAGTAAGCTGGATGAGTATATGAATCTATATGATGATATGCTTATTAAACCACACCCATTGTTTGAAGACCAAGACATCCACGATCTTTCATTGCGGTACGGATATGATCGTATTATTGAAAAAGAAATATCTGCAGAAGACGTAATACAAGCATGTTCGAAAGTTTACTATTGTGATAATAGTGAAATCGGCCTTAGAGCTATGCTTCTTAATAAACCTACTGAACATATGAATAATCTAGAAAATGCATCGTCAACTACATATTTTCACTTATATCATCTATTAAGAAAATCACCAGATGAAACTAAAGCAATATTAGCATATAACTTTTTATCTAATCATCTTTTTGGTTATTTTAATATAGATATGCCCGAGGATGTTTTATCTACACAAATAGAAGAATATTTGTACCGGGTTGAAAATCTTAGGCAGCATTTAAAACCTAAAATTCGAGGATATGATCTTAAATCCGTATCTAAACAAAATAACTGTAATTGCAAGGACTAAACAGATGTTCGAAGTCACCGAGAAAATCTTAAACAGTAAATTAGATCAGCATAAAAAGTGGCTGTCTGGTGAAGAAGAAGGATATAATATTGTCTTGACTTCTTGTTTAATTCAGAACTATGATTTTAAAGATCGTGATCTGAGTAAAGGTTCATTTGTAGACTGTGAATTTATTAATTGCAACTTCTCTAAAGCGAATCTTGAACAGATCGAATTTGCGGATTCAAAGCTTACTGGGTGTAACTTTAGAAATAATTCTTCTAATTTCATTTCATTTAGTAATTCTAATCTAGTCGGTTGTGCTTTCATTTCTTCGACCTTATCTAATTTAAACTTTGAATCTTCTACGTTTGAAGACTGCGACTTTAACGACGCTAAACTAGGAGGTGGCAGGTTCCAAGCCTGTAATCTACAAGGACATGACTTTAGTGGCTGTGATCTTAGAGATACAAATTTTAATGGTTCTAATTTAACAGATGTAAACTTTACAGGAGCTCAGTTAAAGCAAGCTTCGTTTATTTCTGCAAATTGTGCCAATGCAAACTTTACTGATACTATTGTCTATAAAACCAACTTCATGAAATCAAATCTTACAGGTGCAAATCTTACTAATATTAATGTGGATGCTACTGTAGGAAATGGATCAGAAATTAAATCCTTGCAATCTGGAGGCCGCTACGTAACCTGGACTTCTGATTATGTTTGGGTTGATTGCATGAAAGGTCCAATTAAACCTTTCTTAACATTTAAAGCTGCTGATCTAGCTCCGCTCTTAAAAATCCTTGATCAAAACGGAGAAAGACTTCAGACAGAGCGTGAGTCTCCGTATTATAAAGATAAAGAAGCATTGTCAAGTGATAGCATGGAATGGGTTGAAAATTACAGCGCATCAGCTATTGCATTCGTTAAAAAGAATTTAGCTACCAAAACTACGCAATAAAGGTTTACAAGACCTTTTATATGTGATATATTATACTTCTAACATGAGGAGTTTACACTATGGCTACACTTAAAACCAAACTACGCAAGAAGCACTTTGATACTAAGTTTCGAAAAAAGAAAGCTCTAGATAACTTGGCCGCCTTTGATTTGGAATATGCTCATAACCATGACATTAGTGAGATTATGTCTGGCAATGAAGCTTATCAGGAGTTTCTCTACGAGAAAAATAATGGATATTGAATATAAAATCCTAAGCCGAAAACGTTTCTGTGACATGGTTGAAGAGTATATCTATATGAAAGATGTACCTTATATGGAAGCTGTCATTGATTTGATGAGCGAACATGAGATTGAACCAGAACGCGTACCTAATTTAATTAATATATCGATTAAGGATAAGATTGAAGCTGAGGCTCGCGATCTTAATTTCTTAGAACAAATTAACAAGTTGCCAATATGAAAAGATTGAGAAATTTTATGTTACGTCTAATTGGAATGTATATTCCGTTCGTAATAGTCTTCCTTGGAATTGCTGGATGTAGCTATATTTACAAGGATGAACTGTTCGGTCGGTTTGGATCACAAGAAGAAATTATCGAAGAAGCACCAATCGAAGAAGTGCCAGTCGAAGAGGTCACACCTATTGAAGAGGAGACAGTCGATGCCGTGGAGATGGAATCCAAAGAAGAACCATTATCAACAGATGGACTCCCCGCAATCAACGAGTGCTTCTGCCCAGAGCGAAGCGCCGGAGACTTGGAAGCTGAATAAGAATATTGAGGATGATGGTTTTATCACTGTTCATCCTAACTTGAATCCTCCATTTGAACCCATGGAGGTAGAGGAAGGGTCAATTACCTTTCCTAGTGAAAAATAAGGGTTTACAAACACAAAACAATATGCTATAATACAAACTTCATATTACGATATACAAGGACATAAAAAATATGACACTCGCATCACTTAAAAGCTCCCGTAACTCTTCTATCGACAAACTGCTCAATGCTGCACAAAGCCTTAATGAGCCAGTAGAACGCAAAGGCCCAGATGAGCGTATTTGGAAACCTACGGTAGATAAGTCTGGTAACGGCTATGCGGTACTTCGGTTCCTACCAGCGCCTGAAGGTGAAGACCTTCCATTTGTGCGATATTGGGATCACTTTTTCCAGAATAAAAGCACTGGTCTTTACTACGTAGAGAAGTCTCTGACCACGCTGGGGCAAAAAGATCCAGTCGGTGAAATGAACTCCAAGCTTTGGAATGCAGGTGGTGAGGGGTCTCCTGAGCGAGACCAGGCACGTGATCAGAAGCGTCGCCTCCACTACGTATCCAACATCTATGTTGTATCTGACAGTCAAGCACCAGAGAATGAAGGTAAAGTATTCCTTTACAAGTACGGTCAGAAAATCTATGAGAAGTTGATGCAAGCAATGCAGCCTGAATTTCCAGATGATGAGCCAGTAAACCCATTTGATATGTGGGAAGGTGCTGACTTTAAACTGAAGATTCGTAACGTTGGTGGCTGGCGTAACTATGATGCAGCACAGTTTGCATCACCTAGTGCTTTGGCTGATGATGATAAGCTGGATACAATTTACTCTCAGGTGCATTCACTTGCCGAGTTTACTGATCCTTCTAGCTTTAAGTCATATGAAGAGCTTAAGGTTCAGTTGAATAATGTATTGGGTGAAAATCCAGATATGTCTACACAGCAACGTGAAGACCTTTCTATGACAGCTGAATCAGCGCCAATGAAATCAGTTGAGGCTGTCACAGCGGTCTCAGAACCTAACCTGGGCAGCTCTGATGACGACGATGACACAATGTCATACTTCTCTAAGCTGGCTAACGAAGACTAATTACCAGCCTCCGCCACCTCCACTTTGTTGACGTGGTGTACCACCTATAATCGTAGCAGGGTCTTGGTTCAGATGAATGGTTTCTCCAGCAGATAGGCTACCGCCTGTCGTTCCCTGGACAACCACTGGACCAGGACCCTTTCCTGCATCCATAGGAATTGGTACAGGAACTACAGTAATGCCAGTACCAGCTCCGGCCATACCTTGTTGAATAGCAGGAATTTTGCTTTGTACGCTGCCAGACATTCCTGTATTATTCTGACCAAACAGTTTCCCAATAAATGGTATTGGAGCAGCACCTTCAAAACCAACAGGTTTGTTTCTTTGACCCTGTAAGAAGTTTTCTACTCCTTGTAATGCACCAGGCTTATATAATTCTGATTCGACTGTACCTTCAAATCCTTTTTGCCCGCGTTCATATCGGGCATTTTGCATTTGCATAATAGCCACGGCTTCTTCAATTACTCCACGAGAATACAGTTCCGGAGATTCTAAAACTTGCTGCGCTCCTCCAACTATAGTACTATCAGTAGTTTCAGTAGGGCGGAGTACTTGGAATGCGCCTTCAGTGACAATACCACCTCGGATTAAGTTTCTAGGATTGAGTAATGCTTTTCCTGCGCTTGCAGCAAGATTTCCTATCCTTTGCCCGAGTGTTACTTGAGGTTTTATTACATTTAGCTTTTGTTGAGTAGAAAATCTTTGCTGCGCCGCATTAGCCTGATTCAGGCGAGTTGCTGCGGTGCGCTGTTGATTTTGTAAATTTCTTGCCTCACCTAATCCTGCACTCCCAGCTCTTGGTCCAACACGTACAGATTTCTGGGCTGCATTAGCTTTAGCTCTTTGTCCAGCACCTTCAACAATATTACCTCTACCTCCTCCAGTTCCAAAAAGAGCTCTTCCGGCAAACCCCACAGTGGCGGTTGCTATTGTTCCAGCCAAGGCAGCAATGAGTGCAGGTCCTCCAAAGATAGCAGCTAAAGCAACGCCTAGTCCGATAAGCATTGCTTTTCCGCCGTCAGTTTCCCATACCGTACCCAGTAAGGATGTAAAGACATTACCAGCGGCAGAGAATGTAGCACTTAGAATTTCTTTAAATCCGTCACTTTTAAAGAATGTTGCTATACCTTCACCTGCAGTTGTAATAAAATCTATAACTGCTGTACGTAGCTCATCGTTCTGTAATACAAATGCGGTAAGAGCAAGTCCACCTAGAATCTTTGATATTAAGCCAATATTATTTTTAACTGCTCCGCCAACTCTTTTAGCTCCGTTGATAAATCCAGCAGCTCTATTTTGGCGTCTGGCTTCACGTCGTTGCTCTAGACTTTCTAGATTATCACCTTTTGACACTCTAAGAAATGCAGTAAATCGATTAGCCAAAGACATTACCGCTTTGGTAGTCTTTTCCTGCATCTCATTCTGGACCGTAAGGGTCTCATTGATATCAGCTAACGTTGTCATCGGGCGTTTCTCGCTTTCTGTTTATCGGCTTCTTCTTTTAGGTGATTGATCAACATAGCTAAATAAATCTCCCTCTCCCACGGCATCATATTCTCGATCTCTGTCAAAGAATATTTAAAATGATGTATCAGCTGGAAATTCGTTTCGTAGAAGTTAACCAGTGATTCATGAGAGAGGCTAATCAGAAAAAATCATCAGTCCCTTGAAGGTTAACGGTATTGGGTTCTTCACATGATGTACAAGCAAACTCAACCTTATGCTTGAGCTGTGGGATTGTGTCTACAAATTTCTTAATATCATTAAACTGTTTGGTGTTCAAAGAGTTGACGAAGTTATCAATCTCTTCAGGTGATTCGTCACTAAAAGAAATTCTTTCCTCTTCAGATAAGACTGCATCAATACACATCCCAATAGATTTAAAAGTAATCTCGGATAATGGAATATCTTCAGTTAAAATACCTGAACTAATTACATCTTTTACACTAGGGTATTTCATTTCTAAAGTATAAGTATCATCAAGCTCAATTGTTTTTGTTTTCTTTGGAACAGCAATTTTAATATCATCAAGGTTAACTGTGATATCATTAGGCTCTTCACATTTTTTACACTTAATCTTGACGTCAGATGTTTCACCTACTGACTTAGATCTAATTTGCAAGAATAGATATTCAATGTCAAATAGTGGAAGCTGACTAAAACGAATCTCTTCTTCCACACATGCATCAATTGTATCAATAATTGATTGCAAGATCATCTTACCATCTTGAGCTTCCATAGCAAGAAGTAAGACTTTTTCCTCTTTAATCAGAAATGGTCTAAATCGAATCTCTTCGCCTGTCGAAGGCACTTTAGTGCTATATTTGACAGTATTATTAAGTTTAGGTAAAGCCATTATATGGTCTCCATACTATTATAATTTTTCCCAATCAGTAAATGCTAATTGGACACTCAGTTGGGTGACCTGACCAGTAAGTCCGTCACTTAATTCAATTGGATTAATCGTAACAGGAAAAGCACCTTTGAGCTTTACCCCGTAGATAGACTTTTCGCTTTCTTTGTCAAGCTGTTCAATGTTTACTTCACGTGAATATTCATTCTTGTATGAAAGCTCGTACGAGTCATTTTCGTTGTAAATATCGTTTTGCCATTCTTCAAAGTATGTTTTCATAGTATAATCACCATCTAACAAGAACAGTAGGCTTACGTCGTCAAATACAAATCCGTATGGCATCTTCTGAGTAAGCATACCAATAGTACGAGGATTAGTAGTGATCTGACGACCAGGAAGATTGGTTGCCTGACAGAATACGTTGCCTTCTCTCATTCCAGGAATCGTAATCTTATAGCGATTAGGAAGCGCTGGACCTGAACTAAAGGCACCTTTAAGATCTTCTATTGTAGCCATTACGCAGCAATCTTTCTTTTAGAGTCACGGTATACTTTTGTTAGTGATGCTTTCTCAAAATCAGCTGTCGGAAGAAATGTTGCGATTTCCCATTCTGGAGCATTAACTTTTGCCAATCTAGATCTAACATGTGAAGTTAGATATCTTTTAAAGCAAGGCTGAAATGCTTTCATCTTAGAAGCTCTATTTAACATATCATACGATATTCTGAATCGAGTAGTATCATCATATTTTTTATTATTTATAGTATCCAGCAAAGAATCTAATAGTTTAGCACGCAAATCTAAAGGAATATAATGTAGATTTAGTCCATAAAACCCTTTTGGCGCAGGTCCTACCATAATAGTAAGAGGAAACCTGTCATAATATGGCAATGTGTCTTTGGTCTTAGGATCATAGAAGTACATAAACATGTCACCGACTCTAGGCCGGTTCTTAAGTGTTAATGCTTCGTCCTTAAGAAGACTAGATCTACTAGGCTTAAGTTGTTGTGCTTTTTTACGGAACCATGCTATGGATTCTCTAGACCTAGGCGTAATACCTGCCTTAAAAGCTTCGAGTTCTAACTTATCGAATAAGCTTGCCATTTATACCTTCATCCCCATATTCCTTAATGTGTCTTCTGTCCAGATTTGAAATTCCCAGCCACGGTCCAGACAGTGCTCCTGAGCTGCTTTCCACTTGCATTGATTACGGACATATTCTATAGATTCACTAATAAATCGTTTTGTTCTTTTCTTACCCTTGGGCGGAGTAGTCTGCTTTTTAGGTTTAATTTCAACTAAGACGGTTCTGCCATCCTTGGTCTTAATTAATAAGTCTACAAAGTATCTATGCCATTTGTTGTCCACAGCACTCATATATGGCACCACAGTCTCCTCTGAGCACCATTGTTTTATTTGGGATTGGTTTTCACACCACATAAAAGCGAACTTTTCCCAATACGATCGATAAATAACCTTAGTATGGTCTCCCAAATACTTTTCAGGTTTCTTTACTTTATATCTGCCTTTGTATGTCTTCATTGTCAGCCGTATAAATAATTTAAATTCATATATATTTATTTAGGAATAAAAATGGCTCTAGGCTTAAAATTCCCTCAAACACCAGATGAGAAGTATAAAGCTTCTGTAATGTTTTCTGCCACGAGCTCTAGTGGTGGTGGACAAGTAGCGGGAGGTCCTGCAGGAGTAGGTGCAGCTAGTGGAGCAGGTCCAGCAATTCTTTATCTGCCAGAGGCTATTAACTTCTCTGATGGTATTGTATATGACAATGCCAATCTGAACTTGGCTGGGCTAGGTGCAGA
>PDMW01019351.1_pt1 | contig 10202 bp, 4 predicted proteins | sample 1515511 | NCBI WGS metagenome assembly PDMW01 (sample SAMN07343023, study PRJNA328102) | Marine metagenome, whole genome shotgun sequencing project. | biome: marine; feature: bay; material: water; isolation source: viruses from water sample < 0.22 micron filtered, nuclease treated, low... ... | reverse complement strand
GGCGACCCGATGCGCCTATGTGGTCATTGCAAATGATAATCATTATCATTTGGGGGGGCGGTAATGAGACTGATTCTCATTCGCATCGGCGGCGGTCCCCCACACGTAAACCTCAAGTATTTTTTCAAAACCAAGAAGGTGCTATAAAAGACTTGCCCAAAGCACAACGCCTATACCCCAACTCAAAAAAATTTCTTGACAATTTTTGCAAACTAAGTTATAATTGCTGACATTCAAGGAGATTTTCCAATATGGCGATTAAAACAGAATTTACATTAAATATTACAAAGTTCAAAAATGACAACCAGTCCGGTCAAAATACCCAAAGAACTTGGACAAGGTACGGTTATATGAACCCTTCGTCTCCTTACTACGACATAATAACATTTAGACCTCATTCCCCCTCTGTAAGTGATAATGACCTCGAGGAGTTTGACTACTATCAACAGACTCTAAGTAGCCAGGTTGAATATAATAGATTTTTCTCTACTTCTGACTATAATATCCCATTAGATACTCACGTAGTATCCGCTCTATTTTTAGAAAAAGAAGGAGATAATGAAATATTGCCAGAGGCTATACCGGGAGATCCGAATAGTAGATTTCATGGATCTGGAAAAGTTTATAGAGCTGAAGCAGGTCAAACTTTACCTTCGAATCCCGAACCAGTAACTAGAAACGGTGCAAGAATTGTATTTCAAGTATTCGGGCAAGTTAGATATGAGGAAACAGGTTGGCAAAGTTTAATTATTGAGCATTCAGGTGTAATTCTTCACAGAGATCAGGCTCAAAAAAAATATCTTAATTTTCAGGAAGGTGTTTTGACTGAATGGTCGTGGGACGTAGTTTTCTCCGACTATTTTAACGGATTCACAAAATTAGAAGTAACCGAAGTAACTTATCCTACTAATCCTCCGGAAGAAATAAAATTCATTCTAGTAGATGAAAAAATAACCGTACCACATACTCATGTACTATTCAAGGATTTAACAGATAATCTAACAAGGAAGGATAAGCCCGTATTTCAAGGACCTCCCTTACTTGTAAATAATCTACATCAAAATGGCCTACCACTAGGTTTCGATATAAAAGGTACTAAATTATTCTACAACGGGCCACAAAATGGCCGCTCTAGCATGGCCGCTAGTATGTACAATATCGGTCCTGTAATTAATGACACCCAAAACTGTAGAGTATATGGGGCAGTAGGGCACCCCAGTTTTGTAGCAGTAGGAGGCATATTTTCTGTATTAGAACATATTATAGGAGCCACTCCCCCCAGTGATTTTGCAGCGCATAATGCCTCTCTAGCAGGCAGAAAGGTAAGAAATAAAGAAGGCACTTTCTCAGGTACAATCTCTATTGCTAATTATACAATTGGTGGCAAGGCAGGAGCGATTTTCGATATAGATTTAAACGGGGCCGTTGATGCACTAACAGATGGCCTGATATTAATGCGCTATCTATTTGGACTTAGAGGAAACAACGGCTTACTAACTGGTGTTATATCAACAGGCTCGCTAAGAGATTCTGGTGATGATATAGAATCCTATATACAGCAATTAATAGATACTGGATGGGCAGATATAGATGGGGATGGACTCGCTGATGCACTAACAGATGGTTTGTTACTGCTTCGATATCTTTTTGGACTTAGAAACTCCTCTTTGGAGGATGGAGCTATTTCTAATACGGCCACAAGAAATATTACTGAAATACAGGATAGATTAGAGTTTGCAATTGATAAGCAAGTTAGATTAAATGAAGATTCTAGCCTATACCTAGCTGGAGACGGTCAACCTGAATTTTCAGATTCTACACAAGATGAAGTTACAGGAGGCTCTAATCTTACTCAGCTTGTTGTACAGCTAGATACTGATAGCTTACTTACATCTCCTTCTAGTCAGGATGATATCTATATAGAAATGTATCCAGGAGAAGAACTAAATAATATAAGAAACTCCTTAGAAAAGGATTCACAAGGAAGCGCAAGTTTTAACTTAGAGGAATGGACAGATAACGAATATGTTTCGCATATAACCTCTCAAAACACTCGAAGACCTAATAGCTGGATACCCCATGATTTTTATGGAGATGCCATGCTTGTAGTTGAGCCTATTGCCGTTGGAGCCTACACCTGTGATGTAGGAATAAAAACAGAGGTAGACACTAGAACAAGTAGAAAAATTGACTTAGAGATAGATTATATTAGTAATGACATAATACAATTTAAGCATGGAGTGGCCAGTACTCACAATGTTAGACTAAATGATACTATTTTAATTGTAAACAATGGAGTGTCTACAGTACCAAATGGATACTTTAAAGCAAGTAGTAACGTTAGTTCTAGTTTTATTATTGTGACTACAACCAATAACGCTCAAGGAATAGGCACCCACGAAGGACCTTACGATGATATAGAGATCTACGAAATAGGAGGGCAAGATGGATCAGTTCCTGCTGATAAGTATACAAACTTTCAGGTGCAAGGATACGCAGGTCCTACTCAAGAGGTTACTTTAACAAACGAGAATACAGACTATAGAAAATCCGAGAGAATAACAGCAAATATTGATATGCTGCCCGTAGGAGAAATTGTACTTGTAAAATATGATAAAGAAGTATCTTTTTACGAGACAATAGAGGCCGATTTAAACCTTACTCAAAGCTGCCCTCCCTATCTAAAAATAGAAGGCCCAGAGACACCAAACTCTTTCCGGTGGAACGTAAGAAAATTTCCTGTATTTATGGCAGGAGATGTAGTGCTTCCCTCTACTTTTCAAAATACTCATGAATGTTTATTCCACTTCACAGATATAGATGGCAGAGGCGTATCTATAGGTATGAGTAATAGTAGTGGGACTCCTAAGTTACAAATAGTAGTAGGTGATAATAGGGCACTACTAGGCGAAGTAGTTGAAAAGCATATTATAGAAAAATCTATAAGTTCTATACCAGAATTTGATGATAAATCTCATACAGTTGCATGGGAGTTTAATAGTACTACAAATCAGATACGATTTTATATAGACAATAGATCCATAATAACAGACGATTTGTATCCCACGACCATTCAGACACTAACCCATCCATGGGGGAGCCAAATATTTGGACACCAGACAGCTGGAGGTTGGTTACAGGGACACGAAACTCTTGAACCTGCTCTTAGAAGAAGATGGTCTGGAAAAAGCAACTCACATTTAAGAGTATATGCCGTTCAATACCCTGCAGCAGAAGAGTTTTACCATCCAGATCTACTAAGAAAATATGCATCAGACTTTGTAAATCCAGATGAGATAATTAATGGAAACTGTAGAGTTAAAGACATTGGAGGAAATCAACAAATTATTACTCCAATTGCAGGAGGTTCAAGATACAGGACTGTTACAGAATATAAATACAATTTGCTGCAAAGCCCTTCCGAGGGTTTAACAAACCAATCAGATATTGATCAACTCACAGCAAATGATAGGTACGCCGCTAAAAGGTTCCAGATAGAAGGAAATGTTAGAAGTGTTCCTCTTGAGAGTGTAGCAGAGTTTAATGCTTTTGGAGGTACAGTAAATGTTAGCACTTTCGGGCAAGTTATACCTCAAACTTTACAAGGTACTGATGGTATACGTTGCGTATTTAAACTCAATAATACTTTCGCCTCTCAGGAAGAGATGGAAGACTTTAGAGGGAAAATTATAGATGTAGAGGTGATTAACCAGAGCGGAGGCACGTTAGCCAGAACCGCAGGCCCTTTAAAAATATTAGACGGTAGGTTAGAGAGCAATTACTTCGATTTATATAATCTTTTGGACCGTAGAAATTTCTACATTAGTTCTCACATGACAGACCAAAATAATTTTACAGAAGCTGAAATGGTTAGCAGAGAGACAGACTACATAACTCTTACTCAGGAAAATATTGATGCAGGACATTTTTCAATTTACCTGAGACATGACTTCGAAAATTTCAATGAGAATACGCCCGGCTTTAGCTTCCCTCCAGAGTTTTCTACAGGGCATTGGGCACATGCTAGAGCAAATCAGGTTTACAGAGAAGATGGGTTCTTGTTAGGAGGCCTTCTCCCAGACGACGCCTGGGAAAGAATCTCCGACACTAAAATAAAATTCGATGATGATCTGCCTCTTAGAGTAACAAATAATTTCACTGTTTATGAGTATCTTCCATCAATTTTAATTATTTCTACAGAGAACCGTGAAACTACAGGGTTTGTACCAAACTCCTTAATCCATGATAGTTCTATATTTATTCCTGATGGAACCTCAGAAACATGGAGTGCTACATTAAGATTAACTTTAGAGAAAGATAACCAAACTTACTACTACCAGAGTGAGTTTTCAGGAGATTACAAAAAAGAATATGGTATTGATATCTTAGAGCCTACAGGAGAAAGCAGACTTAACTCTAATAGTAAGCCTTTGAGGTTTGTATCTTCCTCTTCCGGAGAACAAACCCCTTCAGGACTAGTAGACGGTGAAATTCCTGTAGGTTCACAAGATGCAAACGGTCTAGAAGACCTTGGACATCCATGGAGACCTTTTTCGTATGCAGCAACAACTCCTGGATATCTTGAGGAAACCTGGAATGATCCAAAAGACGGGACAACAGAATACTATGGCAGTATTGGTGACATGTGGCCAATGAACAATCTATGGACAGAAAGACCTGCAAACGGTAATGTAGATACTAGTCACTACCAAACTATTTATATAGATATTTATTATGGCGGACAACTAGTAATAAGTACAACAGGTCGTAGAACAGGGTATCAATTAAGAGGGATATACAACGGATTAAATACCACAGACTCTTTACAAATTTCAGAAGCAGGTGTAGAGTATCAACGAACGAATGCAAAAATAATAGCAGACGATAGAAGTCAAGTATGGTACTTATATGATAGGAATGTTCCAGGCGATTTTGTACAGCCAATAACTTATGATACTCCTCAGTATTTAGTAATACCTAACGATAACTTATCAGAACAAGAGTTCGTAGTTATAAATAATGAGCCAGAGTCCATGGTAGGGGTAGAACTAGATACTGCTAATGGAAGATATAATATAGTACCCACTGACTGGCCCAATGATCCAGTAAATGATGTATCAAGTTGGGATAGGTCTAATAACTATGGAAGGCAGGATTGGCATCTTAACCATAAGTATGCCCTGCAAGCGTTAAGAGTAAAATAATTATGGCATTTGGTGTTAAAGTAAAAAATAAATTCGATGAAGTTTTATTCAGTGATGAAGCCCATCTTGGAATGAAGAGACTACTAACAGGATATACTAACGTACAGTTTTTTCAATCTGAAAATAATAGTATGGGAAATGAACACAAAATACCTCTACCCGGTGGAGCAGACAAAACAAATACGTTAGTCTTTGCAAGACCAGAGATTAATGTAGAGGCGATTTATGATCATCCAAAATACGCATCTTTAATTCCGTGGATGCAAGATGAGAATGCAATTAAACATGCAGCTGCCTTAAGAGGTTTTTGGCCTATGGCAGTAACTTATAACGATGATAATACTATTAGTATTATTGGCCCAGATGCAGCAGTTAATTATTATGATGGCATAAATCAAAGTACTAATCAACCTCAGTTTGATACTATAAGACCTCTTAATAATAGTGCCCAGATGTATAGCCCTTTTATGGGTGTAAATGGTCAGCCTGCCTGTAAAGCTTACTATGAAGTATGGGTTTCCGGTATAGATCCAGACTATAATCCTAACTTCTCGAGTTTTAACTTGAATGTCGGTACAAATAGAACACTGAAGGCTGAATCGTATCTAGGAGCCATGTTTATACACTTTTCCGGTCAAATCGGTATACAGAGAAGGTATATAACTGTACCAACACACCGAGATGTAAAATATAGAGGTTTCAGGGCGGGTAGCGAAAGTAGTGCTTATGATTTAAGTCTTTTTAGTGAGAATGGTGAAAATATAAATCTGACTTCTCCTCATCCTGACGATCGTCAGGAGGGTGATACTTCAGGACCTTTCTTACTTGATTTAATATCCGGTGAAGATCTAGATCCTCTATTTAGAAATGTACCTGACGGTACGGTAGGCATAGCGTATGTAGGAGAATGGGGTAGAATAGATTTTAGTGGTTCTGGCAGCTATGGCAGTGTTACAACTTTTTCAACCTCTTTAGGGGTTCAAAAAACTATACGAGATTGCTGGTGGTGCGAGTCAGCAAACGAGGACATAACAGCAGATCCATACGGAGTGTTTGTATTCTCCTTAGAAGGAGATGTAGGAAATAGTGATACTATATTTAACAGTATTTTTGTAAATGATACCAACCTTTTTTTAAGAGAGGACGCTCGTTATTTTGTACATAACACTAATAGTACTTGGGTATGGAACATATCTCAAAGTCAATTTGACTCTTTACCTGCAAGCGGCACCGTAAATGTAAAAGCAAATAACGAAGGTTTTGTAGATTTTTCAGCACTAGAGGACGAAGAGACCGGCCCTACAGATACAATTGGACTACAGGTAAAGAAACCAGGACTGGTAAATCAAGAGTTGGAAGTATTTGATTCTACTAGTGAGTTTTTTAGGATAGAGCAAACAGGTTATAACAGTTTAGGCCTTAGAGGTGCTATAAATAGACAAAAAAGCTATCAAACTCCTTTTATTGATAAGAACTATATCGTACCTTTTAGAATGTACTTAGAACAAAGAAGCAATAGTGCGCAATTAGACTATATGGCATGTTTAAATGGTGGAGCATCGGCAGTAGCAATGATTAATGGTGGTATATTTAGTTCGGGAACTAATTTTGAGTTTCAAAGTACTATAACAGGTGACCCAGTTCCCAATGAAGATATACTAGCACTGGATTTAAAAGGTATTAGATATCCAAATACTGATAATGCGTATGAAATTACAGGAGGCACAGACGCCGCCCATAAAAATAGAACAGGATATTGGAGAGCTTTTGTAGAGTTTCATTATCAAGACGAAGAAGATATATATTACAAAGTACCTCAGATATTACAAGTCCCTAGATTAGCGTATACTAAATACCCTTTTCAACAAGCAACTGAGGCACAGCTAACTTACGAAACAAAATTTCAAGAATATGTAAGATTCAACCCACAGGTAGGCGTTAAAACGCTTTCAATGATAGGAAAAACAGTATGATAAAATTCGCATTAATAAATATAGCCACAGGAGAAGTTACAAATATTGTCAATCTTCAATCTGCCCACGGATATACAGATGGAGGAGTTAGGGATGGAATATTATTTAAAAAACTAGAGCCCGGCACAAATGAATTAAATTTTCAAGAAACGCAGTATTGGAAAGATAATCAGTGGAACACTAGAGAGAAACGACCAGGAGCATTCTATGTTTGGAAAGACTATAGATGGATCTTAGATAGAAGCAATTTTTGGCAAGGTGTGCGACATAAAAGAAGTATTCTTTTAAGTGATTCTGATTGGACCCAAGCTTCTGACTCTCCGTTATCTGACACTAAAAAGGAAGAGTGGAGGCTATACAGACAAGCTTTAAGAGATGTAACAACTAATCAAAGCGATATAGTAGATCCAGAAACATTAACATGGCCTACGACTCCTTCATAATAGTTTTATGAAGGAGCTCAAAAAAACTTCTTGACATGATACCTCCACTTTAGTATAATTTGTCAATGGAGGAAATCATATGACAGCTGCTCGTTACGACATAACTATTGATCAAGGTTCAGACTTTGCTCTGGAACTTATTGTAAAAGAAAATGGAATAATCAAGGACTTAAAAAACAGCGTGCCTGACACGGGTATTGATGCCAAATGGGCAGTGCGCGCAAAATATAGAAAAAATATAGACGATAGCATAGCTTATCGTATAGAAGGAGTAAATGCGGACTTAGACTCTTCTGCAACGGCTACGGGTAAGATTACACTCAGCCATGCTTATAGTGCGAATCCTACCGCTACAGCAGGTACTTATGTTTACGATGTAGAGTTAGTACAATATGATGATAATACAGGAAGTGTAGACCCCTCTTCCGACGCTGAAAATCTTTTTACTACTTTACAAGTTATAAGACTTCTTCAAGGAACTCTTAATCTTAGAAGAGAGGTAACTAGATAATGGACGGCGAGATATCCTTAGAAATTACGGAAACCATTAATAAAGTAGAAGTCACAGAAGATGTAACTACAGTTAATATAACTCCGAATATTACTACTATAGAGGTCAAGGGTATCTCTATCGCCAATTCTGTGGGTGCCACAGCAATTGCTTATAACGGAACAGATAACGCGTTAGGTAGAGGTTCTAGTGTTGCCTCGTCTTTAGACCACATAAATGTAAATGGTTTAAACAAAAATATGGATCAAACCATAGATGGAAATATAACTTTTGCAGATACTCACACAATTACTTTCCCCACTCAAACAACCGGGTATGATGCGCTTTCTTTAAATAATAATAATATAGCTTCTGTAAATAACATAACTTCTTCTGGAGTATTTACTAATACAGGAGGCATATCAAGTACTTCTGATATTACTACCACTACTTTACTAAAAGCACCTGACATAAGAGGAAGCTTAGAAGGTCCTGTAGTTTTTAAAGCCGTAAAAAGTAATAGCGTAACTCTTGTTAAAGGAGATGTTGTTTATATTTCCGGCTCTATAAATAATGTAACTTCAGTAGATAAAGCAGACTCTTCAGACTCTGCAAAAATGCCTGCCTTCGGTATAGTATCTTCAGTGAATGGAGATAATGTAGAAGTAGTAAATTTTGGTAGTGTTGCCGGAATAAATACAGAAAACTACTCTTTGGGAGATTCTTTATATGTATCTACTGCAGGAACTTTATCAACTACTAAACCTACAAGCGAATCAAATATTGTACAAAACTTAGCATTAGTAGAATCTTCGGGTCCTACTAATACTACAAGTATTTCAGTACCTTCACAAATATTCTTAGAGCAAAAAGTATATATTTCAGCTCTCACCAAATCTTCAGATGGAACCCAAATTACAGTAACTTTGACATATCTTTGCGGAGATACTACAACTACAGGTTTAGGTTTTTATCTTAATTTTGACTCTAATGTACTAAGCTACTCATCCTCCTCCAATTATTTTGGTACAGGCTTAACCGCATCAGGAGTATTACAAGGCAATACTATAGACTATGCCTGGGCAGATCTAGGAGGTAATTGGCCTCAACAGAACACTGTAACTCTTGTAGAAGTAACTTTTGATGTTTTAGAGGCCGCAGACGGAGAGTCTACAGACTTAACCTTTACAAATATAAGTAATGCAGAGGGATATACTTTTATAGGTCAGTCTCAAACTATTAATAATTTAAAAAGAGGAACCCAAACCTCTATTGGTTCTTTAAAAGTATTAAGCCCCAATCACATGGCTTCAACGCCCAACTTAAATACAGGAAACTTTTTTCTAGGAGTAAATAATGTAGCTACTCCTACTAACTTTAACACAAGTGTTCAAACTTACCTTTCAAGCGGTACCGCTACTTCTGCAAATTTAAACTTTAATGACAACGACAAAGCACAGTTTGGTGATAGTGATGACTTGCTTATTTACCATGACACAACCAGTCTTTCAGCAGGTTCAGGTAGGTCTGTAATCGAAGATGCCGGCGCTAATGGACTCCATTTTATTAGTAACGGAAACGGTATGTTTTTTAGAAACTCTATCGAGCACCTAATCCTTGCCGCACAGGCTCCTCTTGGAGGTCCTTCAAAGGTTGAGTTATATTATAATAATTCTAAAAAACTCGAAACAACTTCTGAAGGAGCCGCGATTGCCGGCGATTTATCTGTTAGTGGAGATCTAATAATAAATGGAGACACTACTACTCTAAATGTTCAAACTGTTGAAGTAGAAGATAACACTCTTCTTTTAAATAAAACAGGTACAGCAGCAACTGCAGCTACTTCCGGAATTTCAGTTTACAGAGGAAGTGGAACTACAGAGGCTTCTTTCATATTTGATGAAGCAGATGATACTTGGGATCTTACAAATAATTTACAAGTAGCAGGTAATATAAATACTACAACTGCCACATATCCCGATAACAGTACTAAAGTTGCGACCACAGAGTATGTAACCTCAGCTATTGCCGATAATCCAGGCCCGCAAGGTCCGCAAGGTGCTGACGGTGCTCAAGGTATTCAAGGTATTCA
>PDMW01016550.1_pt1 | contig 10202 bp, 14 predicted proteins | sample 1515511 | NCBI WGS metagenome assembly PDMW01 (sample SAMN07343023, study PRJNA328102) | Marine metagenome, whole genome shotgun sequencing project. | biome: marine; feature: bay; material: water; isolation source: viruses from water sample < 0.22 micron filtered, nuclease treated, low... ... | reverse complement strand
AATATGATGCTCCAAACCTTAAAAGTGTAGAATCAACCTGTGTTTTCTTTTTTTCTATATTTCGGGTAAAGAAGAGTGTATCAACATACTGACGGTGAAATTGAGGATTGTCTTTATAAAAGTTAAAAATTAAATTCATACTAATTTCGTGATGATGTTTTCGATTTGTATACGTTCTAAAAAAAGCTCTTGCAACTTGTTGATTACCTAAATTTTCTAAACCCAAAATATGAGCAGGAGAATCATCAACACAAAAAATAGTCATAAAGTAACAATTAGAAAGAGTGTCAAAAGAATAATTATATCTTAACTTATTTTGTTTATCAGTTCTTGCAAGTAATAAGATATCATAATACTCTTGTATTGGCTCATCAAATACAAGTACTTTTATCCTATCAGTATATCGAATTGTAGTAACCATCATGTCTCCTATCTATCAATTTATTTATCCTTTTAACACATATGCTTTACTCACCGAGCTTGAATACTATCGCGATGAGTTTAAAGCGTATGAAGACGTAAGATACGATGCTCTTGATAATTGGAAAGTTTTAAGAGATAAACCTTTACGCGCATTGACTAAGCAATACTATAAGTTTTGTAATGACATTGGATTAGAAGGTAAGCCTCGATACTATATTTTAGATGGCAATTCTGTATTACCACCACATGTGGATTTAAATACCGAATGTTCTATCAACCATTTATTATCAGGAAATGCAGCACCAATTACCTATACAAACTATGGAAACTTTGAATATAAAACTGCATTGATCAATACAAAAGAAGAACACTCGGTAAATAATACAGAGCATAATGATAGATACTTATTTAAGATTTCATTTTTTGATCACACATTTGAAGAAGTAAAGGATAAGATACTTGCTTACGAAACTAGAACAAAAGTTTGATTATGAAGAGCTATTAAAAATTTACAACAGCTTAAGTTATAAAAATTCACAGATTCACATCTCTTCTCCAGATGGGAAAACTTATTGCTATGAGAGCGGTGATCTTCGTAAGTACAATTTAAATCAAAATGACTTTACACAAATTAATAGTTTTTTTAGAGGAACATATGTAGAAACTGTTTACAAAGAATTAGATATGTGTTATAATATATGTAGAGGTAGATTTATGACTTTAAGTTCTGATAATCGTGCATATTCATATCACTATGACATGACAAAAAGAATACATATTCCTCTTGTAACAAATGAAGATTGTATGTTTATTGTTGATGATAACGTATATAAAATGCCTGAGCTTGGCCAAGCTTATATGTTAGACACAACAAAGAAACATACAGCACTAAATTTAGGGTGGGACTCTCGAGTTCATTTAGTTTTATGCTTGAAGTAATTTATGAAATTTGGCCACAATTTAGAGAATTGCCTAAAGAGAAGGTTATTCGATGGTATGAAACATACGATGATCAAAAGACAATTAATATTGAAAAATACTTTGCACTACATACTTCTTCTCTTGTACCAACATCAATGATTGTTGATGTTGATTTATTTCACAGTGAAATAGAAAAATACAGAAATCAATTTAGTAGATGGGGTATTAATCATGTTAATTTCCCAAGATATGGCATACCTCTTACAAATTTAACTGGTAGTTTAAAAGAAGAAAATGATCCATCACGTATGCCACTTGATGAGCACTTTATGTATCATCAAGACGATCGTATTATACATGATAATGACGTAAATGTACACACTGAAGTTTGTAATTTATCGAGTTTAGATCCTTTAGATCCAATTAAACCATATCTTATACGTAGTAGCATTTTACGATGGGATACAATGGGACATTTTAAACCGCATATTGATGTGGGATTACCTGCACCAAACTTACGATTGTGGGGTACAACTAATCCAAATATGTGTCTAAAAATTGATGGTAAAATAATAGAAGATATAGAGCCTGGTCGTTTATATATTATTGACACATCTAAAATTCATGAAGGATGGGCAACTAGCGATAACGTATATCAATTTTTTATTGGCTGTAGTATAGAATCATATGATACACTCTTACAACTTTCTAACATCAATAGGTAAACCATTTTTTCCTGAGGAAGCAAATGATATCATTCTTCTTCCAGGTTGTTTTAATGTAGCTATGGTTAGTACGACTATAGCAAATACACTTACGCATAATTTAAAACTGTATAACTCTGGTCTTATTAATAACATTATACGAATTTGTATAGTTATAAATGATTGCGAAAAAGGAAAGTACAAAGAGGAAGATAAAGAAACAAATTTAGAAAGATTAGTTTTCATATGCAATGAATTTGAATCTAATGGTTTAGACATTTACTATTCTTTTTATTCTGTCGATCAAATAAATTATGCAGCTCATGAGCAATGTAATTCAATGTGGTATTTTAAAAGACAGTGGATTGGAGATAAGAATCAGATTATGGTAAAGAAGCCAAGCCCGGTTGGTTATTCTGGATTTGAGTTTCAAACTAGAAATATTAATCTAGATTTTGTATATGAGTATGCAAGAGAAAATCATTTAGAAGTGGTTGAATTTGATTATAGCAGTCAATACGATTGGTTATTAAATGAAATGATTCACTCTAAATTTATTATATCTGAATTTGGCGGATTACCTATCTTAGCCACTTTTGCAAAGTGCCCAGTTTTTATTGTAACAGAAGGCTTAATATCTGTTGTCATTGGGGGAAAAAGAAGAGTTGTTACATATGGAAATGGTAATTTATCTACGTCATCTATTATTGACCATATTGATCGAGGACTAATAGAACAAAAACCATATAATGGATTTCTTAAGTGTATTACCCCGAAAGGTAAAAATGAATTATATAGCATCAGATAGAAACTCAATGTACTTCCCGATGGAAGAAAGAATGAACAAGGATAATCCTTTTAGTTCATTAATGCTTATTGATGTAATGGCTACAGAATTATGTAATCGCGATTGTGTTTTTTGTCCACGAGGTTACGGATATCCTAATCTGAATTTACATATGGATTTAGAAATTGTAGAAAAAGTTGCTCGTGATCTAGCAAATAGCCATTATGAAAATAGAATTTTATACTGTGGTTTTGGTGAGAGTTTATTATATAAGCATCTCATAGAAAGTATTAAGATTTTTAAAGAACATATGCCATGGCAAGAAAATATTCATATTGTTACAAATGGTGATAAATTAGATTATAACATGATTATGAAATTGCTAGATGCTGGTATCAATAAATTCTTTGTTAGCTTATATGATGGTATTGAACAAGTACACCATTTTGAAAAACTATTTTGTTCTGCTGGCGTTAAGCATGATCAATATATTCTTCAAAAATATTACAAGTCCGAAGAAGAACAATTTGGATTTTTACACTTAAGCAATAGAGCTGGATACTTATTTTCCGAAAAATTAGATTTAGGATGTAATGTACCATTTTATGCAATGAGCCTGCACTATAATGGAGACGTTCTTCTTTGTTCTCATGATTGGGAAAAGAAACAAATTATGGGAAATGTAATGAATGACACTGTACAAAACATATGGTTAGAAAGCCAAAAACTATGGTCCTTTCGTAAAGCTCTAAAGAAGAATAGAAATTGCTATCCATGTAATAAATGTAATATCAAAGGTATTTTGTATGGTAATAAGAGTAAGGAAATCTTAATGTGATTATTACAGGAATACAAGGATCTGGTAAAACAACAGCATGTAAATATCTTTGTCGGAAATATAATATTGAATACGTATCTTTTTGGGATGACATAAGGCCAGTTATAAAAAATATAGATGATTACCGTAGCCATATTGTGGAATGCATAGATAATAAAATATACGATATGGGATTAAATGAATCGGTAGCAATGCGACTTCTGAATTTAGATTGTAATATTCTTTTGATACAAACAGATCGTTCAAAAAGATATAAGAGATTAATGAAAAGAAATAATCAATCGATACATGAAGTTGAAAACTACTATTCTACTATTTTTAGTGGATTAGAAGAAACAGAAAAATATCTTAATCCGAATTATATTATTTACAATAATTCTACTATCGAAAATTATTGTAAGGAATTGGATAAATTATGTCTATAGGCGTATTTGCATCAGGTGGCATGGATAGTACAATGTTGCTATATGAAACTGCTCGAAATAATTCTTACGTACACGCTATTACTATTGCTTATGATGTAAGAAATTACGCAGAAGCTAAAACAATTGAACCTATTATCGAAAAAATATCTGAACATACAAATTGTACAATTGTATCTCATGTTTATTATTGTGAAAGAGTTGAAACAAAGGGAGGCAATTTTTTTGACGCGATGAGAGATTTAGAATTAGACGAATATAAACATGGTATAACTAAAAGTCCAAATAGTTGGGCAGAAGATCAAGGAAGAAGTAATTTAAGTAGAGATTCTGCTTTGGTTTTTAGCATATATCCTTTACATTTTCCTTACAGAAAATTAAATAAAAGAGATATTCTTTTAATGTATAAACAATATAAACTAGATGACTTATTATCTCTTACAGTTTCTTGTACTAGTAGAACCGAGCCTATACCATGTGGAACGTGCTGGTGGTGCAGAGAAAGAGCATGGGCCTATGCAATACCAGAAATATTGTCTTAAAGTTGGCACCAAATATAAAAATGAAAGCGTATATCGTTTAGCAGAAATGGTAGGCGACTTAACTGTTATTACAGATGACTTTAGTTTAGCGAAAGACTTTAACGTAATCGAAGCAGAGTATCCAGGTGTATGGAATAAGATGATGCTTTTTGATGAAGCACAATTTCCTCGAGGTATATTTTTTGATTTAGACATTGATGTATTTAAAAAGATTGATGGTGTATTTCAGCCAAGCGAATATATGAAATTAGCATATACAGATTGGGAAGATTTAAAAACACTTGAAGGGAATACAATTGGTAACAAATACAAATATTGTAGTATCAATTCATCTGTTATGTCATGGAATGAAAAAACGAAACGACAGCATGTATGGCTTCAGTTTCTTCAAGATTACGATAAAGCTGTAAGACTGTTTAATGGTATTGATACATATTTAGAACATAGGCATTCAGATTCAATTGACTTCTTTCCAACTGGTCTAATTGGCTCTTATCGTTGTAATCCATATGCAGATGTACATATTATGTCATATGATGGAGAAGGTAAAGATGCGTACTTTAACAATGGATAAAATACCTATTCCGTTTTGGGAATACACTCGATGGATTGAATGGCTAAGTCACGAAGAACCAGCAAGAGTTGGTGACTTTGCTAAATCATTTTCTGAAAACCAGGTCTACGCAAAGACGTGGTTAATTGAACACCTCTTTATGACAGGTAATCATGAAGATAAAAACGTATGCATCCTTGGTGGCTGGTACGGCACAACGCTAGTGCCTCTTTTAGAAAATAAAATTAAGACTCGTAATATTCGTCTAATCGATTTTGATCAAAAGACGTGTGATATTGCACAGCGCATTTTTCCTTATATTCAAGTAGAATGTTTGGATATTAATTTTGATCTAGAAAAGCTGTCAAGTGATATTATTATCAATACATCTTGTGAGCATATGCTACCGATGAATGAGTTTGATTTAAGTGGCCTTTGTGTATTTCAATCAAATAACTTTATACAAGAAACATCTCACATTAATTGTGTAGAGTCTGTCGACGAATTAGTAGAGCAATCAGGTATTACAAATGTAATCTACAAAGGTGAAGCTCAGTTTCATCAATGGGATCAAAAGCATAAAAGATATATGGTTATTGGTAAAAGATGATTCACGTTATTTGTTCTAAGTGGGGAACAAAATATTCCTCTGTGTATGTTAATACATTATACGAGATGGTTAAAAGATATTTACCAGCCTCGTTTAATTTTTATTGCCAGACAGAAGATACTAATGGGCTCAATACAAAAATAGAAGCACTGCCGTTTAATACAAAGCTGCCAGAATCTACACCACAAGCAATGGCCGAATCAACTGACTATCTCAATGGCTTACCTCGTTTATGGGATAGACCTAAACTTAATTACTTTGATCCTGAATGTTGGGGATTAAAAGGTATAAAGATGGCTTTTGATATCGATATTCTAATTCATAATGATATGACACCAATCTTAGATTCTTTTCATGATAAACCATTAACCGCAAGATCTTGGTGGCACAATATGGATTATGAAGCACGTCCGCAATGGCGTAAAAGATATGGTGCTAGAAATAATGGTGGCTTCTATATGTGGGAAGGAGATATGTTTCAGCCAATATGGGATGATTTATTAAAGAACTGGAGAAAGATTTACTTTTGTTTTCACGGAGGCTCTGACAATTTTATTAGCACCCGTCATTTAGATGTATTTGAATTTCTTTCCTCTGACTATTACTATTCATTCAATAGAGGATGTAAGTGGCCTGATGATATTACTAGTCATGTCATACGAGAAGAAAAAATTATTTGTGCCTTTAATACTGACCAATATAATAAATCAAATGTAGAATTACACGACGCAATTAAATTATATCCAAGGGTAAAAGAATTATGGATGTAAAAGTATTTGCAGTTAGAGTCGGCAATCGCTATGGGCCAGAATACGAAGATTATCTCCGATCGAAGATTCCTCATATTCAATTTTTAAATGAAGAAAAAGAATCTTTTAAACTACAATGGAATAAACTTCACTTTTTTAACTTAGATTTAGATGAACCAATTGTAGTAATTGATATTGATTTAGAATTGATTAATGAATACCAAAAATTATTTGAGTATGAAATAAAAAAAGATCAATTTCTTACAATTAAACCGTGGTGGAATAGTAAGAATATTAATGGAGGGTTTTATAAATTCTACCCTAAGCAATTTAAATATGTGTACAATGAATTTAAGAATAATAAAGAAAAATGGGAACAGTACTATATACAACTTGGTCTAAAACCTGGACCAGTAAACGGTGAAGAAGATTTTGTTGCTAGTCAAGTCGCAGACAAATTGGCTTATTTGCCAGAAGAATGGTGTGCACTAATGTATAATAAAGGCGACAAAGAATGGTTCGCCCGAATCAATACAAAATATCCTGGAGATTATTTTTATTTAGGGAATAAATTTAATCCTAATATTAAATTAGTACATTATTTAGGATTGAATAGCTGCTGAAATCCTATTGAAAAGAGTTAAAGGATCTGGTGCAGTTCTTAATCCTTCTTTCATCGCTTCATCATTACTATTCTCGATAGCATCGAGCTCAAAGGCAGCCAGTTTTAAATTGAAAAGACTTTCTTCTTTATCTTCTGACTCATCATGATTTTCGAAATCAGTAACAAGTAGTAAAAATCTAGCATAATTTTCAACATTTGACGTTGATCTATGTTTATGAATTTTTCCTTCATCAAACATTGCTTTAATTATATCTTCTTGTGCAGCTGCGCGCTCAATCTCAACAGCTTGATATTCTGATTCAATTGAATCAACGGTGTACAATTCTAAAATATTTTGGTATAATGGATCATCGGCATCGGCTGCAATGTAGTCAATACCTTCCCACTCGCCATTCGAACCACGTCTTTCAATACCAATAATATTTCTTCTTTCATTCGTATAGAATGCTTTATTAGTATTTGCTGTTGTATACATTTTAAATTTTCCTAATCTTTAATCGATATATGTTGATGTCTGCATCACCACCGTTAGGTATTAATCTAGCTTGATAATTATCAGCATTTATAAATTGTGTAATAAGAGTAGAGCCAGTTCTTCTTTCGTCGATCATGGCAGATCCCTTTTGTTGGCCTGTGCCATTATTATTAGTGTCAATATCATATCGAATCTTCTGTGTAGCCCAATATTTAATGTCATTACCTAAGAGAGTATCAACATCTGTTTGATTTATTTGTCTTAGTTCTGCATCAGTGGCATTCCTAATTCTAACAGGCAATGTCATAGAAGGTGCCGTGTCTTGATTTGTTTGAAAAAGAAACTGTGATCCTTCACTAACAGCATTTCTGTTTGATCCAAATCCAATAGTTCCTGCCAAAGTATTTGCAAAAATAGCTGTACCATCAACTCGAGTATGACCTGATAAAGTAGTGGTGCCTTCAGGTCCAATTCTAAATGTTCCTTGCGTATCACCAGATACAACTAAGTCATTTATAACATCATCATAAAAAGTGTCATACATATCTGTATTAGAAAAAGCTACAATATTATTGCTGCCATCTAAATAACAAAAGTTTCTAATGTTAGCTGTATCAGCATCTTGTGAATTGCCACCTACTGTGCTTGACAAATTATCATATGTTTGATTTGTATAACTTGACACACCACCTACTTCACCGCTGGTGGGATATCTATCAGCTCTTTGTCCAATACTACCTGCTTGTACTGCAGTGTCGGTTCTAGGTGTTAAATTTCCTGTGCCAGCACCAACACGAGATACAGTAACTGATGGACTACCTGCATATAGGTATTTACATCTCTCTTTAATTTGTGTGATTTCAGCTGATGACATCTCTTCAATATTATTAGAGCCATTCAGCTTAAGAGGAGTTCTAACTGCCATAATGTATTAACTTCCTGGACTTTTAATCGTCTTTACTGTTGTTCCTGCAGAATTAATAATATTTAGAGTAACTGGAGAGCTAAACCTAGATGAAGTAATATTTGTAGCCGCTGTTGATGTAGTGCTTATGCTAACATTTTGTGAACCGTCAAATGATACAGACCCAGTTACATCACCAGTTAATGTAATGGTACGCGCATTTTGTAATGCAGTAGCACTATTACCATTACCGTTCAATGCACCAGTAACATTACTCGCTTGCACCCCATTCGCAAGAGTTTGAAAAACAGCTGTGCCGTTATGGAAGATTTCTAATTGACCAGTAGCTGAATCATATGCTAAGATATCATCACCGTTTGCAGTGATTCCATTTGGTCCAAGTGAAATAGCCATTACTTAGCCTCCAATTCTTCAATTCGGTTTTGTAGCTCTTCGATTTTTTTATTCGCTTCTTGAAGTGCAGCTACAATAATTGGTGTAATACGACCATAATCCATCGACATCATGTCATCTTCAGTTTCACCAGGATTGACTGCTGTAGGCATTACTTCAAGCATCTCTTGCGCAATGAAACCAGTATCTGAATTACCATTAGCTTTCCAATTATATGTAACAGGTCTCATGGCTTTTAAAAGCTCTGTGCCATTTTCTAAAGTTTCAATGTTTTCTTTTAGTCTTTCATCTGATGACGTGTTGTAGCTTGTGGATGTGGTGGTGACAAGGACTGAGCCAACTTCGGCTTCGCTGTTGTTTCGGAAGTTGAGGTGATTTTGGTCTGCGGTGCTAGAACTTGTTGTGCGAATAACTGATACTGTACTGTTTGCATCAATATGCAGCATCGCATTCGGCGCCGTATTTCCGATGCCGACACGGCCATTGCTATTTTTAATTCTAATGGCTTGCGGGTAATCAGCAGTGCCGACACAGAAGTCATCACCGCTGCCTGTCTTGATACCAGCGACATTCGTGCCAACACGGTCAATAACGGTAATGGCATCGCCTTTCGTGAATGTAACTGTGCCGCTGTTGTCGATGCGCATGCGTTCTGTCAGTGAGTCACCAGACGTAGGTGACGTTGCAAAAATAAGACTGCCACCAAAACCAGAGCCAGCGTTGTCATTACGACAAATGATTGACGCATTCGTATAATTCAGGGATGTTGCAAAATCAATCGCAGTGGCATTTCCGGCTACATAACCCGTATCAGTATTGGTAAGTTGAATTATTGGGTTACGGTTTGTAACACCGCTAAGTGCGGGGTTTGACGCATTGACGGCTTCAAGGGTTACACTTGGTGACGAGGTCCCAATGCCCACGTTGCCTGTTGTGGTTAATTCTCCAGTGACATCCACTGTATTATTAAAAGTTGCTGAATCAGTAAATGTAATGTTACCAGCCGCAGTAGTTGTGCCACCAGTATGGGTAAGAGTGAAGTCACTATCAGTACCAATCACTAGTGGAATCGTATCGTCAAAGCGAATGGAACCAGCAGTCATTACATCATTTACATTTGATCTTAAAAACCCGCTTAAATCTGAATCCGTATTAGATGCTTGTTGCTTTACTTCATTAACAGCAGCTACTAGACTAGACTTATTAGTAGTATTTAGAGAAGCAATATTGCCTTG
>PDMW01042220.1_pt1 | contig 10223 bp, 11 predicted proteins | sample 1515511 | NCBI WGS metagenome assembly PDMW01 (sample SAMN07343023, study PRJNA328102) | Marine metagenome, whole genome shotgun sequencing project. | biome: marine; feature: bay; material: water; isolation source: viruses from water sample < 0.22 micron filtered, nuclease treated, low... ... | reverse complement strand
AAAACTTCTCCATACCTCACCCAACGAAAGAAGGTAAAAGACTTGTTCACTCATGTCTTGAGGGTCCAGAAATTGGAGTTTACTTTAGAGGGAGAAGCCAATCAAGCACGATTGAAATGCCTGATTATTGGGGTGGTTTAGTTGACCTTGATTCAATGACGGTAGAACTTACAGCCATAGGCCCAAACCAAGATCTTTATGTCGAAGATATTGCCGATGATGGGGATGTTACTGTAGGATCGAATACAGAAACGGCTCTTAATTATTTTTATGTGGTTTACGGAGAACGTAAAGACATGGATAAATTAGAAATAGAAGTTGATGATACAGGAGAATTTGAAGGAGGAGATGGAAACTCAGAAGAAGAATCTGAAGAATAAGAATCAGATAAATAAATTATGAACAGCACGTGATGTGCGGTATATAATTAAAACACTATTAAAAATTATGAATGAAATTAAACTATCATTGCAGGAAAACGAGGTAAATGCTCTTTTTCAACTTATTGACTTAGCAGTCAAATCGCAAGGCCTTCAGGTTGCTGAAGCCGCGACTGTTATTGTCAATAAGCTTCAAGAGCAAGCCAAAGACCAATTGACTCCTGCTGAAGAAGAAGAAAAAGACTAAGAAATAACCTATTTTAATTAAGGGGTGTTTCAGAACAAACACTTAATGTTTTGTCAATCGCTATTGTTAAAATAGTATAAATAGACAATATGGCTATACCAAATACAAGACAAAAACTTATCGATTATTGCTTGAGGGCATTAGGCCATCCTGTTATCGAAATAAACGTTGATGATGATCAAATTGAAGATCGCGTTGATGAAGCAATTCAATTTTATCAGGAATTTCATAGCGATGCAGTAGTGCGCAATCTTCTTAAGCATCAAGTGACTCAAACTGATATCGATAACGGGTATATTTCTCTGGCAGCTGGAGCAAATATCCTATCGATTAATAATGTATTTAATATAAGCAATAGCAATTCTGGAACATCCCTTTTTTCTGTCGACTACCAGTTACACATGAATGACATATTCGATTTGAATGGTTCATTCGGTGGTATCGTTAACTATGAGTTAACTAAACAATATCTTTCATTGATTGACCGTAACGTTAATGGCGTTTACGAAATGATTCAGTATAGCAGACATAAAGGCAGAGTAAACTTTCACACAGATACTTTAAAAGATCTTGGTGTAGGAAATTATGTTGTATTTGATGGATACAGCTCAGTCGATCCAGAAACTTTTGTTTCAGTATACAACGATATGTTTCTTAAAAAGTATTCGACTGCTCTTGTCAAACGTCAATGGGGATTAAACCTTATTAAATTTGAAGGTATGGTTTTGCCTGGTGGTGTTACAATGAATGGCCGCGCTATTTATGATGATGCTATTGCTGATATCGAAAAGCTTGAAGAAAAGATTCGCCTTGAACACGAATTACCACCACTAGATTTTATAGGATAAGATGCCGAGGAATGTATATTTTAGTCAAGGAGCAACTTCTGAAAAGAGGCTCTATGAAGACATCACTATAGAAGCTCTTAAGATTTATGGTCATGACGTTTTCTATATTCCTAGGAGTATTGTAAACACAGATTCTATCTTTAACGAAGACGCTCTTTCAAAATTTGGTGCAGCTTACCAAATTGAAATGTATGTTGAAAACACAGATGGTTTTGGTGGAGAAGGTGATCTTCTTTCAAAGTTTGGTGTAGAAATAAGAGACAGTGTAAACCTTATTGTATCAAATAGGAGGTGGGAACAACTAGTTTCACGGTTTCAAGATCCTACAGAAGTTAGGCCGCAAGAAGGGGATTTAATATTTTTCCCTCTTGTTAATGGTTTATTTGAGATTAATTATGTTGAAGATGAGACTCCGTTTTATCAACTGCAGAATATTCCTACATTTAAACTTTCTTGTCAGCAGTTTGAGTACAACAATCAAGAGATTGATACTGGTGTTTCAGAGGTAGATAAGTTCGAGTTAAATTTTGCTACCCGCACACGCTTGAACCTAGGAAGTGGCAGCGGCACATTTGCTGTTGGTGAAGATGTCACACAAACTGACAGCACGACGACTATTACTGGAGAGGTTGCCGTTGTTGGAACTAATTATATCGACGTTGTCAATCAAAGAGCAAGTGACAATAGCAATAAGGGATTTGTTAAGACTGAAGGAAGTTGGGGAAATGTGACAGGATCAGAAAATAGTCCTAATCCTTCTTATGTGATCACATCAATTGATTCTTTTAATACAATCGATGACAATGATCCTTATGCCGACAATACAGATTTTGAAACAGAAGGAAATTCATTCATTGATTTCACTAAGAGCAATCCATTCGGAATGCCAAATATAACAACCTAAGACATGTTAAGCGGAACACATTTTTACAATAAAACAGTACGTAAGTCCGTGGCTGTCTTTGGTACCTTGTTTAATAACATTAAAATTTTGCGGCCGGGGGCGACTGAAGAAAAAGTTCCAGTCGCATACGGCCCAAGGAAAAAGTTTTTAGCGCGAATTGAATCTGATACATCAGGTTCTACTGCAGAAACAATAGCTATTAAACTCCCGCGGATTAGTTTTGAAATAACTTCGATGGAGTATGATAACGAAAGTAAGTTAAATCGTTTTAATAAAAAGTTTATCCCTATTGAAGGAGATACAAATAATGTTAATACACTTTATCAGAGTGTTCCTTATATTATAGGAATGCAACTAAATGTTTATGCTCTTAATCAAGATGAGGCATTACAAATAGTAGAACAAATTTTACCTACGTTTTCTCCTGAATATACGGTAAGTATAAAAGAACTTGAAGGAGCTAATACAACCACTGACGTTCCTATTATATTAAACTCTCTTTCTCTTAACGATGATTACGAAGGGGATTTTGAAACTAGGAGAACTATACTATATACTCTTGATTTCAGTATGAAAGTAAAGTTTGCAGGTGGAGTTAGTAAGCAAGGACTGATAAGAACTGTTGATACATTCTTATTTGATGATGTTAATACTGCTTTAAAAGCGACTAATCCGTACGGTGTTAATAATGAAAATATTCGGGTTGCAGTAGCAAACAGTGACAGTGCTCCATTGGACGACACTGATACTATAACAACCACATTTGGTTTTGATCATGGATCGTGAAGATGAAAATAATGAAGACACTGAAGAAAAGCTTGAAATAACGGAAATACCACACATAGAAGTTTCAAGCTCTCAGATAGTAAACGACACGGAGACTGATATTGAGTATTCTCGAGATAAGATGAAGTCTTTGATCGACCAATCTTGTGAAGCTATAAATCATATGATGGCACTTGCTTCAGATTCAGAGCATCCTAGAGCTTTTGAGGTTTTATCTACAATGATAAAACATACTAGTGAGATGTCGCAAGATCTTATTAAACTGCAAAAGACTCGAAAAGATATAACGCAAGAAAAAAGCGGACCTTCTAGTACGACAACAAACAATTCTATCTTTGTTGGTTCGACTACAGAGTTGCAAAAGTATCTTAAAAAAAATAATGAAGATGACGAATCTATAGATGTCTGAGAGTTTAGTAAATGGTAATGGCGGTTACATGGGTAATCCGCTGGTGAAAAAGGATGGTTTGCAAACAGCATTTTCAGCTGAAGAAGTTGAAGAGTATGTTAAATGCATGAATGATCCTATATATTTTGCTGAAGAATATGTAAAGGTTATATCACTTGATGACGGATTAGTGCCATTTAAACCTTATGAGTATCAGAAGAAGATGTTCAAACAGTTTAACGATAACCGCTTTAATATAGTTCTTGCGTGTCGACAGTCTGGAAAATCTATTTCATCAGTGATCTATATTTTGTGGTACGTTCTTTTTAATTCCGAAAAGACTGTTACTATACTTGCAAACAAAGGATCTACAGCAAGAGAGATGTTAAGCCGCATTACTCTTGCGCTTGAAAATCTTCCATTTTTCTTACAGCCCGGTTGTAAAGCTCTTAACAAAGGATCGATTGAGTTTTCAAACAACTCAAAGATTATCGCTGCAGCTACATCAGCTAGTTCTATTCGAGGACTTTCGGTGAACCTTCTTTTTCTGGATGAGTTTGCATTTGTTGAAAATGCAAGTGAGTTTTACACTTCTACCTATCCTGTGGTTTCTGCTGGTAAAGAAACAAAAGTAATTATCACTTCTACAGCTAATGGAATTGGAAACATATTTTGTGGATTGTGGGAAGGTGCACAGAAAAAGAAGAACGAATTTACACCATTTAGAGTAGACTGGTGGGATGTTCCTGGAAGAGATGAGGTATGGAAAGCAATGACCATTGCTAATACGTCAGAACTTCAGTTTGATCAAGAGTTTGGAAATAGTTTTATTGGAACATCAAATACGCTTATTTCATCTAACACTCTTTTAGGTTTGCAGATGCATTCCCCTGAAAGACACCATAGAGGAGTAAAATATTATGAAGATCCTCAGGAAGATCATCAATATGTCATGACAGTTGATGTTTCAAAGGGTAGAGGCCAGGATTATTCGACTCTCACTGTTATAGATTCTACATTTGGAAAATTTAGACAAGTTGCTACATATAGAGATAACATGATATCACCTATGATTTTTGGAGATATTATTGTAAGAGTAGCAAGAGAATATAACGAAGCATTAGTCATTATCGAAAATAACGATGCAGGAATGGTGGTATGTAATGATGTTTATTACGAGCACGAATATGAAAACATGTTTGTGGAATCTAGTGTCCGTAAAAACGGTATTGGCGTAATGATGACAAAAAGGATTAAACGGATTGGTTGTTCTAACCTAAAAGATTTAGTAGAATTGGGTAAATTAAACATAATAGATGAGCATACTATTTTAGAACTTTCTACATTTGAGGTCAAAGGGAGTTCTTATGAAGCTAGTTCTGGTAACCACGATGATTTAGTAATGAATTTAGTTATGTTTGCTTGGTTCGTATCATCAGAAGCATTTGGTGATATATCAACTGTCGATTTAAAAGAAATGCTATTTAAAGAAAAGATGGAGCAGATTGAAAATGATGTTCCACCATTTGGTATTATAAGCAATTCTGCAGATACCGGCAATAAGCATGAGGAATTAGTTAATGAAGTTAAAGCGTGGCACGATCTCTAAACCCATTGTTGTATAAATAGAAATATTGAAACAATCTTGTAATGAATAAACTTATTAATAACATATTGAAAGGAAAAAACTAAAATGGCATTTCAGGTATCACCAGGAGTAGAGGTCAAGGAAATAGACTTGACAAATGTGATCCCCGCAGTATCGACATCGATCGGTGCGTTTGCAGGTCACTTCAGCTGGGGTCCTGTAGGAGAAGTAAAATTGGTATCTTCTGAGAAGGAACTAATTAATGAATACGGAGCTCCGGTGGATACAACCACTGGTGGTCAGTACGATAACTACACTTCATTTCTACAGGCCGCAAGCTTTTTAAAATATAGCAATACGCTTCGTATTTCACGAGCGTGTTCAGCCGACGCGGAGAACGCGGCAGGTTCTCGATACGAGGCTGCTACATCAGTAACGCTTATCAACAAAGAAGAAGATTTTGCGGGAGTTTCCAGCTTCGGGGCGAAACCCGGTGTTGTTCAAGCTCGTTACCCAGGAACTGCAGGCAATAGTCTAAAATTGCAGATCGCAACTGGTCTTCTTAACACAGGCAATTTCACAGATGCTAATCTAAATGGCATGGTTAATGCAGCTGCAGGAACAACTGCTTGGGCTGCGAGTAACGTTACCGGAAGTACAAGTGATGAAGTTCATATCGCAGTTATTGACGAAGATGGTCTATTTAGTGGAGTTAAAGGTACAGTTTTAGAAGTCTTTGAAGGACTTTCATTGTATTCAGATGCTCTTAAAGATGGTGGTTCAAACTATTATAAAACTGTTGTAAATCGAGATTCAGCTTATGTTTATATTAACGAAGCTGCCCTGGTTTCAAGCAGTTTTAATTCTTCAGCGGTTGGCGGTATAACATATGCTGTTCCGGGAAATGCTGGTGCAAGTGGAAAACTTTTCAACGCTGCAGGACTTAAGGCTTCAAGCCAGATAGCTACTATATCAACGGTTTCCTTAGCAAACAGGGACGATCCGAGTGATATTGCAGTTGGTACGTACACTGTTTCTACTGAAGATAGTGGTGTTACGACTTCTGGTTCTGGAGGTTCAGCGACGTTTACTGTTGTTATTTCAGAGGATGGGTCAGCCGGATACGCGGCGGCGGTGAGTGTTGTTAACGGTGGTTTTGGTTTTGCAGTTGGCAATACTATAACAATTCCTGAAGCTCTTATTGGGGCATCTTCTGATGCTAACAGTCCTGATGAAGATCTTACTTTTACGGTAGCAACACTGAATACCGATAATAGTGGCCTATTTGACTATTCTTTAGTCAATGGCGTTGACGGATCAAGCGCTTCAGACGCATCAAAAGCTGGAAACGTTACAACAGCTTTAGATGAGTTCGTAAACCCAGAAGCAATTGATATTAATCTTTTGTTTGCCGAAGCAGACGCGGACGGCGTGACTACTATTGGAGATGAAGTTACCAGAATTTGTGGTACTGTTCGTAAAGATTGTGTTGGGTTTATTTCACCACATACATCAGCAAATACTGCAGCAGCTGTTGTAGCTGATTTTGATTATAACAATTCTTATGTTGTCCTTGATTCCTCTGCAGTTTATGTGTATAATAAGTACAATGATTCTTATCGTTACATTCCTGCAAACGGTCACATTGCTGGTCTATGTGCAAGGACTGATGATACTAACGATCCATGGTTCTCTCCAGCTGGCTATAACCGAGGAAACCTCCTTGGAGTAACTAAGCTTAAGTGGAACCCAACTAAATCAGATAGAGACACACTTTACAAAGCAGGTGTTAACCCAATTATTTCAGAGCCTGGTCAAGGGATTCTCCTATTTGGTGATAAGACTGCACAGAGTAAACCATCTGCCTTTGATCGTATTAACGTTCGTAGGTTGTTCGTGGTTCTTGAAAAAGCAATCTCTACAGCATCTAAATTCCAACTCTTTGAGCTCAATGATGAGTTTACAAGAGCGATGTTTAGGAACATGACCGAACCATTCCTCAGGGATGTTAAAGGAAGACGTGGTATTACTGATTTCCTAGTTGTTTGTGACGAAACAAATAATACAGGAGCAGTAATTGACGCTAATCGGTTTGTTGCAGATATTTACATTAAGCCTGCTCGTTCAATTAACTTCATTACTTTGAATTTTGTTGCAACAAGAACAGGTGTTGAATTCTCTGAGATCGTTGGAACTGGTAACTAATAAATAAAAAAAAGAAAGAAAAACTATTATGGCAACAGTAGACGATTTTAAAGCAAAGCTTATCGGTGGTGGAGCAAGGGCAAACCTTTTTAAGGCGACCATTGCTTTCCCAGCGTACGCGGCGGGAGACAGCGAACTTGCACAATTTATGTGTAAAGCTGCACAACTTCCAGCCAGCGTTGTTGGTCAGATTGATGTTCCCTATCGTGGACGTCAAATGAAAATAGCCGGTGATCGCACATACGAAAACTGGTCAGTAACAATTATCAATGATACAGGGTTTGAAATTCGCGACGCGATGGAGCGTTGGCAGAATGGAATAAACTCTCACGTATCAAATGGTGGTTTAACAAACCCATCTGATTACGAGGCTGATCTTTCAGTTGATCAGCTTGATAAAGCAGGGAACGTTATCAAAACTTATACATTTAGATCGGCATGGCCAGTAAATGTTTCAAGCATTGAAGTAAGTAACGATTCTGCTGACACTATTGAGGAATTCACTGTTGAATTCGCTTATCAGTATTGGGAGTCAAACACCACAAGTTAAAACAATAGAACCGGGGAGGTCCAAACCCTCCCTGGTTTTTTATTATAAATAATGTATTATGGCGATAAATTTATTTGGATTTGAAATTAGTAAAAAGGTTTCAGCACAGAATAGTGTTGAAGCAGTGTCACCTATACCTAAGCCGACTGATGAATCTTCATCAACGGTGGCAGTTGGAGGTGGTTACTACGGACAATACGTAGATCTTTCAAATACCGACACGGTTTCAGACCACGAATTAATTCGTAAATACCGTGAAACTGCGATGCAGCCCGAGTGTGATGCGGCTGTATCTGACATTGTTGATGGTGCGATTGCATCGTCGGATGAATCTTCTCCAGTTGATTTGTCTATGGGTGATTTAGACTTACCTAACAATGTAAAGAAACAAATAATTAAAGAGTTTAACCGAGTGTTAAAACTCTACAAGTTTAATAGAAATGCCTCAGAGTATTTTCGTAATTGGTATGTCGATGGCAAATCATATTTCAATGTAATCATTGATCCTAATAATCCTCAGAAAGGTATTATAGAACTACGTCCAGTTGAATCGACACACATTAATAAAGTCAGGGAAGTAAAACAAGAAACTGACCCGAAGACAGGATTAGAATATGAAAAGGTTGTAGACGAATATTACGTTTATTCTCCTGATCTTGGAAATAATGCTGTTGATAAATTGAATGGTATTAAGTTTGCAAATGACGCTATTATCCAAGTTAATTCTGGAATAATGGATCCTGATAAGATCCGCACAGTTGGTCACCTGCATAAAGCAATGAAGCTAGCTAATCAGCTTCGTTATATGGAAGATTCTCTGGTTGTGTATCGTGTTTCGCGTGCACCAGAAAGAAGAATCTTTTACATCGATGTTGGTAACCTTCCAAAAGGTAAGGCTGAAGAATATGTTCAACAGGTTGTTTCTCGTTATAGGAATAAGCTTGTATATGATGCGAATACTGGAAATATCAGCGATGATCGTAGACATATGTCAATGCTTGAAGATTTTTATCTCCCTAGACGAGAGGGAGGAAGAGGAACCGAGATTACTACACTTGGTGGTGGAGAAAACTTAGGGCAGATTGAAGACGTACAGTTTTTCCAACGGAAGCTATACCGGGCGCTTAACGTTCCTGTTGCAAGGTTGGAACAGGATAACGCTTTTAGTGTTGGACGTGCAAGTGAAGTTTCAAGGGAAGAAGTTAAATTCCAAAAGTTTATTGACCGTTTAAGAAAGAAGTTTTCTTTCATGTTGATGGACGCTTTACGAATACAGCTCATTCTTAAAGGTGTTATTACCGAAAAAGATTGGGGTGACATTGAAGAATCTATTAACATTAGCTTCCTTGAAGATAACTATTTTGCTGAATTGAAGGAATTTGAAATCCTTAGAGAACGTTTAGAAATGTCGCAGATGCTTGAAGATATCGTTGGAAAATATATCTCTGACAAGTACGTGCGCACCGTTATACTTAAACAATCAGATGAAGATATTATGCGTCTTGATAAAGAAATTGAAGAAGAAGGCTCAGGAGATGATGGTGAATTTGATGATGAAGATGAAGATATTTAAATCTCTAAAACAAAAAAATTATAAATAGTATTAATATGAGTGATATTGCTAAAGAATTATTTAAAAGTATTGTTACTGATACAGCTTCGCAAGAAGATTTTAGTAGCGCAATAAAGCAAAAGATGGATCAAGCTCTTGATGTTCGTAAAGCCGGGCTTACAGCAGGAATTTACAACAAGCAATCTGCAAGCTCTGAAACTTTCGAAGAATCAGTAGACCTTAAAGAAGCTTCGAGCGGAGACATTGCTAAGCTTTTGAAATTTGTAGCTAAAAACGGTGCAAAAGTTAAAGGTAACGTTGCAGATTTTGGTGGCTCTAAAATCGAGTTTAGTTTTGATAAAGGAAAAATTAAGTTTGATGGAGGCAAAGATTCTGGAGTAGAATACTTTGACAATCTTCGTGATGCTATCTCTACACTATCAATAGGGATGGAAGACTAAACAACAATAATAAAAAAATGAAAATTGAACCATTAACAGTCGCAGCAACTGCATCGCTAACCGCTGCAGCATCAAATGTGAGTGATGCTCAACAAGTCCTAGTACAAAATACCGGTACTGCTGCAGCATACGTACATATAGAAACAGGAACAAGCGGAACGCGTTATGCTTCGTTTTATGTTCCAACTAAAAGTAACATCATAGTTCGTAAAAACACCGCGGACGAAATTTTCGCATCTACTGCAGCCGATGGAACTGGAGCAAACACCAACGTCCTATTTACTAAGGTAGGTTTTTACGGATAAGAGCTATGA
>PDMW01017681.1_pt1 | contig 10260 bp, 14 predicted proteins | sample 1515511 | NCBI WGS metagenome assembly PDMW01 (sample SAMN07343023, study PRJNA328102) | Marine metagenome, whole genome shotgun sequencing project. | biome: marine; feature: bay; material: water; isolation source: viruses from water sample < 0.22 micron filtered, nuclease treated, low... ... | reverse complement strand
ACCTGGTGACCAATGATCATCTATATCCATAACAGTTGCAATACCTAATTCATCACACTTATCTAATAATTGTGGTAACTTATCATAATCACCTAATGTTCTGTGATAATGAATTAAGTCATATTGTTTTAGGTAACTATCATTATTTAATTGTGGTTCGTAATCAATATCAATATGAAAATCTTTTGGAAAATATTCTTCTAATTTTATATGTGGTATTGTAGAACGATAATAACTTACACCAGTTCTATCACTGGGTACTACTAATACTTTAATCTTACTCATAATAAACGTTTTTATAATAATAAGTATTAATGTTTAATTTTTAAATAATAAAAAAAAATTGTTTAGAAATTTTGTACTAAATCACCTACTTTTTTAGGTTTACCTTTAAAAGTGTTATATATTTTACTAACATCAATTACACTATTAGCACCTACATATCTGTTACCACCAAAATATGATATGAGTTCATCACTTTGTATAACTTGATTCAATACTGAATATATTTTAGTTAGTTTTCTTTTAATATCAGTAAACATTTCGTTTTTATCTTTATGTAAGTTTTTATCAAAAAGAATCATTTTATTATCCCCTATCATATAATCATAGTTTTTCTTTTTTGTAGTACCCCCAAAGAGATAGGGTTTTTGTTGTAATGCATTTTTAGCTTTATCTAAGTACTCTTCACCTTTTCCAGATCGTTTAAAATAGCTATTCAGAAAACCATTTAATTTTTCAGTCTTATAATCAAGACTTCTATCACTATATCTTTTTTCTATTTCATCTACTTTTATTTCTATACTATCTATAATTCGATCAATATAAGTTTCTGCCGTTGAAATTCTGGTTAAAAGTTTACTTTTAAACCCTTCTTCACTTTTTACTTCTGCACCACCACCACCTTTAATAGAATTTTGTATTTTTAATCTCTCTGTTTTTAATTGGTTAAATTCAGATTCTGTGTTAGGTTGTGTAAATGTATTAATTAATGATTTTTTAGAATTTGAGCTAGTAATTGCGTCTCCACAAGGTGATAAAACCGCCAATATATTTTTATCACCCTTTAATTTTTTTGGACCAAAAACATTTTTTTCCCTTTTAGGGTGTGTAATAGTTGCTTCTACCATAGTACTATGACAAGATTTTGTTGTACAAATTGCATATATTACTAATTTATTATTCTTCATTTGGGAAATAATTTGTTTAGACTGTTCTGAAGTTATAATAAAATCATCAAATCTTTCACCTTCTTTGTCACCATCTGTACCATATTTAGTAGTACCTATCTTCCCATATCCAGGATTTAATGTTTTTGCATAAAGTTTTGTACCATCTGATAGTGCCATCGCACCTGAACCATCATTTCCATTATGTGTTATCCCACCAGAAGTATTCTTTAATACAGTGTTGTTTGCAACAATAAAAAATTCTGCTTTATTACAGGAATGTGAATATGTAAATAATTTTATTTTTAAACCTGTTAAACATCCTTCAGTGACAGGTATTGGTGTTATACCATCTATATACTCAGTAAAAGGTTCAATGTCTTCTTCCTGACCTCCACCACCTTTTGTTTTGTTCACACCCATAGTAACTCTTACATACTGCTCTTCAGTATATTTTTTTTGTAATTCTATAATTTTAGGATTTTTGTTTCTAATACCATTTTTATACTCAGTAAAACATTTTGAGGAATATGGGTCTTTAGTATCACTAGGACAAAATTCTTCTTGACCAATCCATTCAGTTTTTCCTTCAGCATCCTGTGGTGATTTACCACAATTTTCACCGTAACATCTTTTTACTTTGATATTTGTTACATCGAAACCTTCTTTTTCCCAATTTGTTAGAATTTTTTTTATGTAATTTTCAATAGTATTTAATCTAGCTTCTGACAAATACCCAACACCTACTTTATTACTTGGGTACTTTCCTTTTTTTCCTGTGTTATCTGTGTTTGGTATTTGAGATTCTCCAGCTTCTAATATTATATCTAACATATAACCTTTAGGGTTTTTTAGTAAGTATTCTTTTACTTTTTCTAAATCCTCTTGTAGTGTTGCAGGTATATCCCAGCTCCAACTTTTACCTGATTTGCCAGTGTACGACCCCTTTAAAGTGTACCAACCAGGAGCAAAATCAATTTTTTCAGTAAATTTAGGTGGTGTGTCACCATTTTCTTCTTTTATGATAGGATTTTTATAGTCACCATTTTCATAAACCATTAAACCCTTAATTCTATTAAGTTCTTCAGTTAAAGTAAGTTTTTTTCCCATATTATATAATATTCTGTTATATAAATATATTTTTTTTCATAAAAAGTTTGGCAGTTTAAATATTTTTTGTATCTTTACAATATCAAAATCAAATAACTATGAATAATCAAAATGTAATCCGAAAAAACGAATCTTTAAATAGTAACTATCCAGAGATAGATAATAAGTTCTACTATGGTAAAGTATCTCAGTATGATAATACTGGTAAGTACTTTAACTTTAGTGTTACTAATCACTTAGATGAGAATAAAAAGTATAAGTTTCGTTTCACCTCAAAATGTAAAGCAGGTTTCCTTAACATTAGTGAAACTCGTTACGATGAAACACCAAAACAATTTATCCAAAACACTTACGGATTTTTAGAGAATGTACAAGTATGGAGTGAAGCGGAAAACCCAACAGATAGTCATAAGGGTATTTGGTTAAATGTGTTATGTACCAAAGGTAAAAAATTCTATTCTATCGATAAAAGTTTTCTTTTAAATCTAACTGTCAGTAATATGCACAACGCTTGGAAAAAGATGGTAGATTTCGATCTATGGAAAAGAATGGGTACTAAGACTCACGCAGATTACCCTTATAAAATGAACAATGTCGCTACCGAAGAGGTGGCGGCATAAAACCTATTATTATGACAGTATCAGAAAGTAGAGACAGATTAAGAGATAGGTATATTAAGTGGTATATGGATACCCACAACCTTAAAACAGATGAGGACGCCAAATACACTTGGTGGGAGAGAGAGAAAGATTGTCAACAATGGTGTGATAAAGAAAGAACATACGTACCAATGAGTGAAACAAAAACTCTAAATATTATGAGAGGGTGGTTTAAAGAATGTAAAAACAGATAAAATGAATAAAAAAATATTTAAATACACTTTGAAAGTGGATGGGGACTTACAAAAAATATTAATGGATAATGAGGGGGAAATCCTAACAGTTCAAATACAAAATGACGAAATCACAATGTGGGTTTTGGTTAATCCTGAAAAAAATACTGAAGAGAGGTATTTTGAGGTATTCGGAACTGGACACTCAATATATTATGATATGGGTATCGATAGAAAATATATTAATACCTGTCAAGACTCTTTAGGTTTGGTGTGGCATATTTTTGAGAGAACTAACTAAAAATTTGGCAGTCCCAATTATTTTTTATAATTTAGTGATAATAAAAAAAAACAACTATGAAATATTTTAACAGACACAAATGTATGAGTAAAGAAACCCTAAGAAGTATTGGGGAGGCAACAACAGAACTATTTGGGGTAGATGGTGTTAGTCCTTTTGGTGGAGTAGGTAATATGTTATACGGATTGTATGATGGTTTTGACTACTCAGATAAAATTCGTTCACACGAAGATATGAATGTCATCAAAAGTGAGAATATTGATTTGTATGAAAAGATTTTAAATATCTGTAAGGATATTGATACGTATCCTAAATATGAATATGACATAACTGAACATTAAAACAAAACAAAGATGAGTGTATATAATTTTAAGTGGCAAATAAAACATCCACTAACAGACGAAATTAAAAAATTACCAACAATTGATTATAAAAATATATTTGATATAAATGATACTGAAAAGTATAATTGGGTACAAGTTGGTGAGGATAAGTATGGTAGAAGTATGTATTGTACTAAAACTAAAATAAAACGTACTCTAACAATGGGAGAGTTTTATGAAGGTGGAATAGTAGATTAAACCAAAACAAATATGAGTAAAGATATAATTAAAATAGAAGGGATTAAATGTAGAATCGGATCTAGTGTACACCAAAACAGTGGTTATATTTTTATTTCGCCTGGCGATGGTAGGGTTGACGATGAAGGTAATAGTTTGGGGTTTACAGAAGATGAGGCTCGTTTAATAAATAAAAAGTTTAATAGTAGATTAGACTTATCTAGTTCTACCTTTATGGGTTATAAGTATGGTAGAAGAGTTACTATTATCTCTATGTATGTAAATAGTGATGATATTCAAGATATGTTTGTAAAATTTTTAAAAAAATCACTGAAAAATTTGGTAGTTTAAATATTTTTTGTATCTTTACAATATCAAAATCAAATAACTATGGAAAATTCAGTAATTTTAACAAAAGTAAGAGACTACAAAGGGAACAATGGTTTTATCATTTCACTTAAAGGTGGATTGAATAAATATGGTTCACTTACACCTAAACAACTATCTGCGGCGGATAACTTCTTCAGTAAGTTCGAACAAACAAAACCTGTATCTGAGGAGAAAGAGGTTAATGTTAACCTTAAAATCTCTAAGTTCATCGCTAAGAGAATCGCAGAAGATAACAATTTAGAGTTCAAACCATTTTTGGTTACTATTACAAAAGTTTTACGTACAACTAACAGAGCGTATCAAGTTATAGGTAGAATGAATACATCAGATGTAACATCTTGTAGATGTTGTGGTAAAGATTTAACCGATTGGAGATCACAGGCGACAGGTGTGGGTCCAGTTTGTTCTAAGTCTTTGGGTATTCCTTACGTTAGAAAGGAAGAAGATGTGGTGGTTTACAAAAAACTATTACAACTTAAAATGGAAAATATAGGTGATTTGACTTTTTGGGTTCCTAAATCTCAGATTAAAGAAGGTTTAGAAGAACTACAAGAACAACTAAGCTAAACTATAATAAAAAAACCCTCTTCGGAGGGTTTATTTTTATACTCTTTTTTTCTTTTTTGTAGGTAATGGTTTTAATTTACCACCGAATATAGTATCACCGATTTTAATCTTAATATCTTCAGTTACTAAAGACTTATCTAAATATTCCTCAATAACATCTCTAACAACATCTTCGATTTCTTCTTTTACAATTTTTCTAATAACATTTTCGTTAATAGGTGTATTTGTGTGATGTTGTGGAACACCCTGTCTTTCTTCATATTGCGTGTTTTCTTGTACTAACTCTGGAACATCATCTAAATCAAATGTGTGGTTAGGTGTTTCAGGAATGTCAATAGGTTCATCAACCATCGCTTGTTTAATAAAATCAGGCATTTTAGATTTTTCTAAATTTCTATACCTTCCATTCTGTGGTGCAACACTCTTTGTATTACCTTCCGACATTTTACTACTAATAAAGTTTTCTGTTAGGTTAGGTATTTCTTTTTCTTCACTAGAAAACATATTCCCATTACTACTATTCATATTAGTAGAACCATGACTTTCTTCTGTTGCTCGCATTACTGCTTTAGACTTACTTAATATTTCTGCCAATCTATTACTCATAACTTTTAATCAAATTTTAATATTTTATATATTTGTATCATATCCTTATCACCATTTGGGTTAAATAAGGGTTTTGGTTCGTAAAATTTACCACCTAATTTTCTTAAACCATTCATCCTATCTACTCTAAACAATTTCCAACCTGGTTGTATAGTTTTGGTATCACCACCAATTTGATAAACTCTAACTACATCATTACCCGCTTTAGATTGTCCATAACAATATATTTGTACCCATCTTTTTCCTTTCCCACCTGGATCTTCATTATCGTCATAAAAAACTTCAGCGATGCGTTTATCATCCATACACCCATTAATTGTATCTCTACCTGCCACTTCAAGTATAAGACTTTCTGCTATATTGTAAAGTGTCATAATTTATTTTATAACCGAGATAATGTTGGTGTATCGTTATTATTGTTAATGTAATCTGTGTAAGTCTTATTAGGTCCGTATCCTTTAGGTCCTAAAGTGGTATCATATTTTGATTCATTTCTCGCAATTAATTGATTTCTACCACTACCAGGATAATCAGGATTACCATTAATATCAATGTCATTCCCACCATTAACCGTATTTAATTGATCACTGTTCCCTCCAGTACCTCTACCTTTATTATCTCCGTCAGATAAGGCGTTTGGGTGTGTCCCTTGTTGATTATATTTTTTACCATCACTATTTAAGTAGGTATTTTTAATGACGTTATCAGTTCTAAACTGATCTCCTAATTCTGATAATTTAGTCTTTTCCATAATTTTATATTTTAGATTCGTATATTATTAAATTTTTCATCCTTATTAATTCTTCACTCATACCCATTGGTTCATATATCGGTTTTCCTCTTTTAATTTGTCCAGCAATATCTTTTCCCATATTTGGTATTGAAAATGTAGATTTAAATTTTACTTTATTGTTATCTTTTTCGTGATTCTTTATAAATTGGTTGGTTAATCCTGTATCACTTTTTATTTTTTTTGGTGCTTTTACCGCTTCTCTTTCTCTGTTTAAGGTACCATCAACCCAATTATGCATCGTCTTACCGCCATGTAACCTATATTCAATGTCATTATGATTACCATCGAAGTTATCAAACCAACTTTTAATGGTTTTCATATGGTTATATTTTAGATTTTTTACTTCTAAAATACTTTTAGCTCTTTTATAACCTTCAGTAGTATTTTCAGTTTCAACATCTTCTTTTTGTAAAGTTTCGTATGTCTTAACTGCGTTATTAATAGCATTAAGTGCATAATCTGGTACAACCCAAGATTTACCTTTTAATTTACTATTACCACCTTTATTATCCTTCCTCTTCGCCATACTTTAATTTATCTCCGATAAGTTCTCTAAATTTTTCATCTATACTATAAATATCTACGTTGTTGATAAGGTGATTTAAAAGTATAGATAATTCGTCACCTTTTAAATTTTCTTTTCTAACTAAATCTAAAAGACTATTTAATTTTCTAATTACCATAGGTTTTTCATGTACAGTTTTCAATTCAGTAACATCTGGTATTGTAACTTCATCACCTACAATATCTTGTTCTCTCATTTTTTTTACAAAATCATTAGAAGGTTTTTTCTTTTTCATCATTATTTCATCAACCAAACCTTTCATTTCATTTTCACTTTCATACAAATCAAAATTAAAATCTGTATCGTAATCTAAGGAATGTTTTCTTTTCATTTCATCAAAAGAAGGTACATTTAAATCGGATTTAATATGTTTATCTGCCATTTGTTTAGCACTTTTTCTCATTCTATCTCTATTAGGTACCACATTTAATTCATCGTAGAATTCATCTTCTTCATCATACATATCATCGTCTAATTCAATTAAATCACCATCTAAATAATAATCTTCTTGACTACCCATATCATCATCTAAGTCTAATATATCATCGTCTTCGTTAACAACATAAGAATAGTTTACACCATAATAAGGTCCACCATATATAAAGTAAGCTTCTGGACCTTGTGTAGAATTTCTAACAAAATCATCTGAAGTTTTTCTAGATTTAATGTGACTTCTATTTTGTACATAATTATTAGTTGCACTTATCATTGAACCATTATTATTAACAAATTCGTTAACCTTATTTTTTTTCAGGTATTTATTAATATCAGATTTCTTAAATGTTTTTTTCATAATAAAAGTTTTATTATATAAATATAACAGAAATCTAAATATTTATTTTAAAATGATGATATGGCTATAAATAAATTTACGACTTTACTAGATTTAGCTAGACAAGCAAAAATAATAAGTGGTGAAACCGCTACTTTTGATGGTAAAATAGAGGTAGGGATACCTTTTAGTGGTTACCCCACAGGTGTAGATACAGGAACTACAGTTTCTTTAGGTGTAGTATCTTCAGAAACTGCAATATTTAGTGGTAATACAGGAACAACTGTTTTTGATGTTTCAAATACAGAATCAACAAACTATGACGCCATTTTTAGTGGTTATAGTGCAACTACATGGTCTAACCCATTATTTAGTGGAAATACTTCGGGTTTGACTTTACCAATAACACCATTAAGTGCGGACACTCAAATAGTTGGTCCGTTTTGGACTCTTACACAAACAGGTATGACTGGAGATTATGTTATTGGCACACAATACACAGGTTACAGTATCACATATTCGTTTGTTGGATTTGATGAACCACCAACAACTGCTTATACTTCATATTCAGGATTTACGACTGCATCGCAAGAAAACTTTTCTGCAGGTACTTTAGATTATAAAGGTCCATTAGATTATATTTCTTCAGTCGAGGATGCAACTATAGATGGTAGATTGACGACTAATAAATTAACTGTTACGGGTGGTGCATCCGCAGATAGTTTAGGGTATGTGTTAACACAAACTGGTGACACTGGTCAAGTAGGGTGGGTATTTAATTCTGCAAGTGGTACTACAGATACTAATTTTGCAATTACAGACTTAACTTTTACTGGTGATAGAACACATAATACAAATGGTTATGATTTATTTATAACAGACTCCAAATCAGAATTGCAGATACTATTAACTGATAATGTTGTTAGACTAACAGGGGATTCAACAACTTTATCTAGATTTGCAGTATTGGATACGTCAAGTAATGGTGGGATATCAATAGGTAATAGAGGAAATACCAACGTATTAAATCCTAATTACGGAAAACAAGGTGATGGGTTTCTCTATTCTTCAGTGGATCAAAATGGTTTGAATATTATAAGTCAACCTGGTTCAGGAACAGATGATTATATTAGATTTTTTGTGGGACAGGCATCAGGTGCAGCAGGAACACCTGATCTTTACATACAAGGAAGTGGAACAACTAAAGGTAATGTGGGTATTGGGACGGAAACACCAACAGAAAAACTACACATAGAAGGAGGGAATATTAATATAACTAATACGAGTGCTAATTTATTTAGTAGCATGGGTGTTACAACACCTTCAGATAATAGGGTAACATTAAGTGGTAACACTTTACTATTGACTGAGTATAGTGTTCAGTCACCTAATATTGGGGGGTTTTCTTTGGGTGTTAGGGGTATATCGGAGCCGACTTTTGATGAGTATGGGAAGGTTGGTGATGGTTATATTTATTCTTCGGTAGATAATAATGGTATTAACATAATAAGTCAAAGGACAAGTCCACAAACTACTGATGATTATATAAGATTCTACGCTGGTGATGATGCACAGGCTACGTCACATTTACATATTCAGGGTAGTGGTACGACAAGATCTAATATAGGAATCAATAATGAGTCACCAACATCTAAATTAGATATTATAGGTGACAATGGGTATCAACAACTAAGACTCAGAACCAGTTACACACCAACCTCTACTGTAGATACTAATGGTGAAATAGGTGATGTTGCTTGGGATGATGATTATATTTACATAAAAACAAGTATTGGTTGGCGTAGATCAACATTAACATCTTTTTAATTAATAATGAATGAGTAATATATATCAACATAATTTCGATAACTGTATGAAAATGAGATTAAGTAACAGTGATTACTGGGACTTATTTCTTTGTTATGATTGTACTGATGAGCAAGATAATAATCAGATATTAGATGATTGTGTATTGGTTGATATTGATATAAATAATGATAATTCATATTCGGGTGATACGTTATATAGTTTAACAACATGGACAGGCGCAACTATCAATGGTAGTGGTGTAACTTTAAATGATATAGGTTTAACAGGAATAGATAATGGGTTTATCGAATACGAATGTTCTGCGTCAACAAGTGGGCAAACTTTCTTATCTGCGTTCACTGGTTCCACATTAGTATTAACATCTGTAGATACAAGATTCTCAATGACAAAGGTTACTGGATGTACTTATGAATACCCAATAGAAATATTAACAGGGTCATCTGAAGGTAGGTACGCACAATTATGTGGTGGTTTTTATCAGGGGTTTTTTAAACTATCAGATAAAACTTATTTCAAAGAAATAACAGATAATAAGTTTACTTGGCCGTTGGAGTGGTTTTATTGTCCTCCAGTTTGTACTGGGACTACATCAGGTTCTACCACAGGTACAACTACAGGATCAACAACAGGTACTACAAATTGTTGTCCAGACCCTAATAAATCTTATGAATGTTATTTAGATACAAAACCTACACCTTGGAATTATCAGATACTACCCGAAAGATTAGGTGGTATGGGTGGTGAGTATAAACCTTGTTTAGATGG
>PDMW01014661.1_pt1 | contig 10278 bp, 10 predicted proteins | sample 1515511 | NCBI WGS metagenome assembly PDMW01 (sample SAMN07343023, study PRJNA328102) | Marine metagenome, whole genome shotgun sequencing project. | biome: marine; feature: bay; material: water; isolation source: viruses from water sample < 0.22 micron filtered, nuclease treated, low... ... | reverse complement strand
CTAACGCACCAGAAGAAGACCACTGGTGGCCTATCATGTCTGGTGAAGTTCCAGTTCCTGACCATATTCCCATGGAACAGGCAAGGATGTTAGTAAAACCAGACAACTGGTCTTTCTATGTTCAACCTGCTGGTATGGTAGAAGAACAAAATGACAATGGTTCTGTTATAGATTACAAGCCTAACAACAAGGCTGAGAATGCAAAGAATATGCTGGAGTCTTACTATCCAAATCTTATCAGAGGTAAAACTAAGAGTTGGATTGATGTTTATGTAATGAATAGATTAGGTTCTATTCAAGAGGGGAAACCAGTGTATCCATCTTTCTTATCAGAAACACATATTGCAAAAGAAGAAATACCAATAGCAGATGGTGTTCCGTTATATATTGGGATTGACTTTGGGCTTACACCTGCGGCTGTGTTTGGTCAGAAGGTAAGAGGTAGATGGTTTATACAGTCTGAGATTGTTGCGATTGATATGGGCATTGTTAGATTTGCTGAACTATTAAGGCAAGAGATAGCAACACGTTTTGGAAACTTAGAAGTAAATATCTATGGAGACCCTGCTGGTGATTTTAGGGCGCAGACTGATGAGTCTACACCTTTTCAGATTCTTAGGGGTGCTGGATTAAAAGCTTTCCCTGCTCCATCAAACTCTGTTGATTTAAGGCTTGAATCTGTTTCAGCAAGTTTAAATAAAATGGTTGAGGGTAAACCTGCTTTTCTTATTGATAGAAGGTGCGCTTCACTTATTAAAGGATTTGAGGGCGGTTATTCTTATAAAAGAATGGAAGTATCTGGTGAAAGATACGCAGATAAACCTGATAAGAATATGTATTCGCATATACATGATGCATTACAGTATCTTATGTTAGGCGCAGGAGAAGGTAGAAACCTTATATCTGGTCAGAAACAGGCAAGGGCTTTTAATGCTAGAGTTGATTTCGATGTGTTTAATCGAAAACCTAAAGTAAAAAAACGACAAGGTTTATGGGCAAGAATGTAATTTGTGCGTTGCATAAATATATGTTCTGTGTTTAGGAATAGATATTATTTAAAGGAGTAAGTTATGTGCATAGGCTCAAGACCATCAGGCCCTCCACGCAATCTGCAAGCAGAGCAACAACAAAAAGCTCAAGCTGAAGAACAGAGAGAAACTAAAAAAACCGCAAGACAAGAAGCACTTCAAACAAAAGTTGCAGGTATAAGAGGTGGTACTGGTAGACGTTCTTTGATAAGAAGTTCTGGCGGTGGCATGGGTTATTATAGCGAGTATAGTTAATGATTACATATAATGATGCAGACATTGGCGCAAACTTTACAGATGATGTAGCCAAAGAATATATGAAAAAATATGAGAAGGCTAAGTCTCTAAGGGAAAACTTTGTTCCTTTATTTGAAGAATGCTATGAGTATGCTCTGCCTCAAAGAGAATCTTTTTATGCTGAAACAATAGGTCAAAGACGCGATGATAAAATTTTCGATGAAACAGCGGTGGTCGGAGTTCAAGAGTTTGCTTCTAGATTACAGCAAGGTCTTGTTCCAAACTTTGCAAGATGGGCTGACTTTATGTCTGGCTCAGAAGTACCGACTGAAGAACGTGAAGCGGTGGATAATGAGCTTGATGAAGTAACTGAGTATGTATTTGAAGTTATTCAAAACTCAAACTTTGGTCAGGAAATACACGAATCATTTATGGATTTGGCTGTAGGCACTGGTGTACTTTCTGTTGCAGAAGGTGATTCAGTTAATCCTGTTATATTTTCAGCCATACCATTGCCGCATGTTGTGTTAGATACTGGCCCTGATGATAAGGTTGACCATATATATCGTGAGCGTCAGTGCCGCAACTCTGACATTACTCATATGTATCCCAAGGCAAAACTTGGAGATAAGCTTCAACAAAAAATTAATTCATATCCAGACGAAAGAACAAAAATACTAGAGATAGTATGCAAGGATTACACAGTTAAGAATGAAGAAGCTCATTTATTTTATGCAATAGAAACACAAACAAAAACTGTAGTTGATTTTAAAAAGTATCGTGGTGTTGGTTCTAACCCATTTGTTTGTTTCCGTTGGTCAAAATGTTCTGGTGAAATATATGGGCGTGGTCCTTTGATGAACGCATTGAGCGCAATCAAAACTACTAACCTTACAATAGAACTAATTTTAGAAAATGCACAGATGGCTATATCTGGTATTTATCAAATGGATGATGATGGCGTTATTAACCCTGATACAATCAACCTCGTTCCCGGAACTGTAATACCTAAAGCCGCAGGTTCTCTAGGTTTACAGCCTGTTCAACCAGCAGGTTCTTTTGATGTTGCTAATCTTGTGCTTTCAGACATGAGGCTTAATATTAAACGAGCATTGTATAATGATATGCTTGGTAATCCTGATAGAACACCTGCATCAGCAACAGAGGTTGCAGAACGCATGGCAGACTTATCAAGGCGTATAGGTTCTGCTTTTGGAAGACTGCAAGCTGAAATGGTACAGCCAGTATTACAACGTGTTGTTTACATATTAAAGAAACAAGGACGCATTGAGTTACCCACAATTAATGGCAGAGAAGTCAAAGTTCGTTCTGTTTCTCCCCTAGCGCAAGCTCAAGCTAATCAAGACATTTCCTCCGTGGCTAGATGGTTAGAGCTTGTGCAGGGAACATTTGGCCCAGAGGTAATGAATATATTAATTAACTCTGAAGAAACAGCCGCATATCTTGGTAAGAAGTTTGGTGTTCCTGATACTTTAATTAGGGATTTACAAGAGCGTCAACAACTAGTAGCTATGGCACAGCAATATGCACAACAGCAACAGATGATGCAACAACAACTAGGACAGCCAACAGAACAGGAGCAAATGCTTGGTCAACCACAATAAGACCTTTATTGGTATTGACGGTTTTCATCGAGATAAGAATGAAGACGCAAGAATTAGCTTAGACATCGCAACATTATTTCAATCAGAAACAGGTAAATCTGTTCTTAAATATTTGCGTTCAATTACAATAGATTCAGTCAATGGAGCCGCCATTAGTAATGATGAGTTGCGCCATGTTGAAGGTCAGCGATATATCGTAGGATTAATATCGACTCGTATTAAACATGCTGAAAAGGTAAAGAACAATGGATGAAGAAAATACACAAGCAGTAGAAGATAGTGGAATAGTAACAGAAGGTGGCGATCCATTACTAGAAACAGAACAAACATCTGAAAGACCAGAATGGTTACCAGAAAAATTTAAGTCTGTTGAAGACTTAGCATCTGCTTATACATCTTTAGAAAGTAAGCTTGGTTCAAAAGAAGAAGAACTAAAAGAATCTTTTATGAAAGAAATAGAAGAACAGGCTTATGCTAATAGACCTGCTGAAGTAGGTGATTATCAATTACCAGAAGGTCTTGATGAGCAATTAGCTGAGAACAATGATTTATTACAGTGGTGGGCTAATACAGCATTTGAAAATGGTTATAGCCAAGATGAGTTTGCTGAAGGCATTGGTATGTATATGAATGCTATTAATGCAGATGTTCCAGACTATGAAGCTGAAGTTTCAAAACTTGGCGATAACGCTAACGCAAGAACAGAAGCTGTAAGTTTATTTGCTAATCAGTTTTTTCCACAAGAACAGCTTGGTGCTATAGAGCGCATGTGCGAAACAGCAGATGGTGTAATGGCTTTAGAAACTGTAATGGAAGCAATGAAAGATACAACTCCTCAGAACGGCAGTATGTCTATCAATAATATAAATGAAGCAGACTTACAGCAAATGATGTTGGATGATAGGTATCATAATCCAGCTAAGAGAGATAAAGCTTTTATTGCACAAGTAGAGCAGGGCTTCAAGAAACTCTATGGCTGATTTAATCAGAGTAGGTAGACTTTCTTTAGATTATTCTAAAATAGAAGATGCTGAAAATTTATCCGAAAGACTTAGGTTTTTTGATAGACGTGAGTGTTATATCTGGGGTGTAACACCACTAGAAGCATTAACTGAACCATTTGCTGACGAAGGTTCGATTACATATACAATTAAATTTGATAATGAAATAATTGCTATGTGTGGTACTGTGCCTATTGATGATAGTAAAGCAAGAGTTTGGTTACTTGGAACACAAGCAATCAATAATAACTTCAGACCTTTTTTAAAGGGATGTAAAAAAGTTATTGAATTACTTCAATCTGATTATCTTGAGTTAGAAAATTATATACCTTCCGACCATCAGGATACAATAATGTGGCTTACATGGTGTGGTTTTAGCTTTCCACAAGAAGAACATTATGAAATATGTGGACATTCAATGTTACGTTTTGTGCGTTGCCAAAAACGTAAAAATAATGTTTATCCTTTAATACGGCCTGTTATGCACTGAGCGACCCGAAAGGATACTCGCGTTGAAGATGTAAACACAGACAACCGCAGAAACTTAAATTTAACCTAAGAAAAGGACTGTAAAATGGCGAATACAATTGATACCGCTTTTATTAAACAGTTTGAATCAGAGGTACATATGGCATATCAGCGTATGGGTTCTAAACTGCGGAACACTGTGCGTACTGTTAGCAACGTATCTGGTTCAGTTGTTCGATTCCAAAAAATCGGCACTGGCTCTGCTTCAACTAAATCACGCAACGGCATGGTAACACCAATGGAATTGGCACACACCAATGTCGAGGCAACACTAGCTGACTATTATGCGGCTGAGTACATTGATAAGTTAGACGAATTGAAGACTAACATTGATGAGCGTCAGGCTGTAGCAAAGTCATCTGCGGCGGCACTAGGACGTAAGACTGATGAAATCCTTCTTACTGAAATGGACTCTGGTGCAAACGCTACACAAATTGCAGACACAGGTGGTGCATTAGCAAAAGCTGATTTGCTTACTTTGTTTGAAACATTTGGTTCAGCAGATATTCCAGAGGATGGTGGACGCTTCTTAGCTATGCATCCAAAGGGTTATGCTGATTTGTTTGCAATCAATGAGTTCGCAAGTAGCGATTTTGTTGGTGAACAAAATCTACCTTATGCAGGTGGAATGACAATGAAAGAATTTCTTGGCTTTAAGATATTCTCAACTTCTGCTGTAACTGCTGGTAAGAATATTGCTTATCATACTTCTGCTATTGGTCTTGGTATCGGTGCAGATGTAACAACAGAGTTGAATTATGTAGCTGAGAAAGTCTCTCACCTTGCAACATCTATGATGTCCATGGGCGCAAAAGTTATCGATGATAATGGCGTTTATGAAGTCTTAGACAATAATTAAGGAGATTGATTAATGGCTTATACTTCAACTGGTTTAACTCGCATGGCAGGTGGCGGTGGCTACAACATGTGGTACTACTCAAGCACAGATGCACTATCAGTAGTTCGTGCATCTGGTTACTTTAATGATGCGGCAGGTATGATGAATGTTGGCGATTTAGTTATCGTATATGATAGCGATGCTCCAACAATTGCATTATCTGTAGTATTATCAAACACTGGTTCTGTAGTGGATATTGCAGATGGTACTGCAATAACTGTTACTGATACCGATTAATAAGGGAGGGGAGGGGAAACTCTCCCCTACTATTTTATGCCAGTATCTAGCACCACAGTAAATTCTGGTATTGATGTTTGCTCAAGAGCATTAATACTTATCGGGGCAGACCCAATAACATCTTTTGATGAAGGCACAACAGAATCTACTGTTGCTGTTAATATGTATGAAGATGTTGCAAGAGCCGCACTTGTAAATTCACGTTGGCGATTTGCAACTAATCAAGCAACTCTAAATTTATTAAGTGATGCGCCTACTGGTAGATATGATAGAGCATATCAACTACCAAGTGATTTGCTTATGCTTCACGCAGTTACTGTAGAAGATTTGCAAATAGAATATCAAATGTATGGTGATAAGGTTTTTGCAGATAGTGATACTTCAGATGTTCTTGTTGCTGACTATACATTTAGAGCAGATGAAACATCATGGCCTTCTTATTTTACAATAGCAGTAGAATATAGCCTTGCTATTGTGTTTGCTACCTCGATAGCTAGAGATTCTACACTAGCAAGCTTAATGTCTTCACAAGCTCAAACAGCTATGTCTAAAGCTAGAACGCTAGACTCACAACAACAAACAGCTAGAAAACTAGTAACATCGAGGTTTATTACTGAAAGGCGCAGTTAATGGCTCGTATTCGTGTACCTATTAGCAACTTTCAGTTTGGTGAAATCAGTCCTTCATTAGCATCAAGGACTGATACAAATGTTTACAGCAACTCTGGAAAGAAAATAGAAAACTTTTTTCTTAGAAGTGAAGGTGGGTTGCTTAAACGATTTGGTACAACTAAGATTTATGAGTTCGATACAACAGTAAACTCTGCTAAAAGACAGCAAGTTAGAATGTTGCCATTTATATTTTCAGATGATGAGAGATACATTGTTTGTCTAGAAAATGCAAAAATCAGGGTATTTATTATAGACCCTTCTACTGGTGTTGTTTCTTTAACCGCTACTATTACCGCAGACACAAGTAGTGCCGCGCTTCCATTTGATGATACAATACTAGATGAAATAACATTTGCTCAATCTGGTGACATAATGTTTTTATCTCATCAGACTTTTATGACTCGAAGATTAATAAGAACAAGCCTCACTGCATTTGAAGTTGATACATTTAATTTTGTTGAGAATGCAAATGGCAATCAAATTAATCAGCCTTATTATTCTTTTCATGGCCCAGAGGTTACATTAGACCCGTCTGCATCAACAGGTACTGGTATAACACTTACTGCTAGTGAAGATTATTTCGATACTACTGGCACTCAAACTGGTGGTGATTATCTTGATTCTAAGCATGTTGGAGTAGCTCTTAGATATCATAAAAATGAAATACAAATAACATCTGTTCAATCTGCTACTCAGGCAACAGGCGATGTAACAGATGAGCTATTTATAAGATTAGAAACAGATTCTATTGAAACAACAGATGGTAGTGCTGATATTGTAATGACCTTTGCACTACATGGATACACTACTGGTGATAGCATTGTTATTTCAGAAGCTGGTGCTGTTGGTGGTATATCTGCAAATCAAATAAATGGAACAAGGTCAATACAAGAAGTTATTGATGAAAACAAATTTATTGTAACCGCAGGTGCTAACGCAAATGCAAGTGCTATTGGTGGTGGTTCTGCTAAGATTGTATCTCATGCACCAACAACACAATGGGAAGAACAATCGTATAGTGCATTAAGAGGATTTCCAGCGGCAGTAACATTCCATGAAAATAGATTATGGTTTGGCGGAACAATAGCACAGCCCGATGGTATTTGGGCAAGTAAGTCTGGTGAATACTTTAACTTTGATATTGGCGATGCAGAAGATAATGATGCATTGGATTTAACTGCTAGTATTGGTGAGATAAATACTATACGCCATCTTGTATCTAATAGAGACTTGCAGATATTTACCAGTACATCTGAGTTATATATACCTGCTTTTGCAGATAAACCAATTACACCGACTAATGCACAGATAAGAAGACAAACACCATATGGCTCAAGTTTCATAAAGCCACAATCTTTAGATGGTGCAACTATATATTCTCAAAAGTCAGGTTCGATAATCAGAGAGTATATATTCAGCGATGCAGAAAATGCTTATACATCTGGTTCAATATCTTCTTTATCAGCACATTTAATAACAGACCCTTTACAGCTTGCAATATTAAGAGGCTCATTAAATAGGCCAGAATCATACGCATTTGTTCTAAACGTAGATGGAACAATAGCATTGTTTACATCAGACCGAGCGCAACAAAGAGCAGGTTGGGCGCAGTGGACTACATCAGGTAAGTTTCATTCTATATGCGTTATAGATGATAGATTCTTTTTGATTGGTAACTATGACAAAGGCGATGGAACAAATAAGTTTATTCTTATGGAAATGGATGCAGATAAGAACTTAGACTTCTCTGATACATTTACTGGTACAGCAGGTGTGTTTGATGTGTCTTCTCACTTTGCTAATGGTGCTGAAGTAGATGTTATTAGTAACAATAACTATCTTGGTAAATTTACTGTATCTGGGGGCAATGCAGACGTATCATCAGTACAAGAAATAACATCTGCTGAAATAGGATTGAGTTATAATGTTGAAGCTGAAACAAATCCAATTGATGCAAATATATCAGGTGGGCCATTAACAGGTGAGCCACGCTCTGTAAATAGAGTTATATTAGACTTGCTTAATACATTGTCTGTATCTGTTAATGACAAAAACTTAATTATAAGGCAGGTTACTGACGATTTAAGCATAGCTAGAACGGCAGTAACAGGCAAAAGGGAGTTTAGGCTTATGGGTTACAGTAAAGACCCTACAGTCAGTATTAAACAATCAGCACCATTATCACTGCAAGTTAATGGTATAGTAGCAGAGGTATCGTTCTAATGGCTAATCCAATGATGATAGCGCAAATTTTAGGAACAGGATTGAAAGTTGCTGGAACATTTCAACAGGCAAGAGGTGTTCAAGAGCAAACTGCTTTTGATATTTATCAATTACAACTTAAAACAAAACAAGATTTACTCAATGCAGAACAACAACAAATTCAAAGAATATCAGAGCTTGATGCTAATGAAAAAATAAATAGGGCTGTATTTTTTAGTGGTTTGAATCGTGACCCATCTGACAGAAGTTTAAAAGCCTTTTTTGCAAAGCAAAGAGAAATAGCAAGCAAAGATGTGAATGCCATTAATAATCAAACATCAATGATGGCATCACAAGCAAAACTTCAAGAAACAGCTTTACAAAGACAAAGTAAATCAGCTTACCAAGCCGCATTATTAGGAGCAGGTTCAGCAGTAACTTCTGGCTATATGAGATATCAAGAATACAAAACAGATGGGTTATTTGACTAATGGCTATTAAGGAACAAAGAAGATATTTTAATCAACCTATTGGAGTTGTTAAAGCTAACTTGCTAGATGAAGGTGTTGCTCGTAATCTTAATAGTTTAGCTGATAATTTAATTCAATCTAGTTTCCAAGCCCTTGTTGAAGATGCTCGTCAAAAAGGAACTGATATAGCTAATGCGGCAAGTCAAGCTTCTCTTAGAACTATAAATCCAGAGACAGGTGAGCCAGAATCATTTGTTCCACCTGCTCAGTTTGGTAGGCAAGCATCTAAAGCTTATCAATCAGTTATTGAAAGACGTTATGTAAAATCTACAGAGCAAGATTTAAAATTACAATCAGCAAAAATATTTGCAGAAGAATTTGGAAAGCCAAATGGGTTTCAATTATATTCTGATAGAATGCGTTCTTCATTTGAAAAAACTGTAGAGAATGCACTTCCAAGATTCAAAAATATTGTAGGAGATATTGGGGCATCTCTTATTGCAAGTACAGAAATTGAATTTATCAAACGCGACCAAGAAAAAAATAGAGAATTACTTGCAACAGATATTCAAATGGATACTGACCAAGAAGCAAGTGAAATTAAATCACTAGCATTAACAACGGATTTTAATAATCCAGAACAATTATCTTTGCTTTTTGGGACATTGTCAGGAAATTTTCAATCTAAATATGATGCTTACAATGCTAATCTTATTAATGTAGAACTTCTTTCTGCACAAGAAAACAAACTTATGCAAGGATTTGCAATAGGTATTGAGCAAAAACTATTTTCAATAATACAAAACTCAAGATTAACTCCTAATCAAATTGGCTCATCAGATGTTTTGCAAGCTCAATCTGTTATAAAATCTGGTGGTGTAGGTCTTGATGATTTAGATGAAAGAATACAACCTCTTGTTAAATCTGCTTTAGAATTAAAAGTTAATGTAAATGTAATAGGAGCAGATGGTGAATTAACAGAAATAGAAAAAGATTATACAAATATTTTATCTGCATCTGTAATTGAAAGTTTGAGTGATGCTTTTTCAAATGCTTCTCAATTAGAATCCGATGAAAAAAATGCAACTAGCGAATTAGAAAAACAAGAACTGTTTTCTTTTAGATTGAGTCTTACAGAATCTATACCTAATACAGTAGAAAAAATGACTAATCTTTTGAGTCAAGGGAATATTTCCCAATCGAATGTAGTTTACAATCTTGCTGTTAATGAAATTAAAAATGCTCCAGAAGGAACAGCCGTTTCAACAATTCAAGATGCATTAACTTCTTTAAGAAGGGCATTTTCAAGCGCATTAATAGATACAATGTATCAAACAAATATAAGCGTTAAAGATTCAAAAAATATTGATAGATATATCAA
>PDMW01008507.1_pt1 | contig 10281 bp, 2 predicted proteins | sample 1515511 | NCBI WGS metagenome assembly PDMW01 (sample SAMN07343023, study PRJNA328102) | Marine metagenome, whole genome shotgun sequencing project. | biome: marine; feature: bay; material: water; isolation source: viruses from water sample < 0.22 micron filtered, nuclease treated, low... ... | reverse complement strand
GCTACAGGTGTAGCTACTGGAGTTTGTTCTGTAGGCAATGTCATTGCATCAACACTAGGAATATTTTCCGTTGTTGGTACGACACTAGTCATATTATCTAATTGTCCTTGTGCATCATTTATTTCAGCTAATATATTATCTACACTTGCTTTTGTATTTCTTATACCTGCTACAAGGTTATCTACCGCAGATGCTACAGAAAATGCATTACCAACAGCTGGAGTTGCCTTCACCATATTTATACCTGCGTCCATTACTTTTTTAGAGATATCTATTACCATTTTATTGGTTGTTTCTTCCACACTTTCACTAATACGTTGGCGAGCATCGGGAGGAACACAACGTAATACTATTTTTTCTACTTGTTTTGTTACCATAGTATTCATCAATTTAGCTAAACTAAATGCTATCTTTTCCTTCATTGTATCAATGTACCCATCCCTCATTTTAATAGTATCTTTCTCTCCATTTATACCATCTTTACCTCCTTTTTGTCTTCTTCTTCTTTTTTTTTCTGTATATCGTTTTTTATGTAGACTTATTTTTTTCATTATCTCTTACATTATGATGAGTTTTTTTTTGATTGCATTTTCTTGAATTCCGAAAAAGACATGGATAACCTTGTATTTGTTAGTTTCTTGTCTATCTTTTGTATTGCCATAAAATTAGAAAAACGTCCGTCACATGTATAACGATTTGCATTTTCTTTTAACACCATTTCATTCGGATCTTCATCCTTATTATTATTTTGACTACTTGTGTTAGGGGTTGTTGATGTATCCTTTGATGTATTCTTATTATAGGTTTTGAATTTCGCAAATACATTCTTTTTATTATTTTCTTTATTGTCTGATACACTTGCACCTTCATTATTCTTTTCTTCTTCTTTCCTCTTTTCTTTTTCAATTTTATAATCTTTTACTTTCTTCTCTGCCTTCCCTATTTCTTCATTCATATCTACAAAAACACTCTTACACTTGAACATTATTACAAATTTTCGGGCGATTGTTTCCAAAAAACGATATGGCATTATGTTATCGGTATAATAAATAAAAGCTTCTCGCGTGTGATCGTATGTCATCGCTACATTACCAATTGGTGTATTTTCTATTACTATATTATTTTTTAAACATTCTATATCAGAATAGGGTAAGGTTTCATATGATAATTTATTAAACTCATCTAAATACTTTTCATGAAAAGGAATCATCTCCTTTTTAGGTACTTCTTTGACCTTTTCATCATTGTTACCACTATCATCACCTTTAAAAATATTTGTGAATAAATGTAACATGTTAATATCTACAGAAATAGCATAGATTATTGATGTTAAATAACATAAAAAAATATAAAAATCGTTCATTATTTATCTAGTTACTTATATATTTAAATCTTTATACTGATGTATAATTTACCCTATTAGTACGTTATTATTGAATGAGTCTTTACGTAAGGCAAACAGAAGTTCTATATCTTTGCTTAAATCTGGTACAGGTATTAAATCATATGTTCCATCTTCACAATCTGGGTGAAGTCTTACAAGATATAATTCTGTTACCTTTTTTCCATATTTTGCTTCTATAATTGCTTTGTATGTGTTTAACTGAAGTGAATAATGCCAAAAATTCGTATCTGGCAAATGACTTATACTAAAAGTTGTTGCAAATTTATTAAAACTATTCACCTTCTTAATTTCTTTGCTTCTTTTCCAATCATATATCATTAGGCTACCATCTGGCTTTTCGTATACCATATCTATGGATCCTGATAGTTTCAACTCTTCATGATAGATTAACCACTCTGTACGATATGGTTTTAAATTCAGATTATCCTGAACAAATTTTAGAAAATACTTCCATTCTATAGAAGTATTTTCTATATCATCTTTATTATTACATCTCAACCAATCATTATGTAGATCAGCATGTGTGTAATCTACTGGGATATTCTGATTATTCATAAAACATTCTATTTGAAAATGCATATCTGTACCAGCACTACTTACCGCTGCACCATTATTTGACCATTGTTTTTTTATTTCTTCTGCGGTCATACCCCAATATTTATGTCCTAGTTTCCAGTTTTTTCCTTTCATCATCTTTTTTATCACCTCATCCGCATCAAATTTGGGGAAGTGGGTATGATTCCATGTTGTTACTGATGTATATGTTGTATCTAGATCACTAGTTATAGTATATTTATGTCCTTCTTCTTCAAAAGAGATAAACTCATCGCGAGGATGGGCGTTATGAGTTGAAAGAACTGGATAAAGCTGAGGTGTTTGCATTATTAAATTAATACTTAGTTATATGACCTAATATAATAATGCGAAATTTATATCATTTTTTTTATAATATAATGAAAAAACTATTTATTACCTCCTTCTTCAAGAGCATGAACTCTTTTCTTTAAATCTTGTACTTCTTTCACTAAAAGACCGATAAGTCCTAAATAATTTACCGACTGATATTCATTTGCATCTTTCTCTCCTTTTACTAAAAATGGAATTTGTTCTTGTAATTCATGTGCGATGAACCCCATTTCTTCCGTATTTGTTAATTTATTAAGATACGAATGAGGACGCAAATCATCTATTGTTTTTGTTATCGGTTGTATATTTTCTTTTATACGATAATCTGATGTAGCATTAAATGATGCTGCTGCTACCATATCACTAACTACTATACTACCACCATTCAATGTTATACTACCACTATTTATTGTCATACTACTATTCAATGTCATAATACTATTCATTGTCACACCATCATTCAATGTCACACCACCATTCAATGTCATACCACCATTAATTATGGACTCTGTTAGTGCAACGTATATGAATCCACCGGGATTAGCAGCCTCCGTAGTTGCACTTATATATTCACCGGTGGAAGAGATAGATATACCCATCCAATTTGCTGAAGGTGACGTCGTAATTTCACTCCAGTTTTCTCCATAATTAGAAGAAAAATAAACCTTTCCAGAAGAGTATATCCCAGCATATTGGTATTTTCCAGTGGCAGAAATAGAGACACAACTCCATATTTGCGATGTTGCTTTTGTATTCCAAGTATTTCCATAATCAGTAGATACATATATATTATCAGCAATAGGATTCCCAGGATTATTGTAACCTGCAATGGCAGTTTGGTATTGTCCGATAGCTGATACAGAAACTTTATACCAACTTTTAACTTGTGAAGGTGAAGACGTATTTTCAGTCCAGGTTTCTCCATAATCATTAGAAATCCATATATATCCGCCATTAGTTACTGCGGTTTGATATTGTCCAGTGGCTGAAAGAGATATTCCACTCCAATCCCAGCCACCATAAATTTTCTGCGTCCAATTTAGTCCATAATTAGAAGAAATATATAGGCCACCTGCTCCACCTGTAACGAATGTTTGATATTGACCAGTGGCTGAAACCGAAACACCTTTAGCACCAGTATTATTCGGAGGATTATATGAAGTCCAATCTAGTCCATAATTAGAAGAATTAAATATAGTTGTAATTGAACATACTGTTTGATATTGACCGGTAGCTGAAACCGAAACTTCTACAAATCCATATTGTTGTCCCCCATATGATTGTGGTGTCCAATTTACTCCATAATCGGAACTAGTATAAATATATTGAGTTTCACTAACAACTGTTTGATATTGACCAGTAGCTGAAATAGAAATAGAATTATTTTCCGTTCCGGGGTTATTTAGATTCTGCACCTGGTTCAAACTAGTAACATTAAATTCCCCTGATGTATATGGCTGGGATAGCCCAAGTAAAAGAGCGGTAGGGTCCGAATCACCACTACCACCGCCAGCTGGACCAGTAGGTCCAATTAGTCCCATATCACCTTTCTGACCAGTAGCTCCAATAGCTCCAGTAGCTCCAGTATTTCCAATAGGTCCTTGTTTACCAGGTGCTCCATTTATATTAATATCCCAAGGACTAATGGAACTACCAGAACCAACCGCATTGGTAGTTTGTATTGTTAGATCACCAGTATTAGAGTCATAAGAATCTACAATAGCATTAAAATAAGTTATGGCATCATGACCAAAAACCATTTCCTGACCTGCCGTATAGGCTAAACCCGTACCAATAGTTATATTATAATTCGGGTTGAGAGGATAATTAAAGGATCCAGTATAATTGTCATATTTATATATGTCACCTTTAATACCAGTGTATCCAGTAGGACCAGTATCACCGATAGGTCCTTGTTTACCAACGGCTCCTGATAGATTAACACCCCAAGAAGAATATGTGTTATTTCCAGATTTTTCTATAATCTCTAGCGCTATATTACCATTGCTAGAGTTGTATATGCTAATACGAGCTACAAAATACTCAGTTGCATTATACCCAAAAACAACTTCTTGACCGCGTGTGTATGCTAAACCAATACCAATAGTAGCAGTGACTTGGCCCGTTATGGTGGCTAAGTCAAATGTATCACCGCAAGAAGTTGCATATATATCACCTGACAGACCAGTAGCTCCAGTATAGCCAGTAGCTCCAGTATAGCCAGTAGCTCCAGTAGTACCAGTAATACCAGTAGCTCCAGTAATACCAGTAGATCCAGTAATACCAATAGGTCCTTGTCTACCAGGAGCACCATCTATGTTAACTTCCCAAAGAGAATGTTCTCCACTTCCACTAATTGATTGAATTGTCACTATTAAATTGCTTAAAGCATCATTAGAGGTATATTTATCTACTTTGGCGACAAAAAAATTAGTTGCTCCAGTATCATCAACTCCAAAAATGACATCTTGACCGGGTGTGTATGCTAAACCAGTACCGATAGTAGTAGTGAATTGTTGACCTATTGTTAGATTGCTTAAGTTAAATGTATCACCACAGGAAGTTGCATATATATCACCTGGCATACCAGTAGGTCCAAAAATACCAGTATGTCCAGTATAGCCAGTATACCCAGTAGGTCCTTGTCTACCAACGGCTCCATTTATATTAACCTGCCAAGGTCCCAGGTTTGTTGCACTTGGTCCAGTTGAATTTGTAACAAGCATTTTTAGTTTACCATCATTGGGTTGATAATAATCTACAATAGCGTCAAAACTTGTAGATGAACCATATCCAAAAATTATTTCTTGACCAGCGGTATAAGATAATCCTTTGGTTATATGAATTGTATTATCGCCTAATGGTACAGGTACATCAAATACTCCCTCGTAATTACCAGCATAGAGATCACCAGGAGTGCCGCTAGGTCCAGTAATACCAGTAGATCCAGTAATACCAGTAGAACCTGTAACACCGGTATAACCAGTAGGTCCAGTATATCCCGTAGGTCCTTCTTTTCCAGGTGCTCCATCTAGATTAACTTCCCAATCATCATAAACCCCGCTTCCAGTTACACTTGAAATTGTTAGACTGATGTTAGGAGAAGTATTAGAAGCAGGGTCATATGAATTTACACGACCTATAAAATGATTACTTGCTCCATTACCATTAACACCAAAAACAACTTCCTGGCCAGCAGTGTATGATAATCCTGAACCAATAGTAGGATTTATTGTGGTACCAACTAGACTTGATGATAAAGTATATATATTCATACTTTGGGATTTATATATATCACCTTGAATACCAGTATGTCCAGTATACCCAGTATATCCAGTAGGACCTACACCAGTAGGTCCTGTACATCCAGTAAATCCCGTTTCACCCTTACCAGTAGATCCAGTAGGTCCTTGTTTACCAGGAGCACCATTGATATTAACTTCCCAATCTGTATGAGAATTTGTTCCCTGAGCAGATGTAATATTTATAGACATTATTCCATTGTCGGCATCATAATGATTTACAAAAGCTATAAAATATTCATTTGAATTAAACCCAAAGATAACATCTTGTCCACTAGTATATGCTAATCCCGTGTTGTCCAATTCAACAACACTACCAGTAGATCCAACATTTTGTAAATATTGTAAGTCAAATGTCTTAGTACAAGAACTTTTATATATATCACCTTGAAGACCAACCGGACCTTGAAGACCAGTTGGACCTTGAACACCAGTAGATCCAGTAATCCCTGTATTTCCAGTATTTCCAGTTGTACCAGTAAATCCAGTAGGTCCTTCTTGACCAGGTGCTCCATCTAGGTTAACGTTCCAATTATACTGGTTTACATTGCTCTCTCCAATTATAGATATAATAATTACTGCCAAACTACTAGAAGTAGAACTCCAATATGGTGTATATGTATCTACTCTACCTGTAAAATATTGGTTTGCATTCACTGCAAAAATAACTTCCTGCCCTGGGCTGTATGACAAGTCAGGATCTACTAGTTTCATAGTTTGTAATGTGTTAATAACTAGATTGTCCAATGTAACCAGAGTAGGAGATATGGTTTTATAAATATCACCTCTTAATCCTGTGTAACCCGTATACCCAGTATGTCCAGTAGGTCCAGTATCCCCTGGAGTTCCAGGTGCTCCATTTAGATTAACCATCCATTGTGTATATGGACCACCAGTCCCAGTTACACTTGAAATTTTTATACTCATTTGAGTTCCAACATATGAATTTACATTTCCTACAAAATTATTGTTTGCTCCACTACCATTAACACCAAAAACAACTTCCTGGCCCGCAGTGTATGATAATCCTGATTCAATAGATGGAGATATTGTATCACCAATCTGTAAATCATTTAAAGAAATTGAAGTTGTACTTGTAGTTTTATACAAATCACCACTAATACCAGTATATCCAGTAGGGCCAGTAGATCCAGTAGAACCTTGTCGTCCTGGTGCTCCACCTATATTAACATCCCATTGGTTATATGTTCCAGTTCCACCAAGCCCAGTTACTGATTTAACCTCCATCCTCATTACTCCAGTGTCGGGGTTATAACTATCAACTATAGCCGTAAAATAATTATTTGCATTGAAACCAAAAATAATCTCTTGTCCTGAAGTATATGCTAATTCTTTATCAATGTTAGCTGTTAAATACGCATTAATCTGTAATTCATTTGAAGTATATTCATTCGAACTTGTAGTTTTATAGATATCACCACTAGGTCCTGTATCACCCTTACCAATAGGTCCGGTATGTCCAGTAGTACCAGTAAATCCCGTACACCCAGTAGGTCCAGTTTCTCCTTGTTGACCAGCAGCTCCAGCTACATTAACCTTCCAAGTATTTGAGGTTATATTACCTATAACAGATTCAATTTTCATACTTATATGCCCATTACCATTAGCATTATAAGATATAACTCTAGCTGTAAAAAAATTATCTGCAGAATATCCATAAATGATTTCTTGACCAGGTGTATATGCCAAACCAATTTCAAGGATATCTGTTTTTGTATCTCCAATTTCGTCTTCAAGTTCGGTTAAAGCAAATTCTTTTTTACTTTTAGTAGAATACAAATCACCATTAATACCAGATGGTCCTGTATCACCATAACCAGTAGCTCCGGTGCAACCAGTATAACCAGTAAATCCGGTGTATCCAGTAAATCCCGTCCATCCAGTAGGTCCAGTAGCCCCCATATCTCCTTGAGCTCCCATTATTCCACCTACATTAACAAGCCACCCATTATGTTGTCCAGATCCAGTTACACTTGAAATTGTTACACTCATATTAGAAGAAATGTTAGGAGCAGAGTCATATGAATTTACACGACCTATAAAATGATTACTTGCTCCACTACCATTAACACCAAAAATCACTTCTTGACCAGCAGTGTATGATAAGCCTGAACCAATAGTAGGATTTATTGTGGTACCAACTAGACTTGGTGATAAAGTATATGAATCACTACTTGTAGTTTTATAGATATCACTAAAACCAGTGGGTCCTGTATTACCAGTAGTTCCAGTAGGTCCTTGTCGTCCGACTGCTCCACCTAAATTCACGTCCCAGCCACTATGAGGCCCAGCTGGTCCAGTACTAGATACCACTACAATATCCATTATACCAGTATCATAAGAATAGCTTTCTACTGTAGCTATAAAGGAAATATTTGCGCTGACAGCAAAAACCACTTCTTGACCTGCAGTATAGGCTAATCCTGGCTCAAGATGAGCTGAATTTACTGGATTAGTTAATGGGAATATATATTGCTGATTAGTATATGTTGCATATAAATCACCAGTAATACCAGTAGCTCCTGTGCAACCAGTGGCTCCTGTAGGACCAACATCACCCTGATGTCCAATAGTTCCAGTCGCTCCAGTAGTTCCAGTAGTTCCAGTATCCCCAGTAGGACCGATGGGTCCTGGAGGTCCTTGTTGACCAATGGCTCCACCCAAATTAACATCCCAAGGTTGTTGACCACTACCAGAACCCACTGACTCTAGAACATTAACCTCAAAAATACCAGTAATACTATCATAATTGTTAACGGAAGCTGTAAAATAAACATTTGCATCGCCTTGAAGTCCAAAAACAACTTCTTGTGATGAGGAATAGGCTAAGTCTGTCCCAATAGTGAATGTCTGTGTTCCAGATATAGGTAAGTTAACAGGATCATTTGTAGTAGTTGCATATAAATCACCTTTAATACCTGTATGTCCGGTGGTGCCCGTATAGCCAGTATAACCAGTATCGCCAGTGTAACCAGTCCATCCAGTATCACCTCTACCTGTGGGTCCAGTGTATCCAGTAGGACCAGGAGGACCAGTTGGACCATCTGCCGCAACAACTCCATCTAAATTAACATCCCAAGGTGAATGAGTTCCTGTACCACCAGTTACAGATGTAACAAATAACGTCATATTAGGAGTAATACTAGGAGTAGGGTCATATGAATCTACTCTACCTGTAAAAAATATTTGTGGCGAAAAACCAAAAATAATCTCCTGTCCAACGGAATATGCTAATCCCGAATCAATAGTAGTTGTTATTGTTGTATTAACTAGATTATTCAATGAAATTGAATCATCACATGTGCCTTTATAAATATCACCTTTAATTCCTTGAGGCCCTGTATAACCAGTATACCCAGTACTTCCAGTGTCACCTTGTTTTCCAGGTGCTCCATCTAGATTAACATCCCAAGGACCAAAACTTGTTCCTGTGGGACCATTATAACTTTTAACATCCATACTCATAATACCAGTATCATCCTCATAAAGATCTACCCTTGCTACAAAATAAATATCAACATTGTAACCAAAAATAACTTCTTGACCAGTAGAGTATGCCAACCCTGGGTCAATGGTAGCCTGTTGTGTTCCAGATAAAGGAAATTGAAAATCCTGTAATGTACTAGACTTGTATATATCACCCTGGATACCTCTTGCTCCATTATTACCTGTTTCTCCCTTACTACCAGTAGGTCCAGTATCTCCTAACCCAGTGGGTCCAGTATCTCCTATTTTACCAGGTGCTCCCTCTAAATTAACCTGCCAACTACTATATGTTCCTGGTGGACCAGTGTAACTCAAAACATTCATTAACATATCACCATTATTAGCATTATAAAAATCTATTCTAGCTCTAAAATAAGTATTTGAATCATGTCCAAAAATAACTTCTTGACCTGTAGAGTATGCTAAACCAGTATCAATGGCAGCACTTTGTGACCCACTTATAGGAAAAACAAAAGGATCATTAGTAGTGGATTTATATAAATCACCATTAATACCAGTAGGTCCTATATCCCCAGTAGGACCTTTGTCTCCAGTATCTCCCTTTATTCCTGGTGCTCCGTCCAAGTTAACAGACCAACTACTAATTGGAAGAACATTATTATACTTTATGTTATCAACCAACATAACCAAATGGCCATTATCAGAATCATAGGATTGTATAGTTGATATAAAATAATTCTGTGCGTCATAACCAAAGATAATAGTTTGTCCTGGAGTGTATGCTAATTCTGTTCCAGTGGTTGCATCTACTATATCATTAACATTCATTTGTTGTAACTCATATTCATCAGTTGAAGTAGACGTATACATATCACCATGCATACCTGTTGGTCCCTCATTACCAGTAGGTCCTGTATCACCGGTAGGGCCAGTATCTCCACTAGGTCCTGTATCACCTGTGGGACCAGTATCTCCAGTAGGTCCTGTATCACCAGTGGGGCCAGTATCTCCAGTAGGTCCTGTATCACCAGTGGGACCAGTATCTCCAATAGGTCCTATATCACGAGTGGGACCCGTATCTCCTAACCCCGTGGGTCCAGTGTCACCAATAGGTCCAGCAGGTCCTATATCACCAGTGGAGCCCGTATCTCCTAACCCCGTGGGTCCAGTGTCGCCTTTTTTACCAGGTGCTCCCTCTAA
>PDMW01041202.1_pt1 | contig 10283 bp, 14 predicted proteins | sample 1515511 | NCBI WGS metagenome assembly PDMW01 (sample SAMN07343023, study PRJNA328102) | Marine metagenome, whole genome shotgun sequencing project. | biome: marine; feature: bay; material: water; isolation source: viruses from water sample < 0.22 micron filtered, nuclease treated, low... ... | reverse complement strand
CTGGTTGACGTTCGAGCAACCGTGGAACTGGCCCGTGCGCTTACCCGGAAGACTTCTGAATAAAGTCCCGCTGACCGATTCTGTCCCTGCGGGTAGAATCGGCACATGCGATGGAACGACCGACTATCTCAAAAAGACCTGATGGGCCACTTGGCAGTGATGTCATGTGCCGCAGCAGACGCATATCTAACGACTCCGCAGACCAAGTGGGGGTGTGAGTGCCAGTTGCTCCAGAAGGACGGCTCCGAGTGCCTGGTGATCACTGACCGAACCACCACCATCCTGGCGTTCCGTGGGACATCTGACGCCCGCGACTGGATGACGGACACTGACACCCGCAAATTGCTTTTCGACGGCATCGGCCAGACCCATGCGGGGTTTGGCCACGCCTGGAGATCGCTGGAACACAGTATTTTCGAGGCAATTCCCAAGTCGACCGAACAACTCTGGGTCACCGGCCACAGTCTGGGTGGTGCATTGGCCACGATTGCAGCCAAGGCCATCGACCCGACCGTCCCTGTCCATTGCGTAGTTACTTTTGGTTCTCCTCGCGTCTTCGGCCCAGCTACGGCTCACGATGTCAACTGGGCTTTTCAGAATAGAATTTACCGCGTAGTCCATAGCAACGATGTTATCCCGAGAGTCCCCGGACCCTTTCGTTTTCGCCATGTCGGCACACCGATCTTGATCAAAGAAACGCCGTCCGATGAACGACTGACCGCAAAGCGTGTAGTCTTCGGAGCGACGTTTTTCGACCTGCTGTTCGAGCGAATTACTGGGTTTAGGTTTGACGCTATTCGGGACCACTCGATGGATAACTACGCACGTCTTCAAGAAGTTGAATACTCAGGAGAACTAAAATGAGATCGCTACTTTGCCTGTTGGGAATGGCGGCTTCCGCCATTGCTGGTGACCCGTCTGCGTCCGTCGTGAAGCTGGAATATCCCAGTGGGAGTTTCTGCTCCGGGGTGTCGGTCGGCGGCGGATTCATCCTGACTGCCGAACACTGTGGTTGCGAAAATGACGTTACGGTGACGTTCCGCAGCGGAGCCAAACTGAAAGCGGTTGCGGCCCACGACCCCGTTAAGAACAACCGCGATCAGGTGGTTGTTCTTCGACTGGAGAAGGAAGCGCCTGCCTACTCGACCATTTCCCGTAAGTCTCCGTCCAAGGGAGACAAGGTCACGAGCTACGGATACCCCGGCGGTAAGTTCTCGATGAACGAAGGTCTGATCACAACCTCCAGCAAGTCCTTCACCGAAACTGATTTCTGGATTCTGGGCGGCAACAGCGGAGGCGGTTTATTTAACGAAGAGGGTCGGCTCGTCGGAATCGCAAGTGCCCGTGGCGACCTGAACGGAAAACCGATGGCCGTTTTCGTTTCGTTGTCCGAGATACAGGCGTCCGTCAAAGCTGTAAGTGAGGTTCCGGTATCCGACTACACGAAGTCGAACGAAGTCATAATCTTCACCACCCCTGGCTGCGCTCCCTGCGAAAGGCTGAAGCGGGACATCGAGGCAGGCTACTTCAAATCGTTCAAGACGAAGACGGTGGAGTATCGGGCAGGGGTCTGGTCGGAACCTTCGATGGCAGATGAGATGTTTAAGGCAGTGCCTGAAGGAACGCCGATGGCCTTTCCCCTGATCTGGGTGCGGGGGACATCAAAGGTACGGACTGGGTACAGCCCAGATCGCCGTGGTGGCCTGATTGGATTTCTGGCTGGCGTGTTGGACGGAATTGGTCGGATTGTGTTGGGCGAACCGGCTACGCCTGACTTCCCGCCAAGCCCCTACCGCCGAAATCAGCCCGATGAGTCGCCACTCGGCGTTCCGCCGCCGGTCCCCGAAGAAGACCCTATCAGCGAGCCTAAGACGGACGTTGAGTCAAAGCTCGACAAGCTGAGGGCAGATCTTGAGAAGCTGAAGTCGTCCAATCCCCTCGACAAGATTCGCGGCGTAGTGGCCTTGAAGACAGACGTGGGTGAACTCAAGGACGCCATCGCCAACAACAAGCCGGATATGACGGAGGTGGACGCACTACGGGAAAACCTGGCCGCTGTAAAAGGAGACTTAGCAACTCTTCAGAGCGGCAACCCCATCGCAAAGATCAAGGCACTGGCTTCGCTGAAGGGCGAGGTTGCCGAACTAAGGACGATTGCAGGAGACACTAAGGACAAGGCTAAAGAAGACCCGTGGTTGTTCCTGCTGGGGCTGCCTGGACTACTCACCGGACTAATGCACAGGAAAATGGCAGCATGACTCCACCCGGCGGCAACACACTCGATTGGGACGGAGACAGTAGGTCAGGGGCCGTCCTGCAATTGACTATGAAAGTCGCCAAACTGGAGACGTTTGTGAGGCAACTGGAGAAGGATGTCGAGACCGGAGAGAACTCTCGGGAGCGTCTCTCAAAGATCGAAACTCAGCTTGAAACACTGAAGTCTCGACTGTGTCGAATGGAAGATTCTCTGGGAGAACTCGACGACCTGAAATCTGCGGCACGCTGGCTCAGTCCGAAGACAATCGGCGGGATTGTAGCCTTGGTTCTGGGCGGGAGCGTGGCCGGAAACGCCACGATAGAGGCGGTAACCGAAACACCGCAGGAAGATAAAATCGAAAAACTCTTGAAGATGTTGGAGACTCAAAATGATAATTGAAGTAGTAACTGCATTCGTAGCAAGTCACGTCGGCGGCATGGCCGTTGGTGGCCTGCTGGGTCGACACGAGATGTTTGGTTTCGGCCTGAAGGCAATACAGTTCGCCTCACAGCGTCGAGCAAAACGCAGACACGAAAGAGCAAAAGATGATCTCGAAAGCTGGCTGTCTGAAAATGTTGATTCTGAGTAGCTGCCTGCTATTTGGTATTTTTCGACTTTACGCCGACGCCCCTCCCATTGGCTGGACTGTCCCTGTACGGATCGTTCAGGTCTATGATGGGGATACCGTCGTCGTGGAAATAACGAAGCGAGTCCGGGTGAGGCTTCTGGACTGCTGGGCGCCAGAGGTCCGCACAAAGGACGTAAGCGAAAAAAAGAAAGGTTATGAGTCTAAGGACCACTTGAAACAAATTATCCCAGAAGGTTCCGAGGCCGTCCTGCACATCCCTGGCTCCATTGACGTGGGCCGTTCGATCACTTTTGGCCGGTTTTTAGGCCATATTTGGCCAAAGGGCGGGAAACAGGATGTCAGTGCCCAGCAGGTCGAAGCCGGACACGCTACAAAAACGAAAGAAAAGTAGTATTGTGGCGAAAGTGAACATCCGATAGTATGGTATTTACTCATGACAAGGCGTCATGAGGATAGCCCCAAACCCAAGGAGGATGTCATGTACGCTGTCCGTGTCGAAGCAGACACGGTGTTCAACGACCGTCGAATAACGACGATTGTTGCCACCTACCCGAGGATCATCCACGCGGAGATTCTAACCCACCGGGCGTTTTGCCGTAACGCCTCCTCATCCAGGGCGATCCCCGCCAAGCGATTGATTAGGGAAGTTGAGGAAACTCCATTTGTCCCTCTGTCGTGGGGACTGGACCAACGTGGAATGGTCATGGCAAACAAGGAAGCTGACGGCATGGCCTGCCACAACCTTTGGATGCAGGCCCGAGATCAGGCGGTGCTTGCGGCCAAGAGCCTGTCGAGCGACCAGAAGATCCACAAGAGCATCGTGAATCGACTCCTGGAGCCGTTTTCGTGGATCAGGGTCGTCATCACGGCCACGGAGTGGGCTAATTTCTTTCGCCTGCGTATTCACCCGGATGCCGATCCACACATCAGCAAAATCGCTCAGATGATGCTGGACGCGATGCAGGAGTCGAAGCCGGAAGAACGACCTCTCCACCTTCCGTTCCTGCTGGAGAAGGAGCGGGAGTCGGCTCTGCTCAACTACCTGCGTTATGGGATAGACGCGGAACGACTCACCATGCTGGCGAAGGTCTGTGCTGCCCGATGTGCGAGAATATCCTACCTCACGCACGATGGCCAACAGGAAAGGTCGCTCGACCTGGCCCTGGCTGACCGACTGATGACCGGCAGTGGCTTCGGTCACTGGTCACCGTTTGAACACTTCGCTCTTGCCTACGTCGGAACCTCAACGAACTGTCCGTATCGAGGTTGGAAGACTTTCCGATCCCGACAAACCAACGAAAACCTCACTGGCCACATACAGGAATACCTCGATGCCTGAGAAGATAATCGCCCAGACCATTGCCGGAGCTTCCGAGCATTTCATCGAACTGATTAACGAAGACTGCGAAGTCACGGAAACTCACCTGGTCCTGAAAGGCCCGCTGGATATCCTCGTCGAAGACCCCACCGTGGCAGTCAATACGTTCATCTGCCACAACCCAATGGATGCTCTGATAAATGCTCTGTGGGTGCTGACTCAGTGTGCGAATCCTGGCCGCATAGAGAAGATGCTGGGCCGTCCTGTTCGAGAAGTACGTCCCGAGGTTCTGCTATTCACGGCAGACGGACTCTGGTTCAACGCCGGTCACTTCAGGATCAGATACACGGAGTCGGATGGCCGTTTGGACGCTCACCTGAGATACGAATCTGGTGACGCCTACGAGTTCCTCGTCGAAGACTTCGCTTCGATCAGCCTGTGCCTTCAGTTCCTCGCCGCGACACATGGATTCGGCGTCGGAAAGGTCCGAATCTCGGTCGAACGTCCCAGCGTACACAAGGAGCATGTCGACTGCTTCTACTGGAACGCAGACGGCTGGAGCATTGGGCTACATAACTTCTACCTGACGGATATCGACCCCAACAGGCTACTGTCCGAAACCTTCCTCGCGCTGGAAGATTCACCACCGTTCGGACTTCGGACAAAGTTCGTTCGGAGGGTCTGCCTGCCCGCCATATCCGCGATGCAGAATCTACAGGAGCAACGCACAGAAGAGGCAGAGTATTACGTTCGCTCGATGCCCGGAATGCTTGATTGGTCCGTAGCCAGTCAGCGATGGTTCACAGAAATTCATGGAAGGGAACTCGCCAATGGCTCTCGTGCTTAACCGAAAAGCAGATCAGCGGATAATGCTGTCGATCCCCGGAATAGAAGAACACGTCGTTATACAGGTCGTCTCAATACGACCTGACAGTGTTCGGATCGGGATAGACGCACCTTTGGAAATAGTCATTGTCAGAGAGGAGCTACTCGATGATCCAGCCGATTCTGTTTGAACCAACATCTACCTGGCAAATGCCCAATGTGGGGGAACTTCCCCGCTGGGCGGGGAATGCCCAAGTGGGCCTGGACATAGAAACCTGTGATCCCGACCTGCGTAAACTGGGTCCGGCGGTTCGACGCAATGGCTTTATCGCCGGAGTGTCGTTCGCCATAGGTGATAGGGGCTGGTATCTCCCTGTCGCTCACGGCTTGGACGATAACCTCGACCGCGACCACGTCATGCAGTACCTGCGAGAGCAGGCCGCTGAATTCACCGGGGACATAGTCGGAGCCAACCTGCAATATGACCTGGACTACCTCGCCCAGTACGGGGTGATCTTCCGGCGTGCCTGTATGCGGGACGTTCAGGTTGCCGAAGCCCTTATCGACGAACTACAGGACCGCTACTCGTTGCAGGCAATTGCGGAGCGTAGGAGATTCCTCGGTAAGGACGAGGACTTAATGAACCACGCCCTTAGCGACTACAAGCTATCCGGTAAGGGCGATATCTGGAAGCTACCTGCTAAGTACGTTGCTCCCTATGCCGAGCAGGACGCTCTGCTGCCGTTGCAGATTCTTCAGCAACAGCAGAAGGACATTGACGAGCAGGGACTACAGAAGGTTTTCGACATCGAGTCGCGCCTGCTTCCGGTACTCCTGAAGATGCGTCGTCGAGGGGTCAGAATTGACTTCGACCGGCTGGCTCAGATCGAGAGTCGCATGTTGGAAGAAGAGATAAAACTTTCTGCCTACATCAGTGAACTAACTGGCGTCAGGTTCTCAACCGAGGACATCAACAAGGCAGCTATCGTGGGCCGTCTGCTGAAAGACGATGGGGTGATTGTGCCTAAAACGGCCACTGGCAAGAACAACGTGGACCGTCATGTTCTCGAAGCCGTCGATACTAAACTGTCTCGGTCTCTGCTCAAGGCCCGAAGGGCGAACAAGATCAGGACCACGTTCGTGGCCAGTATTCGGAGGCACGCAGTAGGTGACAGGATTCACTGCACCTTCAACCAGCTACGCAAGCAACGCGAAGACGGCGACCTGATTGGAGCAGCGTTCGGTCGAATCTCATCTAGCCAACCGAACCTGCAACAACAGCCTGTTCGGGATGACCTGGCCGAGGACTGGCGGTGCATCTACCTGCCCGACGAGGGCGGTGAGTGGGCCTGTCTGGACTACTCGCAACAGGAGCCTCGAATCCTACTGCATTGGGCGAAGGTCGCCTCAGAGAAGAAGCTACTGTCCCACAGCGAAACCCGAAAGGTGGTGAAGAAGGCCGTGGGCCGTTACTGGGACGACCCCAATACGGATGGCCACTCGATGATGGCCGAACTGACCGGCCTTCCTCGTAAGCAGGCCAAGACTTTGTTTCTGGGCCTGTGCTATGGAATGGGTGGCGTCAAGCTGGCTAACTCAATGGGCCTGCCAACATCCACGATGGTCAAGCGAGATGGACGGGTAATAGAGATTGCTGGTGAAGAGGCGTTCGATGTCCTGGAAACATTCAACTCCCGTCTGCCCTACGTCCAATGGCTCGCTCGTGTAGCCGAGGACACAGCTAAGAGTCGCGGCTATCTGGTCACGCTGAGTGGTCGTCGGTGCAGATTCCCGCGCGATGACCTGGGGAATGTAGAGTGGACCTACAAGGCTCTTAACCGGCTGATCCAAGGCAGCGCTGCTGACCAGACCAAAACTGCAATGGTCATGGCGGATCGCGCTGGCTTCCCACTTCAGCTACAGGTCCACGACGAACTCGACCTGACCGTGGAGTCCAGAGCATCTGCTGAAGAACTGGCCGCTATGATGCGGGACGCTGTTCCGCTGTCTGTTCCGAGCAAGGTCGATGTTGAGATCGGGCCTAACTGGGGAGATATCAAATGACACTCTACTGGTACGTCCTGGGAATGCTGGTCGCCGCGATGTTTGTCGTCGGAGTCCGTCGTCCCCACGAACGGATACCTCTGGCGACGGAATTATTCATTTGCGTATTGTGGCCTGCCTTTGCGGCGATCCTGCTCATTGGGGTCGCGGCTATGGTGGTGCGGATAATCTGGAAGGGGGACATCGAGGAATGAAATTCCGACCTAAGCTCATGATTGTCGGCCACGGTCGACACGGCAAAGACACTCTGGCTGACGGATTCCGCGAATTGGGCTGGTCCTGCAAGGACAGTTCACTCGCGGCGGCAGAGGTTTTCCTGTTCGACGAACTAAAGGATTCAATGGGCTACCCGACAGTCGAGGAGTGCTGGGCAGACCGACACAACCATCGCGCTCTCTGGTATCGGTTGATTGCCCAATACAACTCGGAAGACAACTGCCGACTGATGCGGGCGATCTACGAAGCGAACGACATCTACGTCGGAATACGTTCCCGACGTGAGCTAATGTCGGGCCTGTCGCAGGGGCTGATCGACTTGGTGATCTGGGTCGAACGGCCCGGTCATGATCCCGAAAGCGATAGCTCGATGACTATCCGTAGAGCCGATTCCGACATTGTGGTTTACAATGACGGGACGGAAGAAGAACTAAAGAAAAAAGCCAGGCGACTGGCCACGGTCTTCCGAAGATCATTTTCAGGAGTATCGTAGATGCGTATCTACATCGCTGGACCAATGCGTGGAGTAGCAGAATTCAACCGACCCGCCTTTGACGACGCGGAAGCAATCCTGCGTGACTTGGGACACGACGTGGTCAATCCGGCTCACCTCGATGAGGAAATGGGCTTGAATTTCAAAACCGACGCGGACGTTACCCCAGACCATCTGAAGGAGATCATGGTCCGGGACATCACGGCACTTTACACCTGTGACCGGGTTGCGCTCCTTCCCAACTGGTTCGATTCTCGGGGGGCCAAACTGGAGCTACAGGCTGCACGCTACGTCGGAATCGACGCAATCGAGATCACAAAAACACAATTGGAGGTCGGTCGTGCCAAGAGAACATCAGCACATGCGGCGTCGAGTCATTCAGGCTCTGAGGGAGCTTGACGCAATCGCTGTCGAAAATTCGGCATACCCCGGAACACCTGACGTTGCATACATAGGAGGCTGGATCGAACTAAAAGAAGCTGATGAATGGCCCAAGAAGCCGCAAACGCCGCTGAGATTGAGTCACTTTACCCGTCATCAGCGAGCTTGGATACGCAGGCATGTCGAAAAAGGCGGAACTGCCTTCGTATTGCTAAAAGTAGGGAAATCGGAGTGGTTCCTGATTGACGGCAAAATTGCCGCAGATATGCTAGGAAACGCCACACGCGAAATGATTCAGTCCATCGCGTGTCGGACATTCAATAACGGACTGGATAACAAGGAATTACTGGAATGCTTGAAAGTTTGGATTTGACACAGGCGGAACGGCTGGCCGTCCTCCGCAAGTACCGATTACGGCTCTCCCAGAAAGGGATGGCAGAACATCTGGGCATCAGTGAGGGCAAGTACCGTTCATACGAACGAGACGAGACGGTTCGGTGGAGACAGGGGCCGCCCGACAAACTCCCTGAGCTTGAAGGCGACCTTGGCCCGGAAGAGGTCATTTTCATCCTACGCACACGGCTAGGCTGGACCTTGGACGACGCTGCCGCCGCTATGGGTCGCTCCCGAGCCACCTATGTCGCTATTGAAAACGGTGGGCGGACAACCGCTCGCTGGTCCGAATACGTCATCAGCCTGATGGAGAAAGAACTTGCAACCGCAACCTAGTTTGGTCCTGCGGTATCTAAGCGACTTCTTTCCTGACGGCCCGTGGGTGTTGACTGCGATTCATACAGATCGCAGCGGCACGATCACACGGACGTTTCGTCCAGATACGGCAACCGAAATGACGCAGTGGGTCGAGACGATGAATCTCGACCATCACAATCTCTACTACCACGTCGGAATCCCGATACGCGATCTCGAAAGAAAAGCCGAACGGGCCGACATTGATAAGGTTCTATGGCTCCACGTAGACATGGACCCCAGAGGAGGAATAGACCCCGAGATATGCCGTCAGCAGGCCATATCCCTGCTGGAGAACGGTAAAGATGGAATCCCGCCACCGACAGTCGCAATTGACTCGGGTGGCGGGATACAGGCATTCTGGCGGCTTAACGACTACATCGAAATCGGCGGCGACGTGATCAAGGCCGAAAAGGCCAAAGCTCACAACCAACGATTGGAAGTGGTCTTCGATGCGGATAATTGCCACAACATCGACCGCATCATGCGATTGCCGGGTACGGTCAACTGGCCCACGGCGAGAAAGATTCGCAAGGGCCGAGAGCCTCGACTGTCGAAGGTTTTGTGGTTCAATAAGGAACGAGCCTACGGACTTGAGCGGTTCCCGCCGTTGCAGGCTACCCAGTCGCAGTTCAGTGTTCTGGAAGGCGACGACCTGGAGATCAGCGGCAACATCGAGCGAGTCGATATCGACGACCTCGATAAATGGGAAGTCGCGGATCGGGTAAAAGTGATTTGCGTTCAGGGTATGCACCCTGACGAGGTCAAGGACGGCGACAATAGCCGCAGCGCGTGGCTGTTCGATGCCCTGACTCGACTGGTAAAGGCCGAAGTGCCGGACCAGATGATCTACGCGATCATCACGGACCCGGACATGGGGATTTCAGAATCCGTTCTGGAGAACCCCAATTCGGAGAAATACGCAAAGCGGCAGATCACCAGGGCAAAGCAATTTGCCATTGATCCGCAACTGCTGGAAATGAACTCGAAGCACGCCGTCGTGGGCAACTGGGGCGGCAAGTGCGTCGTGGTCGAAGAGGTCGAAGATTTGGCAATGGGTCGATCCCGACTGACGCGGACATCGTTTGCTGATGTCCGCAATCGGTACTGCAACCGGCAGGTCCAGGTCGGGGAATCGGAAGACGGTAAGCCCAAGTACAAGCCGCTGGGGGACTGGTGGCTGAAGCATCCACAACGTCGGGAGTACGAGACGCTGGCGTTCGCTCCGGGGAAAGACCTGCCTGGGGTCTACAACCTGTGGCGGGGGTTTGGCGTGGAGTCTGTGCCGGGAGATTGTGGGCCGTTCCTCGAACACGTCCGTGTCAACCTCTGCGACAACAACGATAAATACTACGACTATCTCATTCGCTGGATGGCGAGGGCCGTTCAGTCC
>PDMW01002832.1_pt1 | contig 10303 bp, 7 predicted proteins | sample 1515511 | NCBI WGS metagenome assembly PDMW01 (sample SAMN07343023, study PRJNA328102) | Marine metagenome, whole genome shotgun sequencing project. | biome: marine; feature: bay; material: water; isolation source: viruses from water sample < 0.22 micron filtered, nuclease treated, low... ... | reverse complement strand
TATGCTTGGTTTAGGTGCTATGAGAACTGTAGAGAAGACTAAGAAAGTACAGAGGGATAGATAATGAGTAGAGGTAGTTATAGAACCCAAGAAAATGACTCACAGTTTCAGCAAGAGCGTGAAGAACAAAAACGTATAGAGCAAGAACGTGCAGACCGTGAAGCATTAGAAGTAGAGAGACTACGACAGCTTGCTGACGCTCAAGTATCTCCTTCTGATTATCATGGTTACGATTTACCTGACCCTGTTTATTCAGGCACTGATTATTCTTTTGAGCCTGAACCTTTTCATTATAGACCACCTACTGGTTGGGATTATGAAACGGACACACCACAAATAACATACTATGAGATGTTTGGTGAACCTTCATTAGCAGATATAGATGAAGTAAATTTTGAAATTGATAGACTTTTAGAATCTGAGTCATGGTCGGAGGCTGAAAGACAGGAAATAGAAAACACTCGTGCTTCGTTTCTTGCGGGAGAAATAAACCCACATAGTATGAATGTTAAAAAGATGTACGCTGATTTTAATATAAAAGAGCGTGAAGAGTTTGCTGATAAAATAGCTGATGCAGGATATGAAGATTATTCTTTACAAGCTACTAATCTTACTGAAGCAAAGGCACAAGCTGATGAAGTTTACATGGATGTTCTTAGGAATGCCTATGAAGAAAACCCTAGCGATGAACTTAAAAAAGCAATTGACCAAGGTCCTCTTGATTTTGATAAAATAGAAGACGTACAGCTTTATGATAGTCTTTCTGAAGACAGCACACAAAGACAAGCCTTTGATGCACAAGGCGCAGTCGTAGAGGATTATTTAAACAGGTCTGACAATAGAGTTTTTGACACTAGAATGTTGGAGCAAGGGGAAACAGTAAGTTTAGGTTATGGTACAAGTACTTCACAATTTATGTTAAACACGGGTACTATTATAGGCGCACCTCTTGCAAGTGCAGATAATGTAAGATTCGGTGAGTTTGGCAGTTACGGTAATCTTGATTGGAACAACCCGCCTGAGCCTTCTACTTTTGAAAAAAATCTTAGTATTGGTTTAGATATACTGTCTCTTGTTTATCCACCCCTAGCCCCTGTTTTTCAAGGGGCTAAAGTATTGGCGCAGGGAGGAGATTTAGAAGATGCTCTTAAAACAGGAGCGACAGTTTATGTTGGTGGTAAAGTAACAAAAGAATTAACAGGTCAGGTAAACGAAGTGTTAGACGGTTTTGAATTAACTCTACCTGATATGCCTGAGCCTGTTAAGCAAACTTTAGTAGACACAACGGCAGGTGTTCTTGTAGGGCAAGACCCAGATGAAGCGTTTGTTAACTCTCTTAAAAGTCAAGCTACAGATTATGCAACTGACTGGGCGGCAGGTGAAATTGAAAGCCAGTATGGAGATTTCGGTCAAGACTTGAAAGCATTCTTAAATTTACCTGAAGATTATGAAATGCCTGAGTCTCTTCAGAATATAGTAGATGAAACAACAAGTGCGTTTGTTTCAGGTGATTCTGCTTCAGATGCTTTTGTTGATGCTGTTGAGGGAGAAGTAACAGATTTTGCAGGAGATATTGCTGAAGACGCTATTAAACAAGGCGCAGGTTTTATTGCTGATGCACTTCCTGATGTTGATTTTGAAACACCACAGATTATAAAAGATATAGGCGATACTGCTGTAGATTTATTAGAAGGTCCTGTAGATTTAATTAGTGGTGCTATTGAACCTGTAATAGATATTGCTGACGAGGCTGTAGATAAGTTTGGTTCAGCAGTTGTAGACCCTGCATTAAAAGCTATTGACGAAGTACTGCCTCATGGAGAAACACCAGAGTTACCTGAAACACCAGATACAGATGTAGATTTACCTGACACTGACCTTGATGTAAAATTAGTTTACAATCCTCCTACACAAACAGAATCTTTATTTGGAGATACAATAGGTAAAATATACAGAACACCCATAGAAACTTACAAACCTGCGTTTAGTCAACAAGAAATACAGGGAATGTTATCACAAAGATTTAGAGGATAAGTAATGACTTATTTAGATTTAGTAAACAGTGTGCTACGAAGAATGCGAGAAAACGAAGTAACTAGCGTTGACAGTAACTCTTACTCAAAGTTGATTGGGGAGTTTGTTAATGACGCTAAACACTTTGTAGAAAACGCTTGGGACTGGTCAGCATTACGTAAAACAATTACTGTAAATACTGTTGACAATGTAATTAGTTATGAGTTAACAGGTACTAATAATCACTTTAGTGTGTTAGATGTAATCAACGACTCATCTAATGTATTCTTACGCAACCAAAGTTCTACTTGGATGAACAAAGCATACCTTGTTATTAATCCTGTTAAAGGTGCTCCTGAGTTTTATTCATACAACGGTGTAACTAATGATGGCGAAACTATTGTAGATTTATATCCTAAACCTGACAAAGAATATACACTACGTTTTAATATTGTTGACAGACCTGAACATTTAGTCGAAGACACAGATAGGTTGTTAGTGCCTAGTATGGCTGTTATACAATTTGCTACTGCGTTTGCATCAAGAGAGCGTGGAGAACAAGGTGGTACTTCCTCGGCAGAATTAGTAAGTATAGCACAAGCAACATTGTCTGACGCTATTGCTATGGATGCCTCACGATTCCCCCATGAAACTGTTTGGACGGACTGCTAATGGCTCAACAATTACAAAATATAACAGTACAAGCCCCAGGATTTGGGGGAATAAATACCCAAGACTCTCCTATTGGTCTTGATTCTTCTTATGCTTCTGTAGCTGATAACTGTGTTATTGACCAATATGGTCGTGTTGGTGCTCGTAAGGGACACGAAAAACTAACAACAGCTAACAGTGGGTTATTAGGAGGAAATCCTATTAGGTCTATGATTGAGTTTTGTAAACGTGACGGAACTAAAGAAGTATTTTCATCAGCTAATAATAAAATATTTAAAGGGGATACAACTCTTACTGAATTACCGTATACAGGAGATGCGGGTCTTTCTTCTTATTGTCATAGAATAGTTGGACATTTTACAGGAACGGAGACAGCTTCACGAGTTTACCTTACAGTAGAAAATATAGGCAACGGACAAATACAAGTGACTCTAATGCCTTATCCTGAGAGTTCGTCTGATGAGATTGATGATTTAGTTATACCACAAACATATCCTGCGTATACATCTATAAGTTCTATTTCAGCAGTAGATGGTGGTGGGATGCGTAGAGTAATTACTTACGATATTAGTGGTGGAGAGCCTGACGAAATACAAATGAATGTTCTTTGGAGTAAAGACAATTTTGCAGGTAATTGGATGTTGGGGGACACAAATACTTATTTCGGATTTAGTGATAATTGTAATCCTGTAATAAATGAAAATAACTGGAAAATGGTATCGTTTAACGATGACGTATACTTATTCCAAAGAAACCATCCTGCTCTTAAAATCGATGGTAGCGATTATACACTAGATGACGCAAGCAACACTGCTCCACAAGCTAATGAAGCTGTAGCTGCTTATGGTAGATTATGGGCTACAGATTTAATAGATAACAAGCATACTGTTTATTGGTCAGACACTTTAATTGGAAACGTATGGAATACAGGAACATCTGGTTCTTTAGATTTAACTACTGTATTCCCTTCAGGCGCAGACGAAACTGTAGCATTAGCGGCACATAATGGTTTCTTGATTATATTTTGTAGGAACTCTATTATAATATATGAAGGAGCAGAAAGCCCTGCTACTATGAAGCTACATGACACAATACAAGGTGTTGGTTGTATTGCTAGAGACTCGGTACAACATACAGGCAATGACATTATTTTCTTATCCGATGACGGTCTACGTTCTTTTGGTCGTGTCCTACAAGAAAAATCTATGCCTATGCGTGACCTTAGTAAAAATGTACGTAACGATTTGATGGGTTATGTAGCGTCAGAAACTAGTCCAATTAAATCTTTATACAGTCCAGAGGAAGCCTTTTATTTACTAGTGTTACCTGACAATAACTTAACGTATTGTTTTGATATGCGTACACAGTTATCTGACGGCTCTAATAGAGTCACTACATGGACGGGTATAACACCAACCGCATTAACTAGAAAACAAGATGGTACTATTTACCTTGGTAAATCAGATGGTATCCATAAGTACTCAGGATATACAGATGATGGAGCAAGTTATCCGATGAGATACTTTAGTAATCCTATGGACTTTGGAAGTAGTTCTAATCTTAAATTTTTAAAGAAGTTTAATTTAACTGTAATCGGTAATGTAACGGCTCAAACAACTCTTAACTGGGCTTATGATTATAATACTAATTACACTAAACAAGCGTTTACAACAGACAACGCTGACACAGTCGTAGCTGAATACGGTATAGCAAGGTATGGTTTAGAGGAAGACCTTGCAGAACCTGAAACAGAAGAATACATAGAATCGGTTTATTCTAAGGGTATTGATATTCAATTACCTACGGTTAATGGTAATGGTAGTGGCTCTGTAGTTACTGTAGGTGTTGAGTCAACTATTAACGGTTCACCTTATTCTATACAAAAACTTGATATACACGCTCTAATAGGGAGATTCATATAATGTCTAATTATACTAAGGCAACTAACTTCGCAAATAAGGACACACTCCCTTCAGGCTCTGCTGATAAGGTGGTCAGGGGTGCAGAAATAGATGCTGAATTTGTTGCTATACAAACTGCTGTAAATTCTAAAGCAGACACAAACAATAATACATTTACTGGTGATGTAGCTTTTACTGGGTCTGTATCTTTAGATGATAATACAAAACTTAAACTAGGTGATAGTAACGATTTAGAAATATACCACGATGGTTCTGACAGTATTATTAAAGACTCAGGCTCAGGTGTTCTAAAGTACGAAAGTGATACTAATTCATCTTTTGGAACTATTTTTGAAATTAAAAATACAGACACTAGTAATAATCAGTCAGGTTCTTACGTTTCTTTTGTTACTCCTTCTACAACAACAGGAGGAATTAAACTAGGTAGTGATTCTGATGGTTTAAATTTAATCTGGGGAACTAACCCTTCGCACAGTTTTTTTGAATATGGTTTAAAGCTGAGACAAGGTGCGCTTATAGGTGCAATAAGTGCTTCTATAACGATAGGAACAGGCGCACCAGAAAGTCAAATAGAAGCAACTGTTGGTTCGTTGTACTTACGTACTGACGGTAGTTCGGGACAAGTTTTATATGTTAAAGAATCTGGTATTGGTAATACTGGATGGGTCGCTAAATAGGAGAAAGCAATGAGTGTAACACTAGAAGATGCTCTTGAAATTTATGGTAAAAACGAGCAGATAGAAGGCAACATAAACAGGCTTCAAGATTTAGCGGGCTCAACTTTAAGTCTGGGTAAAGCTCTTGGTACTGAAGCCGCAGGAATGGCAGAGTTTAAACCGTTTACTGTTACAGGTAGTTTAGGCGGTGCATCAGTTGATTCTGAAGGAAGTGTAAATCTACAACTAACACCTGAAGAAAGGATGATGCAGACAGGGTTAATGGCAGGTGCGGGAAGTTCTTTTACTCGTGCAATGGCTGACCCTTCGATTGCACAAGAAAACCTGTACAATCAAATGAGAGCCATACAGCAACCAGAAGAAGAGCGTAGACGTTTAGCTTTAGAAGAACGTATGTTGTCTCAGGGTCGTCTTGGTTTAAGTTCAAACGCATACGGTGGTGCTAATCCTGAGATGTTAGCACAAGCACAAGCAGAACAGGACGCTATGCTTAAAGCTAACCTTGCGGCTCGTGGTCAGTCAATGCAGGAACTAGGACAGTTTGCTGATATGGGTACATCTATGCTTGCAAATGCTTATACACCACAGGCTCAAGCAATAGGGTTGCTCGGAGCAGGTACAAACGTAGCACAGATAGCTGACCTAAGTAGACGCACAGGTGCGGGTCTGTTTAGTGACTTAGCACAGAAATCGTTTGACCCTTATACTCAATTAATGGAAGGCGCAACTACTGCTAAAGCTAACCGCGACCAAGCATACTTTGACTTCTTGTTCGGCTAGGAGGTAACAATGTCACAAATACCAAGAGATGATTTAGTAGGTTTCTTAACAGGAATACCTACAAAACAAAAACCTGACCCATATACAGGTAGGGGTGCAGGTTTGATGAATATTGGAAGAGCGCAAGGAGAACAGCTTGCTAATCTGGGTCGTAAGATGCGGGGTGTAGAAAGCCCTGAAGCTAGACAAGCTAGAGCACTAGCGGCTATAGATTTGAAAAGTCCCGAAGGTTTGCAAAGACTTGCTCAAGCACAACGTGCAACTGGTGATTTAAAAGGGTCAGTAGAAACTCTTAATAAAGCAAGAACATTAGCGCAAACACAAGCCCGAAAAGAAGCCGCTATTAAAGTAGCTAGAGCACAAGGCAATTCAGAAATAGAAGACTTCTTGTTAAACGGTGGTAACGTCAGTAAAGCAGAAGAGGTGTTGTTTAGAAGTGACCGAGGTTCTGCGTATAAAACATCTTCACTAAGCAAAGCAGACCAGACACAATATAAACTTTACTTAGATGATATTGACGAAGACCAATTAGAAGCCGCGGGTATTGACACTCCAATATGGGGCAAGATAGATAAAGCTGATAAGTTAAAAATCTTTTACAATGCTGAAGATATGTACACTAACAATCCTGAAATGGGTAGACAGGCGGCACTTCTGGAAGCTATACGTCAGTATGGCATAGCGCAAAACCCAGTTACCGAAGGAGTTGACCAGAGTGTACAACAGAGTTCAAGTAAAATGACAGGCGCACCAATTAGATAGGGTTTGAATATGGCTAGTCCTCGTATGGAACGTGCTAAAAATTTAGCTAAAGAAAATACCGATGCTCCTGTTTCTGAGTATGTAGGTAGTAGACCAATAACGCTTGAAGAAATACAATCGAACGAATACTTAATGAAGAACGGTATTCTGTCGGGTGATTTATGGGACGAAGAAACAGGTGAAATAACTAGAGTGTTTTCTAAGCCAGAAGATGCTGTAACTGAAGGTCATATAATTACCCAAGAAGAAATAAACATAAATTCTTACCTGCAAGAAAATGAAATCAAAGCAGGCGACAGGTTTTATAATGGTGAAATTTACCGTGCCAATACAGACAACGCTTGGGTACAATTTAAGTATGGCTTTAGTGAAGGCAACAGTATCACAGAGAACGCAGGTATCTGGTTAGAAAGCGTACTGCCTATAGGTGAAGTCAAGATAGACTTCAGTAAGAATGACTTTAGTGCTATAAGCTATGAGTCTCCTGAAGAACGCTACGGTCAGGGGTATATGCAAGCATCGCCTGAAGAACGTAGAGAGATGATTATTAGACGTAAAGAACGTGACTTACAAGAAGAGTATGGACAGTTCTTTGACCCTAATGAAAACTCAGGAGCACGTACAGCAGGTAACATTACCAGTCAACTTGCTGACCCAACGACTGCTATTCCTTTTGCAGGTGGCTACAAAGCTATGGCTATTACAGGGGGTGCGCTTGCGGGAGGTAGTACAGCCTTAGAGCAATACACTCAAGAAGGAAAAGTAGATGCAGGTGACGTTGCTTTGGCAACCACATTCGGTGCTATCCTTCCACCGTCTTTAGCTAAGGGTGTCAACGTAGTTAAAGACAAAGGTGCTAAGAAAGTGTTTGAACGTGCACAGGCTGTAATGGATTCCCATATAGCTAAGGGAGGGTCAACCCGTACAATACCTGAAGTATTACAAGACTCAGGGATTAATCCTATTAAAGCAGAAACAGCGGCTAAGAGATTAAATCAAAAGTACAACATACCTTTAAGTAAAACCCAAGCTGAGAAAGCTATTAACAAAGCTATCACCAGAGACTCTGCTGTGTCTCGTCAGTACAGCAAAGGATTAGACACGTATCTTGGTACTATTTCTACAAGACTAGGCAACATATCCCAAGCTGTTAAAAACAGAATGCGTAGGTTTGAGTTTGACACCCATGCCCGTACTGCTGATTTATCTAAACGCATTGAACCTTTCTTACGTACCTTTAAGAGTGCGCCTAAAGGAATGCAGGCTCAAATATCTAAGCACCTATACAACGGTAACTTTGAGGCGGCTGAAGGCTTAATGGAAAGCGTGTCTCCTGAACTGACCATTGCGTTTAGAAATAATGTCAAGCCTGTATTAGACGAACTAGGTACAGAGTTGCAGGAAGCAGGTCACTCTTTTGAAAAGATAGTAAATTACTTCCCTCGTAATGTCAAAGAGTATGACACACTGCGTGCATCTCTTGGTCTTAGAGAGCGAGGAATATTAGACGCACAGCTAGAAGCGTATGCAAAAACTAAGAACACAAGCGTGTCAAATCTGAGTGACGAGGAAGTTGCTAAGGTTGTTGACTTGGCTTTACGTGGCTATAGGAAAACAACTGATGGTGGTAAGCCTCGGTTTGCTAAACAGCGTGAGATACATAAAGTAGATAACTCTAACATAGATACCTACGCCAACGCTGATGAATCATTAGCTATGTATTTACGTAACGCTATACACGACATTGAAAAGAGAAAGTTCTTTGGTCGCTCTGGTAAAACAGATGAAGTACAACAGTTCGACACACAGGCTTCTATCGGTCAGCTTGCTAAAGATTTGCTTGACGAAGGCATTGACCCGCGACAGCAGTTAGAACTAGAAGAGTTGTTGTCAGCTAGATTTATAGGCGGTGAACAAAGTCCTACATCAGGTGGTAAGCTAATACGTGACTTAGGCTACATGGGTACTATTGCTAACCCAATCACAGCACTAATACAGCTAGGTGACATCGGTGTTACTGCCGCATTAAAAGGATTTAGAAATACAATCTCTGCTATGTTTGGCACAAAAGATATTAAGATTGTAGACTTAGGTATTGACGACCTAATTACAAAAGAACTGTCATTAGGTGACAACAGAAAGGTTGCTAAAGTTCTTGATAATCTAATGGGTAAAGTTGGTTTTAAAGCTATTGATAGATTGAGTAAAGAAACTTTAATTAACTCTTCTCTTAAGCGTGCTCGTAACTTAGTTAAGTCTAGTAAAGGAGAAGCCAAGCTACGTAGAGAAGTACAGAAAGTTATGGGTGATGACACCGATGCTTTCATTGCTGACATTAAAACGGGTGACGTTACAGAGAACATAAAGCTATGGGCGTTCAACGAACTGTCAGACGTACAACCTATATCTTTAAGTGAGATGCCGCAAGGATACTTGGATGCTAAGAACGGAAGACTTCTGTATATGCTCAAGTCTTTTACCTTAAAGCAGATTGACTTGGTACGTAACAGAGTATACAATCAATGGAAAGCAGGTAACAAAGTAGAGGCAAGTAAAAATGCCGCACTGTTAGCAGGGTACTTGACAACGGCTAACGTAAGTACTTCTGTTGCCAAAGACGTACTACTAGGTCGTGAGGTACGTGCTGAAGATATACCAGACAGAGCACTATGGTCTTTGCTTGGTGTGTATGGTATGAATGAATATGTATATGACAGATACATGAAGCAAGGTAGAATACTAGAAGGCGGTATAGCCTACGTAACTCCTGCCGCACCTTACGTAGAAGCGATAGTTACTCTAGGTAAAGAATCGTTTGATGAAGACCCTGATTACTCCCGTGCTTTGAACGGCATACCTGTAGTTGGTCGTATACTCTACAACTGGGTAGGCGGTGGTGCTGAGAAGTTTAATGAACGTCTGGATGAGGATGACTATTAATGACAACACCTAATGGTTTTAGTAAATATATTTCTGAACAGTATCGAAGCAAAGAAACTCCTGAAGAAAGACAGAAGTTTGCTGAGGAGTTAGCATACAGTGGTTTAGAGCTTGCTCCTGTAAGTGGTGAAATCATAGCGGCTAAAGAAGCGGCAGGCTACTTCAGTGAAGGTAGAGTAGGAATGGGCTTGTTGTCAACCGCAGGTGCTATTCCTTTCGGAGGCGGCTTGTTGAGAGGTGCAGGTAGTCTAGTAAATAAAATAGCACAGAACACACCGACACACATTCCTGATTTTTACGCAGGCAATCCTGTAAAAAGTATGTATAACTTTGGTAAAGAGTTTGCTAAGTCTACTCCTGCCGCAGTACGTGAGAGTATAGACGCTCAAGCTGTAGCCAAGCGTAGAGTTCAAGGTATATCAGATAGAAAGGTAGACGATTGGATTAGCGACAAGGGGCAAGACGCAGACCTAACAGCTATATCTATTAACCGTCAGCTACCAAATACTGAAGGTAATGTACTTGAAGAAGGCATCG
>PDMW01044581.1_pt1 | contig 10307 bp, 8 predicted proteins | sample 1515511 | NCBI WGS metagenome assembly PDMW01 (sample SAMN07343023, study PRJNA328102) | Marine metagenome, whole genome shotgun sequencing project. | biome: marine; feature: bay; material: water; isolation source: viruses from water sample < 0.22 micron filtered, nuclease treated, low... ... | reverse complement strand
TTCTGCAACTGCTGCTGATGATCTTGCTGCAACTAATGAAGAAAATGTGATTGTTTTTTTTGCTTCTTGTACCATTTCAATGGCATTCATGACTTGCTTTGCAACTAGAGCAGCTCTTCCTGCATCTGTCTCAGCACCAAAGAGTGCAATTGCCTGGTCTGCTGCTGCATGTTTAGCTGCTGAGATCATATCTATTTGTCTCTGCTCTTCTGTTGCAATTCTAGTCTTTCTGTCCTCTAGTGCTTTGTCTGCAATCTCTTTGTCTTTTGCAGCCTTGTCCTCTCTTTCTTTTTTCTCTGCAGCAGCTTTGTCCTCTCTGGCTTTGTTGTCTGCAGCTTCTTTGTCTGCAATAGCTTTTTTTGCTGCAGCCTCTTCTGCTGTAAATGCAATGATTTGTCCTGTGACCTCTTTTTGCTTGACAAGTCTAGCAGTCTCTAATTGGATGAGTCTAGCCTTCAACTCTTCCTCCTCTATCATGTCCTCTTTTGTAGATTTAGACAAAGTGTTCTCCAGAGTCTTTGCTTCAGCTCTAAGCCTTGCTGCTTCAATCTCCTGTTTTGTGATGTTTTCCTCAACTGCTGCAGCCTGTTTTAGAAACTCTATTCTCTGCTGGACTGTGAAGTTTTCTTTGTCAACAGATTTCTCCAGGAGTGCAGCTCTATCTCTATCTGCTTCAGCTCTATCTACAATCAGATCTCTTTCAGCCTTGTCTGCTTTTGCTCTGAGGTCTGCAACCTTTTGTGCTGACTTAGCATCAGCAGCAATTTCTTTTCCTAGCTGTTTTGTAGCATCAATTGTTTTGTTTATGCCATCAACAAGAGCCTCTGTTGCAATCACTGCAGGATTGATTGCTCTGTTTATTTCAACAAATCCTGTGCCTGCATCATCTAAAGCTCCTCTAAAGTCTCCATCAAATAGCTTTTGAAAGGCTGATCCTAAAAGTCCAAGTCCTCCCAGGAGCTGATCAACCTTTTTGACTACAAAATCCTCTATTGATTTGCTGAAGTTTTTAAAAGCTTCTACAGGATTTGTAAAAGTCTCAATGATTGTCATCCCTAGATCTGAGAGTTTGTCTGTGAGGTTGCCTACCACAGAGCCTATCACACCCATGATCTTGTTGAATTTGTTCTGACCTTCCTCAGAATCTCTAAAAGCTTGAGCAACTGCTCCTATTGCAAGTGCAATTGCACCTATTCCAGAAGTCAAAAGAACCCCTTTGAGTGTTCTGAATCCTTTAGTCACATTTTTGAGTGTCCCAATTAGTCCCTGGAAGCCAGAAACTGCTCCTCCTGTAACTGTGTCAAGCTGGTTTCCCATTTCTGAGACATCAGCTTTTGCTTCTTTTGACTTTTTTGATGTTTCTTTTAAACTATCATTGACAGCATCAACATTTTTGACAGCTCCTTTGCTGTCCACATTGAGCTTCATGTTTACTTCCTGGCTCATAGCTTGTATCTAATTAATTTGAATCCTTCTTTTATTGACTCTGGCATTTTGTTCCTACCTAGTGCAATCTTCTCCAGGTCTCCTAGATCCCTGTGATCATGTTTCAATATCTCCAGCATGTCAATGATGTTTTTTATCATGTTTAGAATGTTGATGGACAATAGGTTGCATTGACAACAGTCCCTGTGAGTTTATTAATTGATACAACCCCTTTGACTCTGTTTGTGTCATCCAGGAGATAGAGCAAGTGATAGTCAAACTTTCTAAGACTAGCACCCCAATTTATGTCATAGAGGCTCACACCAAACTCAACAGCTTGATTTGGCTGCATGATGTTTGTCTGATCACCATTAAATGAAGTATTGATGTCAATTCCATGCACTCTAGTGAATCTGATCTGATCTCCTGCCTCTGGATTGTTTCCTGTTCCATTGTGTGCAATCTGGAAGTCTGGAACATAGGTCACAGGGACAGTCACTCCACTGATCTCTGTTGTTCCTTTCAGTGAGATTCCTGTTGCAGCAATTCCTATTTGAATATTACAAGCTCCCTGGTTTACAATCAAATCTGATGACATTGGCAGTGCTGCTCCAAAAAAGTACATTGCTCCTTTATAAGCTGGTAGTGCAGGACTACAATCATAAACAGCAACAACCTCTGCTGTGCTGTACTCAATTACTATTTGTTTAATGACTCGATAGTAGCTTTTTCCATCTTTTAGATAGTTGTCCAGGTTGTCTCCTAGTGAGATTGCAAAGTAGGTAGTTTGACCATACACTGATTGAAAGGAGTTTGTCCCTCCTGTATAGTTTGGAACTCCTGCAGTCTGTTTCCTGGAAACCCTATCACCCACCTCTGGATAGAGTCCTGTTCCATTGTGAAACCAATTCAATGGATTTTCTGTGTAGCTTCCACATGTCCCTTGATGGAAACTTGTATAGGTGTTTGACTCTATTTGTGCCTTAGTTGGAATTGTATTGTATCCTGCATCGGTTCTGAGTCCTGCATTGTTTGCCCAGATAAATTTCTTTGCAGTTGATGTGTTTGTTCCTGCTCCTGTGTCTGTACTTACAGAGTGAACTGCTGTGATTGTGTTTTTGTCAGTGTCATAGTCTGGATTGACATTTGTCTTTGCATAGAACCTCGCAAACTTTATTTGTGGATGTGTCAATCCTGTGACTTTTGCCTCTTTAATCCTAGGTGAAGCTGTCAAGTCTAAAGGTGATCCAGCTCCAGCATAAACTGTGTCTGTGTTTACCATTATGAGCTGCACTCCTGCTGCTGCTTTTAGCGTGTCAATGTCATCAGTTGCTGTCAGTGTAGATTCTGCATCAGCAATGAGGAATCCATACTCATCAACATTTTCCTGGTCACATAGTTTCCCAGATTCTGTGATCTCGAATTTGAATGTTGTTTGACTTGTAGATCCTACAGCAGAAACAAATGTGAGTGTAGGTGATGTCACTGTACATGGCTCTATTGAAATTGAGCTAGGAGTGTTTTGCAAAATTGGAGCTGGTGTGTCATCTATTAGTGCTGGCTGTGTGAAACCATTGTTGTCACTCCCTGCATTGTCTGCTGTGAATTGTATGTTGTCAATAGTGATGTCTGTCATTGAGATGTCAATGGGAACTCCAAAGATTGTGATCGGTGAAGTAAGCGTGTCAACAGCAGCAGCAAACTTTGTTGATTTTAGAACATTGACAAGCTCCAGCTCACTTTTGCCATTTTCAAAATTTGTAGTAATGCTGTTTATTCTGTAGATTTTGTCAAAGATTCTGAGGTCATCATTTAGTTGCAACTCTTCAGTGATGCTCATAGGTAGCTCTGCAGTGACTTTTGTGATCCTCTTTCTTTCATCAAACAAGTCTTTCACATAGTCCTCATAGTAGGTTTTGAAAAGCGTTCTCTCATTGCTCACCAGGGCATATTCATCAACCTCTGCATGGAAATTGATTGATTGTGACATTCCTGTTTCTACATAGTCAGAAAAAACAGAAGCAGAATTTGATGGCATGTAGGGAGAGTTGATTGTGACCTTTGTGCCTCCAAGATTCCTTGCACTTATTGATGAACCTATTGTCTGAATAGGATAGAATATCAGTGGCATCTCAGCACTCTTTTGCTCTTTGTCATCAACATGCCACCCCCATTGAACCTTAGTCAGATCTCCTGTGTTCAAATCATTGAGCCTCTCAAAGAGCATGTGTTCAAAAGGCAGCGTGATCTCATAGGTCTCACCCTCAAACTTGTCTTTTTTGCCATTAGTTAGAAAATAGCTGTCCTCATTGTAGTTTGTTTGTCCCCAGGGTCTGTTGTTTATGCTGTTAAAATTAGCAGCAAGGAATGTCTTTGTACTTTCATAGCCTAGATTGACTTGTCTGAAAGGTATTGGAGAGTCCACCTGGCTCTTTGTAGAGTCAACATAGGGAGTGAAGTCCCAGAGCTTTGTTGAGCTGGCATAGTATTCATCCAAGGTCTGAATAACTATCACATCATCATCATTGATGTAGGCTACAAGATTGAACATCTTAAAGAGTCCCTGGAGCAGATCAATGACTTTCATCTCTGGAAGGTTTGCAGGCACGCTGAAATTTGCATCTGTGACAGTGGTGATTGTCGATGTCAAGCTGCAGTCTTTTTTTCCTCCTAGTATTGCATTGTTTTCTCTTTGCACAAAAACCTCTAGATCAAATGTAGTCACAGCAGAGGTCTCTATAAACACAGAAAACTGTCCATTGTCAACTTCAATGTGGTCAATTGTTTGACCTAGAGCAGTTCCGTTTTTTGTGTCACCTTTTAAGCTGTCAAACCTTTTGAACTCCTCTCCATTTTTGTGAATGACTAGATTGTAGGTTGCTGTGTCATCTCCAGGATCAACTGTGAAGTCCAGATTGAACTGTATCCTTTTTTTTGTGTTGTTGATTGCAAAGTTGTTTGATCTTATGATCAGCTCATCTTGAGCTTTGCCGACTAGATCATAGCTTTTGAACTGTTTTGATTTTTGCTGATCCTCAAACAGACCTCCACTCTTAGTGTGCATCCAGAGATAGAGATTGTTGTAGGCAAAATTTGTGCTAGTGAAAAAATCATCAGAGAACTCCAGGTCATAGTGCAACTGTATTGCTTTGATTATTGCATCAATTCTGATTGCTGGCTTTAGCTGTGAAAACAGAACTCCATTGTTGTCAGTTCCTGCTGATGGATAGACATTGTTGTTTTGGTTAGCAGAGGAGTCATAGATCAGTCTGTTTGTGTGTGTAATCAGTGGAAAAATCACAGCGTTCTCAATTTGGTCTGAGCCTATAATGCTGTCCAAGCCATCATTCATGTAGGCTGCAATGTTTGTGTCATTGTAAACAAAGTCAAAAGCACTAAGCTCAGTCAGTGCTGAGATCTTATCTTCTCCCAGGACATCATTGAGTCTGATTGTGTCTCCAAAGAATGTAAGCTTGTAGCTTTCTGGTTTATTGTTTTTAAGACTGACACCTTCAAATCTGACTTTCCCTTTTTTGAATGGCTTATAGTTTACATGTAGATCTGCAACCTTTTTGATCTTCGCATTGTAGCCATCAATGTAGTAGTTGTAGAAATGCTTGAAGATCTTGTTGTTGTTTTTACTAGCAGGGACTGTGAAGCTCCTGGAGTAATCAGTCAACACTGCATCAATCCTTTTTACATCTGTGATGTTTTGTGTCAAAGTGATTGACTCATCTTTGAACATTTCAACCTCTTGTCCCTCAATGTAAAGCTGTAGCTGTAGCATCTATCTGATGTTGTTTATTTTGTCAAAGGCAAATTCAAACTCTAGTGTGTAATTGATCATCTTGTCATTGAGGTGTGTTTTGTGAGTCATGCTTTTTGTGAGTGGCAACAGAGGAAGAGTCTTTCCTTCAAATCTGATGTAAATGTTCTCACTAAGAAGCAGCTCCTCAATTGTTGAGTTCATGTTTTCCTTTATAAAGCCTGTATTGACTGTGAGCTTTGTTGTTGCATTCACATTTGTGATCTGTTTCTGTGCTGCTGCTGTGCTATAGAGAACAGTAGATCTGTTGACTGTGTTTGCTTTGTAGCTTTCAGAGACTACATCAAAGCTTTCTATTGACTTCTTAAACACAAAAAGATCCTGGAATGCTCCATATTGATTGACAAAGCTCAATTTGTAGCTTGTAAACTTTGGCTCACAGATGTTTGTCACTGTGATTGTTTTCAAAAGTGTAGTGTCATCAGTGTCATAGACTTTTATCTCACTACTGTCAGCAGGAATTGTGATGTACTGAATCTTTTGATTGCTGTTTCCAGAGTCTGTGATCTGTGTATCTGTGCTGTCAATTCTCACTTTGCCCACACCCTCTGCAAAGATTGGAAGCTTTCCTGCAGTCCCTTCTGGGAGATAGATGTTGTCAGAGGTGATCAGTGCGTTCCTGGATAGCTCTGGATTGATTTCATCCTCAAAATAGCCATATCCATCTACTGCAATGTAGTTGAAGATCTCTGGATTGCTATGATCTAAGAGATTCCCCTGGAGGTCTTTGTAGAAAACAACAGCAGTCACCCATTTTGCATGACACTCATAGTCATTGTTGAATGTGATCTCAATGTGATCTCTGACAAGCTCACCGATCTCCAGGACAATGTTGTTTTCAGTTCCTAGCCTTTCCTTGTTGATTGTGTATTTCAAGTCTGCTGCTGAATATGATCCAACAGTTCCAGAGTAGATGTAGAGTTGTAGTTGTACTGATCCTAGTGCCATTTTTTATCTTTTAAATTAGTGAGCCTCCTTTTCCTGTTCCTGGTCCAGATCCGTAGTCTGTTCCATCTGGAGGACAGTCCCATGCTGCAACATCTCTGACAATTCCTTCATCATCAATCTGCCACATTCTGAAGCTTCCTGTGTTTGTTCCGATTGTAGTTTTGTTTGTGCTTACTGCATAGTAAAAATTCCCTCCTAGCATTGGAGCATTGTTCAGACACACTTGTTTTCCGAGTGCATTTGTGATTGATGTGGCTGGTGAAGTGACTGATCTGGACACATTCCATGTTCCTGGGCAGTAGCCACTGATTGATGTCATGGCTGTTGCTAGATAGAAAGTGTTTGTCCCACATTGGTTTGCTTTCGCTGGTTGGTTTATGTTTACAGGACAAGAGATTGTCCCAGAGTTGCTGTAGCCTCCAGGAACTGTCACTGTGAATGTGACTGTCCTAGCAGTGTCACTTGAAACCTCTGCAAATTTCCCATTGCTGAAACCAGAGTTTGATGATGTGTGTGCTGTGATTGATCCTAGAGCTGCTGATCCGTAGTCCACAATTCCAGACTGTGAGATTCTTTGCCCAGATAGGTTTGCAGTTGAGCATGTGAACTCTGGATTTGCTGCAGCCTGCTCAAAGTCTTTTGAACACTCTACTGTTGCTCCTGCATTTGTGTATCCTGGAGGAACTGTCAAGTCAAAAAACAGAGTCACTGTTCTATTTGATCCTGTAGTGTTTGCAGAGTGACTAGTGATAGCTGACCCTCCAGAGGATGCTTTGATAATTCCTACAGCAGCAACTGAGTTTGGCTTTGTAATGACTCCAGCTTGAGTGATGCCTCCTCCTGTGAAAGCTGCATCTGAACATGCAAAAGCAACTCCTCCTGGAACACTTACTGTGACAGATATTGATTGTGAAGCTGTACATGATCCAGAGACTCCATCAGTTGCTGAGACAATCACATTTGTTGATCCTCCGATGTTGTTTGAGTAGATTGTGAGTGTGCTGCCAGAAACTGAAGCATTGACTAGTGTCTGATTTGCTACATAAACACTGTAGTTTGTGATAGGGTTTGAGCTTGAGAAATAGCTGCTGAGATTTACTGTGTCAGAATCACCTCCAGAGTCAATTGACACTGCAGAGATTGATCCACTTGCTGTCACTCCTCCAGAACAAGTCACAGGAGGATCAGATGGAGTTGGCTGACTCACAATAAGAGCAGGCTGTTCTATAGTTCTGTCACAGTCAATGTATCCATCTGCAGAGTTTGAGTAGTTTGCAGGAATAGAGATTCTTAAAGTCAGATCTCTGTCTGTTGCTGTTGTCACTGTTGCAAACTTGTCATTGCTGAAATCTGAGTCAGATGATGTGATTGATAGAATTGTTCCTAGTGCTGTTGCTGGTTGACTGATTTGCCCTTGCTGATCTATAGATAGATTTTGGATGCCTGCAGTTCCACACTGAAAAAGTGGAAGAGGAGCAACAGGCTCTGTCAAATTCAAATAGAATGGACTTCTGACATTGATTTTTGTACTCATTTTTCTGCTGTTGTTTTTAGTCTCTGCTCAATATCTAGAGCAAAGCTTTGTTTGATGTCTTTAGGGAGCTGCTTGAATGCTATTGTGAAGGGAGTTGTGAAAAACAGACTAGGTTTTATTCCAGATAGATAGATGCTTCTGGTAATAAGAAACACTAGGCTCTTTCTTTTTGCAAATCTACCTTGATCATCTCTTGTTCCTGGAATACCTTTTCGTACTACCCAGGAGTCAATTGCATCTCTGAGCCTTCCGTTTCCTTTGTACTTACCAGATCCAAACTTGTAGGGACTTCTAGGTGCTTGTTGCTTTCCTCTTCTCTTTGCTCCTGGAGGAAGCTTTCCTGGGTTTGCTCCCTGGACTCCTAGATCTACAAAGTTTGCATAGTCCTCTGCGTAAAATTCAAGCTCTATGATGCCTCTTTTTGTGTCAATCTTTGGCTCACCATATCCTAAAGATTTGGAGAGCTTAGAATTGCTCTTCAGCTTCCTTCTAGATTTAGATACAACTGTCTTTCCAAATCTATTGAGTGCTTTCTTTAGTGATCTAAGATCTTTGGCTTCCATTAGCAGCTTGTCATAGTGTTTGGCATTGTCACTGTAAATGATGCAGCAACTCCTGCCAGGTTATTCTCAAACCTCTCTGTGAAAAACTCACATGAGAAGGGAGTGTCTAGTTGATAGCTGTGCCTGTAGTCTGATTTGCGTTCCAGGACTGCATGCAATCTTCCTGCAACTGCAAGCTGTGTGTTTAGCACATCAATCTCATTGTTGTTTCCTCTAAGTTCTGAGGTGTTCTCTTCTTTTGAGATGTCAACTAGATCCATGAGAATCACGCCTACATCTACAGAGATTGTGTTTGCATTGATTGTAGCATTCTGCACCTGGAGGTGACAGAGTGGATAGATGTTTGATCTGTTGAGGTCAATCTCTGTGATGTCTCCCTGGGTTACTTTATTGACAAAAGGCTCTGCAATAGCAGCCTGCTGGAGATCATCAATGACTTTGAAATATGCATTCATATTGTTTTGATAAATATTGGAGTCAGCTCTTCTACTGTTTCAATCTTCATTGTCACAAACTCTTCAAGCCATTCAAGAGCTTCATCAAAATCCATGTCTTTGTCTGCTACCAGGACACAATCAATTGCTTTCCAGAAGTCATAGATGGCAACCTTTGGATCAGATGCAGAGATTCCTATCAGTGCATTCTCAAACCCATCAGACAAGATGATCTCTTCATCATCCAGGAGCAGTGATCTGTCATATAGTGAGTTGATCAATTCAGCTTTGTTTTGCATTTTTTATCTTTTTTAGTTCTATCTCTGTTTTTTGTTTTTCAAAACTTAACCAGGTCAGACATGCTGCATAGTTTAGATTCGAGATCTCTTCAAATTTTGTCAAATCACCTTTTGCAATTTGATAGAAGGCTGTCCACCAGCCGAAATTCTCTCCAAGTGCTTCCTCATTTGTGGAGACAGTTTTCTCACTTGTTTCTGTAAATAGAACTCCAAATGTTTCAGAGACTCTTTCCTTAAACTTTGCAAAAAAAAAATTGCTCCTAGAGCTACATCTAAGGGCATGTCTTTCATGTTCTCTCTTTTGTCTGAGTCATAGTCCTCTATCAAATACTGATCTTTGTGCTTCTGCTTTACTTTCCTGTAGAGAACTCCCATTGCATCATCCATTGTGTCCCAATCACTCATCAGTGTGTCTAGATCCACAAACTCTCCAAAGCTCATATCTGTCAGCACAGGGATGAATCCATACTCAGTGCCATTCTTTTCAAACCTCTGGATCAGCTTTGGTTTCTCTTCAAACATCTTGTTGATGATCTCTGTGACCTCAACAATTGATGTGAACTTGTACTGATCAACTTCTGGGAGTGGAACTCCACAAAAGATCTCTACTGTCTTTTTTCTCAGAAAGTCTAGATCTGGATCTTTGCCTAGGATCTTGTTGAATTTCTGGTATTGTCCCAGAGTAAGCTCTGAGAGTTTGTTTGGTACTGTGAGCTTTTGTGTTTTCATTTATTATAAAACGGATGTGTTTGTGTTTATCGGTCTAAGATTCTACAGGAAATTGTATTGTCCCTGGTATGGATTTTTGAGCTGGTAGCTGATTGCATATCTAAGAGAGTCCAGAGCATGGTTGTATTTGTCAATAGGTGTGTTTGATTTCCTGTCTAGCCAGATGTAGTTGTTCAGCTCTTTGATTAGATGCACAGCCTGGTCATCACTGTGGATCACTAGATCATAGTCCTGGAGCATGGCAATGCCGAATGTCACACTCCCTTGACCTTTGATGCTGGGTTTGATGTTGCATGTGCTTTTGAGTTCGTGGATAAGTCTGACCTCGCTGGAATCTGCAATGATCAGAGAATCTCCTGCATGTTTTCTGTAGAGTGTTCTGAGATCTGATGTTGTTAGTGCCTTGAGATAAAAGCAGAGCTGTACATAGATGATCTTTCTGTCTTTGTCAATTGACGTTTTCAGAAGTACATTCTCATCCTGGGAGAAACCAAAGTCAGCACCAAAGACTGCTGGAGATACTTCCTGGAACTCTCCTAGTTTCCAATT
>PDMW01056386.1_pt1 | contig 10327 bp, 11 predicted proteins | sample 1515511 | NCBI WGS metagenome assembly PDMW01 (sample SAMN07343023, study PRJNA328102) | Marine metagenome, whole genome shotgun sequencing project. | biome: marine; feature: bay; material: water; isolation source: viruses from water sample < 0.22 micron filtered, nuclease treated, low... ... | reverse complement strand
GCGGGATTGTTCAGAACGGGCTTGTTGTAAATCTAGACCCAATGTACCACCTTAATACATCTTCCAGTGCCGCAGATTTGAGCGGACTTGGAAACAATATGGCACTTTCTAATTTTGACGGAATGTCAAAAGAGTCTTCTGGATTAATAATTAGTCTTGACGGAAGTGACGATAAGGGGGAAATTCCAGATACTAACGATGATTTTAAGTTTGAATCGTCTGCGTATTCTATTTGTTTTTGGTTCTGGTGTAGACAAGGTGGATTTAATCAGGGGGCAACAATTAATCCATTCGCAAAAGCAAAACATAGTAATCCTATGACCGGTTCATACTGGAATCTTGGTGTTTTTGGAAACGGAATGAGCGCTTCATCGCCTCAAATAACTTCTAATGGAAATACTGAGTCGGGTAGTTCATTTGTTTATAGTCAGTGGCAGTATCTAGTTTCTACTAACTCTGCTGGTCACGGAGGGACAACAAAGGTTTACAGAAACGGGTCGCTTTTATTTAGCGGGACAACTTCTCATAATAGTGCATATTACACCTCTGGATATCCACTAAGAATAGGTACGGCATATGGCTGGAACGCTTCGTTTGATTATAAATTAGGACCAGTTCAACTTTACGATAAAGAACTCACTGCTACTGAAGTTTTACAAAATTACAACGTCACACGACATAGGTTTGGAGTATAAAAATGGCACAAGACATTCTAATAACACCGGGAAGCGGCGAGCCACAAATACTATTTCGTGGCAGCGGCACTACAGATACAGCCGTAGAGCTTAATGTTCTATCCAGTTATCAAAGTGGAACCGGCTCAGGAACCGCAATTTTGTTTGAGGGTACAGAGGGACAACTCTTTGGAATTACAGACAATCTATCTAGTGGCACAATATTTAGTGTTGCCGACATTACTGGTCTGCCAATTATTGAGGCAGATGCAAGTGGTGATGTTAAGCTGGGCGAATACGGAAGGTATGTGGGAATAGGAACGGGCGTTCCGGCCTATGGGCTTGATGTGTTTTCTTCGGGAATACTTCGTAAGGGTGTAATACTTTCAAATTATGTTCCCGCCACGACTACCAACGCGCTTTATAATGAAGGAGGAACTCTTAAATTTAATGGTTCTGCCATTGGTGGTGGCGGTACTAGTGCAGAAGCTACATATGCTTCTGGTCAGGCCATATCTAATCAGTCTAATATCACGGCCCTTAACACTGCTTCTGGTATAGCTACTTCTTTATTATCTGTTTCGGGTACTGCAACATCTTTAGTTGCTAGTTCTGGTATAGCAACCTATGCTAGCGGTCAGGCTATCGAAAACGAAGGTTTCGCGACATACGCTAGTGGTCAAGCGATATCCAACCAGTCTAACATTACTGCCCTAAACACTGCGTCCGGTATTGCTACGTCTCTTCTTTCTGTCTCTGGTACTGCCACTTCATTAGTTGCTAGTTCTGGCATAGCGACATATGCAAGCGGACAAGCTGTCGCTAATCAATCCAGCGCTACTACTAACGCTTCTAACATATCAACAAACACTGGCAACATTTCTACAAATACAGCTAGAGTTAGTTATGCTTCCGGTCAAGCTATATCCAATCAATCTAACATTACCGCTTTAAATACTGCCTCTGGTATTGCTACTTCTCTTCTTAGTGTTTCAGGTACTGCTACTTCACTAGTGGCTAGCTCTGGCATAGCTACCTACGCTTCTGGCAATACGGCTAATATAGCCTTTGGTTCAAATGCGGAGGGTGATATTCTGTATCATAATGGCACAAGCTTCATTAGGCTTGCAAAAGGTAGTAATGATACAGTATTAACCATGAATGGAAACGTCCCTAACTGGGAAGCCGCTGCTGGAGGGTCTAGTTTGACGGCTGCTAGTGGTATCGTGGTGGATGGTGCTGATAAGATAAATATTTACGGCGGCACCGGAAATCTTCAAGAAATACAGCTTACTTCTGATAATATTTTTACTCCAAAAATGATCTTCACTGGTTCTGGGGTTCAGGATACTCCTGTAACACTTAAAGTATTGTCTAGTCATGGGGCGGTCAACACTTCTGGTACAGCACTTTCTTTCGAGGGTACGCAAGGCCAGTTGTTTGGTATAACAGATAATCTTTCTAGTGGCAATATTTTTACTGTAAATGACATTACTGGATTACCTCTTATATCTGCAAGCGCTAGCGGTGATGTTAAGCTAGGAGAATACGGAAGATATGTGGGTGTTGGTACTGGTGTTCCTTTGTATGGTTTTGATGTCTCTTCGTCGGGCCAATTTCAAAAAGGTTTTGTATTATCTAACTATGTCCCTGCGGTAACTACTAACACTCTTTATAACGAAGGCGGTACACTTAAATTCAATAGCGCTGCCACATACGCGCCACTTTTGACTGCTTCTGGAGCGGCTATTTATGCTAGCGGCCAAGTAAATGTTTCATCGGCAGGCACTGCCGTTGCTTCAAAAGCTCTAGTATTAGATTCCGCAAAAAGCTTTACTGGAACTAAGCATGGTGTGTTTAATGAGTTTGACTCTAGGGTTACTGCTAGCGGTGTTACTATTGGTGCTTCCGGTATAACTATTACGGGAGGCGCTTATGTACAAGAGGCTGTTCCTGCAAACGATACACCGACCACAGAAGATGCCACAATTACTTTAGATCTTAGCGCTGGAAATTATCACAATGTTGTTCTTGGCGCTAATGTGACCAAGTTTGAATTTACAAACTCTAAAAGAGGTCAAAGGTTTTTATTAAGAATAACACAACACGCTTCTTCTGCAAAAACTATTGCTTGGACTAATGTTGATTATACCACGGGTGGCGCTGCTGCAACGGTTAGATGGGCCGGTGGCGGAACGGCCCCAACCATGTCTACGGCAACCTCACATACAGATGTTTATGGCTTTCTCTGCACCAACAATGCAGGAAGTGCTTTTGACGGATTCGTGGTCGGACAAAACTTACCAGATTAGGAGATATAATGGCGACAACAACTTTCACAAACTCTACAGGTTCTAGCGCTTCCGATAATCATGACTACAATGTTGCAATCAGCGGTATTACCGCTAGCGAAGTTACTAATATGAGATTTGAGCTAGATTGGAATCCAGATGAAGACTGCGGCGGGGATGCTATGGGCAGCACTTGTCAGATTTCTTCGCCTCGCAGTGTTAGTGGATGGGGTTACGAAGATAAAGAGGGTGGAGAAGCTAGAACGGATGTTTTTAATCTAACTAGCGGCTTTACAGGTTCTTTTACCTTTAATGGCAATTGGACTTTTAATCTAGTAGATGATGATGCCACTGGGTGTTTTACTATATCAGAAGCAAGAATAGTGGTAACGTACACCCCTTCTACCGCCACTACTAATACCGCCTTTTTAATGTTTGTAGATTAAAGTATTATTTTTAATGTGTATTTAGTCAATACTGTGTATAAATATATGGAGGTACATTATGGCATTTGTAGAAGAAGCTCACGTTAATGATATAGGCACAGTATTTAGAGTTACGGTTTACGACACATCGTCTACCGGCACTACTTCCGTGGCTAATATTAGTAGTGCATCAACTAAAAAATTCACATTTAAAAAGCCTGATGGGACTACTTTTGAGCGTGTTGCAGTTTTCACTAGTGATGGTTCCGATGGTCAGATAGAGTATGTTACGGTAGATGGTGATTTATCAGGACCGGGAACTTGGCACTTACAGGCATATGTCGCTACCCCAGATGGGACGTGGAATACTAGTGTGGGTTATTTTAAAGTTTACGAAAATTTATAGGTGATTTATGTCTTGGAAAGTAGATTTAGTAATAATGCTTAGATCTCTTATTGGAGACCTAGACCATGCAAAATATACAGACGAAAGATTAAAACAGGTAATAGTTGTAGGTTCTTACAACGTTTTAAACGACGCTGACTTTAGTGTTGATTATGTTGTTAGTATATCCTCTCTCTCGATATCGCCTGATCCGATATCTGAAAAAGATACAGATTTTTCTGTTCTTTCGGTTTACAAAGCCGCTTGCATACTTTTGGGTAGTGAGGTGAAGACTGAAGCCGCAAATTCTATAGCTATTAAAGATGGTCCTTCTTCAATTGATTTGAGAGGCGTTACGCAAAATTTAAATATACTTTACAACGATCTTTGTAACAAGTATGATAACTTACTAAAAACTTACCAATATAATAACACTCTTGTTGGTCAAGCTATTCTCGGTCCATACAGCCCCGGAAGTATGATTTTACGAGCTAATGAGTTTGATTATCGCGGTAACATATTCGACTAGGAGATAAAAATGGCAGTATCACAAAAAATAATTGACGGAAATACTCAACCCCAAGGGGGCGAAGGTATTATTAGTATTGCTGGCGCTAGAGGTTTAGCTGCCGCTGAAAAACTTAGTTCAAATAATACTTTAAGTCCTTTTCCGCCACTTTTGTCTAGCGAAATTGACAATACTAACGCCGTTACTAATGGTGTTTTAAATTATAGACTTAATTCTGGTGACGTTAAATTCGCTCCTATAGGTCTTAATACTTCTGGCGGCGCTAACGCTACCGGCGTTGTGGTAAGCTCTGTTGCGGGACGTGCCATTGAAGTTGTAAACTATACTGTTGTTGCAGAAAAAGCTACCACAGTCGAATTCCTGTCTAACTCTACGCCTCTTGTTAGTGGTGTTCATTTTGCGGCTAACGGCGGAGCTTCCGTCAATAGCGAAGAGGGCGTTATGGTTACTAGCACTGGTGAATCTCTTCAGGTTAGTACTTCTTCTGGTGTTTTGGGTGGGCATCTTTCATATAGGCTTGTTTAATGGCTATTAATATACCTGCGAGTGTTTTTAATACATATAATGAGGCGGTCTTGTTGTTTACAAGAACCGCAACGTTAGTGTATCCAGAAAAAAGAGAACAGTGTTCAAATTGCTATATGGACACTATGGGAACTAGAAATAGATCTATAAGTAAATATAGGAGCGGTGGTCCTTATCCTTTTGAAAGGGGAATGCCCTGCCCTTATTGTAATGGTAAGGGGTATAAAGCTAATGAGACGACGGAAGATATAACCTTGAGAATATATTGGAATAAAAAATTCTGGGTTGATATTGGTATACCTATAGATGTTCCAGATGGGGCAATGCAAACTATATCATATATGACAGATTTAGAAAAAATAAACAAAGCTAAATACATCATCCCGAATTATGACGGTATAGAGAAATACGATCAGAGTAGATACGAAAGGGCAGGCTCTTCATATCCTCAAGGTTTTAAGCAGAATGCTACAAAATACATTGTTACATTTTGGACGAGGAGCGATACGTGAAAATAGTTACAAGTAATGCTAGGATGAGGGCGCTAATAAATAAAGCGCTAGCCAAAGAAGGTGAAAAGATATTAAAGAAAGCTTCCTCCAATATAAGAAGGCAGGTAAAAGAGGTCATTAAAATGGCTATCACTACTTGCCCAGAGATAAGAGAGCTTTCTAGCGGTACTTTAAAATTTGACTTCGGACTCACAGAAGATCCATCATCTGCTATAATTAACTCCGTAGCAAACTCTACTAGGGTTTCTATATCAAAAATATCGTCAAGGGGTGGTAGCTTCAGGGGTGGTATCAAAATAAGTGTTCAGCCTTCTAGTTTTTCTAACTTACTTTCTTTACCAGTGGCGCAGCAGGCTATAGAAATTGGCGGCTCTATACCTTGGCTAAGTTGGTTATTAACTGCGGGTGACGCTATTATTATTGGTGATTTTGGAGTTGATTATGAAGTCGGTACTGGTAGAACTGGTGGTGCGACGATGAGCAGAGAAGAAAAACCCTTTAAGGTAGATCCAATGTATTCTGGTGATGAACAAGATAACTTTATAACGAGGGCGATTGAACCCACCCTAAGAGAGATTTCTGCAATAGTAAAAAAGGAGCTTTCGTAATGGTAGGCGGACCCCACACAAAACTATCAAATCTTTCAAACGCTCAAGATGCTACTCTGTCTAATATTTTATTGGATAACTTCATAGCGTTTTACGACTGGGGATTTCTAGACCGTGGTTCTTTTTACAATATAAAGATTCCTCAATCTGGTATTTATGGTGGTGATAGACACAAGTTAAGAAGCGCCGACGACCCCAACTATACAGACGGTCAAATCTGGGAGGGTTATCGTCAAAATTGGGTTTGGGAAAGTGGTGTAGATGGAACTACTGAGCAGCCCATAGCTATATCTGGGGTTTTTGTTGATAGTACTTTTTACGCTACTGGAAATGTTAGCAAGCCATTTTATATAGATTATCCAAACGGGAGGGTTGTTTTCGATACCGCTGTTGCTACCACTAGTACGGTACAACTGGAATATAGTCACAAATGGGTGCAGGTTATTCCGGCAGAGGGCGTTTCTTGGTTTCGTCAGATACAGCAAAGATCTTTCAGGAGCGATCAAGGCTTTCAAGTCTCCGCTTCTGGTGGATGGGCGCAGCTTGGAGAAAACAGGGTTCAGCTACCAGCGATAGCTATCGAGGTTATACCTGCTAGAAGCATGGAGGGTTTTCAGCTTGGGGGAGGTCAATGGGTAAATAATGATGTTATTTTCCATGTTATGGCGGAAAATCATTGGGAGTGTAACAATATAATGGACGCTACGCTTTATCAAAATGATAGAAGTATACATCTTTTTAATCCTACGGTAGTCGGTATTTCTGGTGTTTATCCTTATAATTACAGAAATGAATTAAATGAAAATGCTATTCCTAGTGGTTTGTATCCTAATCTTGTTAGTGACTTTTTCTATAGGTTATGTAGAATTAGCGATTCAAGAGCGCAGGACGTAACTCAAATATCTCCAGATCTTTATATTGGTACTACTCGCTGTAAAACGCAAGTAAACGCCATATAATTCAAATTTTGTGTATATTACTTTAGCCTTTACCAGAGGATAATAATAATTTAAGGGAGACAATTATGGCTCGTAACCAAAGAATTTTCTACGCTTGCCAAGCTGTTTGCATTATGGGCAGAGGGGCTACGCCTACTGCTGCCGGTATTGTAAAGGGTCTACAGAGTGTGGGACTGAGTTCAACATTTACTCTAGATCAAGTTTTTGAGATGGGGCAAATTGAGATTTATGAAAATATCGAGGAAGTCGCTGACATTGAAGTGACTCTTGAAAAAGCTTTAGATGGTAATAAGTTGATCTTTGATTTAGCTTCAAACGGAAAGTGTAAAACTGACGTTGTTGCCGCTACTAAAGAAAGATCTGATGTTTACTTGGCTGTGTTTGATGACGGACTTTCCCATGCTACTGGTGTTCCTAGAAGTGTTTGTTTTAACTCTGGGATGTTCACAAGTTCTGTCGCCTATAATTATAGTGTAGACGGAACCGCTACTGAATCTGTTACGCTCGTTGGTAACGATAGATTCTGGAACGGTATAGCTGTCAAGAGAGGCGCTAGTAATGCGGCAGAAAGTATTACACCTACTGGAAATTGGCGCGCTAATGAAGGCAACTTGGCCCGCGCTTCCATCAGTAATGTTTTTGATGGTAGTCACTCTGCTACTGGTGTTCCCGGTTCCGGTGTTGTCCGTAGGGTTAATGTGGATGTTGCTGGATCTACTCTTCCGGCTATACTTAAAGCTCAGGGTGGTGACGATAGTAGTACTGAGGCTGGAATTAGTGACAATGCTCATATTCAAAGTATTGCCGTTAGTACAGACTTTGGTCAAGAGAATATTCAAGAACTTGGTAGATTTGGACCTTATACTAGATACGCTACTTTCCCCGTTGAGGTTACTTGTGATTTTGAAATCATAGCAACTTCTGGTGACTTGATCAGTGTTTCTGGCGCAAATCCAAACCTTTCTAACAATACCCTCATTATCAAAGATACTGCTGGTACTGTTATTGACCTTGGAACTCAGAATAAACTTTCGAGTGTTAGTTATTCCGGTGGAGATACTGGCGGAGGAAACGCTACTGTTAGTTATTCCTTTAGTAACTTTAATGTATTGACCGTTCAGGGCGGATCATAATCTGCGCTAGCCTAATTTCAGGATAAACTTTAGGCAAGTAGATAATAGGAATTTGGGATGGATAATATTTTAAACGAGAAAACTTTATGTCGTATATTGCAGGGTCGCTTACGCTGTTCGCTGGGCGATCCTGCTTTATATATTTATGAACCGACTAAAGAAATACTTGAAGAATCTTTTGAAATTTACGATAAGTCTTATAACGAGGCTTATTTTGATGGGGTTTATTTAAAAAAAGAGCTTGTTCCAATACTTGTTGAAAATGAGATTTGGAGTCCTCTTGATGACCGCGAAGCTCAAAAGATTGAGAAACAGATAGAAGACTACAAAGTAAAAGCTTTTGAGTTTTTTTACAAGACTAGGGATTTAGTTACAATAAAGATGGTATTAAGACAATTGGAAAAAGATCTACTTAAAGCAAAAAGTAAAAAACATGCTTTAGACCATATCTCCTGCGAAGGTGTGGCCTCATTTGCTAGATCTATTTGGATAATATCTAAATCAGTTTATAATTTAGATAAAACTCCTTATGATTGGTCTAGACACTCTATATCATCTTTGATGGATTATTATAATTCTAATCAATTATCTTCTGCCCACTTTAGACTTGTTGCTAGAAGTGAGCCTTGGCGCTCTATGTGGAATATTGGTAAAAAGCAAGGTAATGCATTTGGCAAACCTGCCTGTGAATTAACGAAAGATCAAATTTCTTTATCTAGTTATTCTTCTATGTATGACAACGTCTATGAAAGCTCAGAAGCTCCTGACGAAAAGGTTATAGAAGATGATGACTGTTTAGATGGATGGTTTATACATCAGCGTAAAGAGTATGACAAACAGAAGAAAAAGAAGCAAACTGATGACTTAATTAAAAATCCAAAGATAGCAAACTCTCAAGAGATATTCTTAATGGCTAACGACCAAGAAGAAGCTAATAAGATTTTTGATGTAAACCACCCCGCCGTTAGGGGTATAATAAGAGATAGGCAAAACACAATACAAGGTGCTGACGGTCAAATTAGATTTACAGAACTTAATGATATAAAGCAAGATATTGCTATCGAAAGTATGCAAACGGCTAAAAGTAAAATTAAAGGAATGAGATAATGGAAGATTATAACAAATTCTTAAAAGACTCAATAGATTATAAAAAGTCTAGAGAAGATCGCTATAAAGAAGTTTCCAAAGACGCGCTTTTTAAAGCTTCTAAAAAGAAAATTCAAACTACTATGATAGGCGCTCTTTCTACAGTAGAAGAACATTTTGGTTTTCTATGGGGGTTTGAACTACCTGAAGAAAGTCTTACACCAGAACAAAAACACGTAAAGTCAATATTTGAAGATGTCCGTGCAAAAATTCTTGATCGCGGAAATACTCAGATTAGAAGTCTTGAGTCTGAGTTTGTAAATTACGAAGTCAGCAAAAAGAAGTATTTTATTAACCTGCCAGTGGCAAAATCTAAAGGAGAAGAAGATGGGAAATGATAAACAAAGAACTGTGACCGGCGAAGATCACGACGGTAATGAAGTGGTGGTCGTTGTTAAGAGACCTACGGCTCAGGACTACAACAAGTCTCAGATAGCTTATAATAAGGCTTTTAGACAGGGGCTTGATTCTGGAGCGCTTCTTAGGCAGAAGCTTACAGACTATATGAAGGAGCAGGGGATTTGGGACGAGAAAAAAGAAAAACAATATGAAAAACTTGTTGAAGAAATTAACGATAGAGAAGAGGCTCTTAAAGGAGGCGGCATTAGGTTGCTAGAAGCTAAAGAGATAGCTCTACAGCTTAAAACAAAAAGAGAGGATTTTAGAGATCTTCTTAGTGAAAAGAATTCTCTTGACAATAATTCAGCCGAGGGTCAGGCTGATAACGCTAGGTTTGTTTCTTTAGTTTCTACTTGTATTTATGACGCTTCTGGAAACAGTCAAAAGTTTGCAGATGTAAAGGCTTATGAAGCTCAATCGGATCAGCCTTGGGCTTCTAAGGCCGCTAGTGAGTTGGCTAATATGCTTTACAATCTTGATCCAAATTATGATAAAAACCTTGAAGAAAATAAATTTCTTAAAGAGTTTAATTTTGTTGATGAAGATTTGCGATTGATTAATGATGAAGGTCATCTTACCGATGCTGATGGACGGCTAATCAATGATGAAGGTAGGTTTATAGCTTATCGTACAGAAGAGGCTAAAAACGATAAAGATGCTGATCAGATTTATTTTGTTAATCGAGAGGGCGAAGAGGTTGTCAAGATCGTTAATAGCGAAGATGAAGAAGAGTGGGTCAAG
>PDMW01003127.1_pt1 | contig 10328 bp, 7 predicted proteins | sample 1515511 | NCBI WGS metagenome assembly PDMW01 (sample SAMN07343023, study PRJNA328102) | Marine metagenome, whole genome shotgun sequencing project. | biome: marine; feature: bay; material: water; isolation source: viruses from water sample < 0.22 micron filtered, nuclease treated, low... ... | reverse complement strand
TCCAACGAGGAGATTAAGTCTGCTCTGTCTATACTTTATCATCAAGTATTAAATGTAGATTTCAATCTATTTGGATGGTCCCGTACAATGTGTAAGTACGGAGACTTTTTTCTTTATCTAGACATTGATGAAGACTCTGGTATTAAGAGTGCTATTGGACTCCCCGCTCAAGAGATTGAGAGAATGGAGGGTGAAGATCCAACAAACCCAAACTACACACAGTATCAGTGGAACACTTCGGGCATAACATTTGAAAACTGGCAGGTCGCTCATTTTAGAGTTCTAGGTCACGACAAATACGCTCCCTATGGCTCTTCCGTTCTTGAACCCGTAAGAAGAATCTGGAGACAGTTAAACCTCGTAGAAGACGCTATGATGAGCTATAGAATCGTCAGAGCCCCAGAGCGCAGAGTTTTCTATATTGATGTCGGCAACATCGCACCAAACGACGTTGAGCAATACATGCAAAAGGTTATGACTCAAATGAAGCGTAACCAAGTAGTTGACTCTTCTACCGGCAGAGTAGACCTTCGTTATAACCCAATGAGCGTTGACGAGGATTACTTCCTCCCAGTTCGTGGAGAATCTACAACAAGAATTGAAACTCTCCCCGGTGGAAATAACGCAACGAGCATTGAGGATGTAAAATATCTTCGTGATAAGCTGTTCTCTGGACTTAAGGTTCCACAGTCATACCTTTCTCGTGGAGAAGGAGCCGATGAAGACAAGACAACCCTTGCCCAAAAGGACATTCGATTTGCTAGAACAATCCAGAGACTCCAGAGATCGATCGTCGCAGAGTTAGAAAAGATTGGCATTATCCACCTTTATACTTTAGGGTTCCGTGGAGAAGACCTTGTAGGTTTTAACCTAAGCCTGAACAACCCATCACAGATTGCAGAAATGCAACAGCTAGAACAACTTCGCACCAAGTTCGACGTAGCCGCAGGCGCAACCGAAGGATACTTCTCACGACGCTGGGTCGCCAAGAATATCTTCTCAATCTCTGACGAAGAGTTCGTCCGCAATGAAAGAGAAATGTTCTACGATCGCAAACTTGTCGCAACACTCAACAAGATCGAGGAAGACATCGGAGCCGGCGGAGATGCTGGCATGGGAGATCTCGGAGGTGATGACCTCGGTGGTGACCTCGGCGATGACCTTGGAGACGATCTCGGAGGCGAAGAGGAGACAATAGATCTAGTAGATGACGAAGATTCTGCAATCCTCTCAGCACCAGCCAAGAGAGAACCTTATACCACTCCCGGCGCTAAAGGAAAGAAGTATACAAAAGTAACTTCAGACAAGCGCCGCAATGGAGCAAGAAGAAGAAGCTATGCAGCAGCAGCCGGTCAACAGACCGCTAGTTCTTCTAAAAGAAACACCTTTAAAGGTTATCAAGATTTAAGTGCCTTAGCTAACGGCATTACAGAGTCCAGGGATACTAGTTATAACCAGGACAGTGAACAAAAGATAATGGAAGTCAATCAAGAATTAAAGATGTTGATATCCAACTTGGAGAAAAATAAAAATGGCAAAAAAGACAAAGTTTCGTCATAATAAGAAAAGAAACACCGCTTTTCTTTTCGAGACTCTTGTTAAAGAATTGACAAAGAGTGTTGTAGAAAAAAACGAAGAGAGAAAGCAACTAGCGGTAGATTTAATCAAGGAGCATTTCTCTTCCGGCACAACCCTGCACAAGGAACTTATGCTATATCGAGCCCTGACGGAAACTCGTGGCATTAAAGAGAATGTAGCAAGAAGCATGGTTGTTCAGGCTTGTGAAGACCACAAGACAATTTGTAAAGAGACTTTGTTCTTAGAGCAAACAGTTTTGATTAAAAAGATAAACAAGAATCTAGGAATTGATTGTTATTCCAATTTTGTTTCCAGTTATAAGAGTCTTGCCTCAATCTCACAAATGTTTAGCGCCCCTGCTGACATTAAAGATCGTGTCATCCTCCAAGAAGCAATCGTAAAAAATCTTTCTACCAAAAAGGTAGAAGAGACAAAGATGGCTCACATTGACGATATTACTTACAGCGTGTTCGTAAAGAAGTTCAATGAGAAATATAACGAGTCCTTATTACAAGAGCAACGTGAAGTATTAACAAGATACATTCACTCTTTCTCCGATAACCAGCTTTCACTCAAAATGTATTTGAATGAAGAGGTCGGACGCCTCAAGACTAAGGTTGAAGAAATGCAAGCCGACGACGACATTTCAGAAGATACTGATATGAAGCAGAGCTTAACAATGGTTTCTAACTTTTTGCATGGGTTGAAAGACCACCCAGTTAACGAGGAGTCTCTAAGAAGAATCCTCAAAGTCCAAGCCCTTATTAGCGAGGCCGAGAGCAGAAATGACAATCAAGATTAAAATAGGAAACCCTGCTCCTGCCCCCGCACAAGAGGAGAAAGAACCACAGGCATCTATGTCTATGGAGATCCGCAAGACTTTAACCGGCGAGATCCTCATAACAGACCACTTACACATTGATATTATTGTTTCCCCCGAGGAGCAGAAAGTGCTAGCCATATCTAAAGGACAGATGTCAGACACCGTGTACGACTGTCAAGATAGGCTCTTTGACTACCTTCTCAGAAAGGGTGTTATTGTAAAAGACAGTATCCAGGGCGGAAACATCTACGCTTCAATGGAAGCAAAGTTTCCAATCTCGGAAAGCGCAGACTCGGCAGAGGTTGTTGTATTCACAATTGGTAAGTTCTTAGCAGAGGAAAGACCATACTTTGCTTGGGATGCGTCATACACACAACAGGAGCAGGACAGATTACTTAAGCCTGATCAGGAAGACTCTACCGATCTTGGTGAAGTTCCAGCCGCCGACTTTAAGGGAAGTATTCCAAAGAGCGGATACAGAAGAATGGCCTACAGTTATGTCTACGAAGGCGAAGAGAAAGAGTAGGCATTCTTGCTAGAGCTTTTATACTTCACACTTTGCTCCTATGGACTTACGCAGGTGCTTTGCTATGCGAAGATATTTAATCGCATCCGCCCGAAGCACTACTTCTTTTCCTGCCCTATGTGTATGGGATTTTGGGTTGGGTGCTTTTTGTTTAGCATAAACAACTACACAGAACTATTTAGCTTTGAATACTGTATCGCTAATTTTTTCATACTGGGTTGGGTAAGTTCTGGAACTGCATACACCCTTAACATGTTGATAGGCGATACTGGTTTCAACGTCAATAGGAGTTAACGATGGTTACTACAGTTTTTATGATGAAGTGGGGCTTGCAGCCCGTTAGACGCTGTTGTAAGGGATCAATACCCGTGCGGGTAGCGCCCGTAATATGAGATGAGGATTTATAGATGAGTAAAGTAATACTTAGAGAATTTTATGAACTATGCGAAGGGGGCTTCTGTGAAGACCTCCTTACTGAACAAGAGAAAGCCGAGATAGCAAATGGTGCTTTATATCTTACGGGTGTAATGCAGCGTGCTGAGGCTCAAAATGGAAATGGTAGAGTTTACCCAAGAGAGATTCTCCGCAGAGAGGTAAAGAACTATTCTAAGCTAGTAAAGGAGCATCGTGCTCTAGGCGAGCTTGACCATCCAGAGGATTCAGTAATCAACCTTAGAAACGCATCTCATATGGTTACAGATATTTGGTGGGATGGTGATGATGTTATGGGCAAAGTAAAAGTCCTCAACACACCTTCCGGTGAGATCTTAAAGTCCCTAGTGTCATCCGGCGTAAAGCTTGGGATTTCTTCTCGTGGATTAGGTTCCGTTAGTGAGTCCAAAGGCGGCACAGTAGTGGAAGAAGATTTCCAGTTGATCTGTTTTGACTTTGTATCTGAGCCCTCCACACAAGGAGCTTGGATGATGAAGGAAGCCAAGGACTACAGTATTCCAACAACAAGAGCAGACAAGCTCAACAGAATTTTAAATGACATTGTGTTTGATTTGAAAGGTGAGTGATGAAGAAGTCAGATTTAAAAAAGCTTATTAAGCCAATCGTAAAAGAATGCATCGCTGAGATGCTTTTAGAAGAGGGTATGTTATCCTCACTAATTAGCGAAGTCCTTGAAGGAACAGGCGCAACTATCACTGAAACAAAAGCCCCCACGACAAAGGTCGTTGATGAGCGCTTGCAAACTCACGCCGATGAGACAAAACAGCAGATGAAGTCACAGATCGAAGAGACAAGAAGGAAGCTTGCCGAGTCTATGGGTAAAGAAGCCTTCGGCGGCGTCAACGTGTTTGAAGGGCTTGAGCCAATGGCAGCAGGGCCAGCTCCATCATCCGGCGGATCCGGCGGAGGCAGAGGACCAATGTCCGGTATCGCCCCTAATGATCCTGGTGTAGATATTTCAGCCTTAACTGGCATCATGGGTAATACCTGGAAAAAGCTCTCGGAGAGCAAAGAGAAATAAAAATGAAAACAAGAAGAAGGCCACAGCCAAAACCATATTTACTAGAAGTAAAGGCAAGACCTGGCGAAGATGTGGGATCGCTACTAAGAAGATTTTCAAGACTTGTAAAGAAAAAGGGAATCCCCCAAGAACTAAGAGAATCAAAGAAATTCAGAACCTACAGAAAGCCTTCTGAAGAAAAAAGACTTAAAAGAAAGAATGCACAACTTCGTCGAGACAAAGAGGCACGCAAAGCTTCCCGCAGCCGAAGACGTTGAAAAACAAGCATTATAAAAATAACAAACTATTTATATAAAGATTTAGGAGAACATTCAAAATGGCATCAGGAGTATCAGCATCAGGAAAGAGAAATTATACAGCAGCGTTTAATAGCGCCGGCAGTCACCTTATCTCAGGCCGACCATTTGCAATGACGTTTGAAGTTGAGCATGGCTCCTCTATTGCAACATTCGAAGCCACACCAGCACTCGGCGGCAATGGCAACGTAAGAGTAATCTCTCCTGCTGGTGCAAATATGGATTTCACAACCGGAAACGGAACCACTGCCGGCGCAATCAATGGAATCACAGTCAATGGTCAAATATTTAAAATATCATTCCCCAGCACAATGAGTTCAGTACAAATTAGCGTACAAGAAACTTCTGGCACCAACACCGCAACTTGCCGAGCACGAGTGTTGTTCGTACAGCCAGGACTTGATGGTGCTTCGTCATCAAAATCAAACCCCGAAGCTCGTGGAGCTTATGTTCAACTAGGTGATACACCAACCGCTCCAGAAGGCGCAGTAGGGTTCTCAACAGCAATGAATCAAATTTACATTGCAGTAGAAAATACAGGAGCCGGCACTGCTGCTCCTAACGCAGAAAAAATAACATTCCTAGTAACAGGACATATGCCCCTCACTGAGGCTGACATAACACCAACATACGATGACCTTAGTACATTCGTATTTAGTGACACCAGCGGCGTAGGCTGATAAAATAAGGGAGGTGCCATCAGGTGTCTTGGAACTTTACGGGAATACAAAAGAAAGCTTTCTCACTAGAAGGCGATCAATATATTCACCTCCGCAACTCTAAACTTGGCGATGGGCTGGTACCACACCAGGGCACCCATGAAAGATGGGGTGATTTTCTCATACGAGGCTTTTTAAGACTTTTTTATAAGAAAGATAGCACCGGCCCAAATAATGTTTATTTTGAAGAAGATGTTACGGATGCCACCGGAACTAAATTTGTTCATGTAGAAGAGTTCGACGAAGGTGACGGTTTATATTCTGGTAAGCTCTTCGTCGCCGACGCCACAAAAACAAAAGTAATAAAAGACATTAATACCTGGATCGCCGCCATCGCCGCCGCTATGTTAGAAAGAGTATCGGAAACCATAGGCGATGGAACAAGCACCTCTTTTACGATTACGCACAATTTTGGAACAAGAGACGTGTCCGTAGAGGTCAGAGAAACATCCGGCAACTATTATTCAGTCGTGACCCCAGTAGCTTTTAACGAAGATACTGTAGTAGTCACTTTCGCCAACCCACCGACAACAAACGAGTATCGGGTTACGGTCATTGGATAATAAAAAAAAGTAACTTTCACTTCTGTATAAACCGATGTGTCAGTGCTATTTATAGCGTGTTGAGTGGTTTGAGTCTTATGTCTCACTCTACTCATTTTATTATGCTATAACGATAGCAGGAAAAAAAATAATATATGGCAAATTTATCCATTCACAACCTTCAAGCAAAAGGTAAGTTATTCTTAGGAATACTTGACTCACAGCTTGCAGACGGCGACGTTTCTAACGGAGCCATGTGGGTATACAGTAATAATGTATACATGATGGTCGCCGGCAAAATTCAACAGATTGGTTCTGTTTCTGCCGAGACATCATTATCCACTTCCATCAGTAGCGAGGCATCATCCCGAGCTTCTGGTGACGTGTCCCTCTCTACCGCACTTTCATCCGGCGCTTCTTCTAGAGCATCCGGCGACGTATCTCTATCTGCACAGATTTCTTCTGAGGCTTCGAGCCTTCTTAGTATTGACAATGTGGAAACAAGTGACCGTCAGACAGCCGACACTTCTATTTCAACAGCTTTAAGTTCTGAGGTTTCCTCTAGAGCTTCTGGCGACGTGTCTTTGTCCACAGCCCTTAGCAGTGAGTCCTCTTCCAGAGTATCTGGAGATGCATCTCTTTCTACTAAGGTGTCCGTTGACATCAACACAGCAATTACTGGACTCATTAATGGCGCACCAGCAACCCTGGACACCCTTGATGAACTAGCTGCTGCGTTAAATGACGACGCAGACTTCCACACCACCATTACATCTATGGTCACCTCAGTTGGTACAGCAGTAACATCTGAAGCGTCTTCTAGAACTTCTGGTGATACATCCTTATCCACAGCACTCAGTTCTGGCGTCTCTTCAAGAGCCTCCGGTGATGTTTCGCTTTCTACAGCCTTATCCTCTGGAGCATCTTCAAGACTCTCTGGCGACGCCTCCGTTTCTGTTGCAGCTTCTGCGGCACTTAGTTCTGAAGCATCCGCCCTTCTTAGCATTGACAATGTAGAGTCTGGCGCTCGTGCAACTGCTGATTCATCTATTTCTACAGCACTATCTTCTGAAGTTTCTTCTCGTGCATCTGGCGATGTTTCCATCTCCACTGCCCTATCTTCTGAAGTTTCTTCTCGTGCCTCTGGTGATGTTTCGCTTTCCACAGCATTAAGTTCTGAAGCGTCTTCTAGACTTTCTGGAGATGCCTCTGTATCTGCTGCTGCTTCCGCCGCATTAAGTTCTGAATCTTCTGCGCTTCTCAGTATTGACAATGTAGAGTCTGGTGCTCGTGCAGCCGCTGACTCCTCTATTTCTACTGCTCTTAGTTCTGATGTTTCATCTCGTGCTTCGGGCGACACATCTTTATCTACAGCGTTAAGTTCCGCAGTTTCCAACAGATCCTCCGGTGACGTTTCTCTTTCTACAGCAGTTAGTTCTGAGGCTTCCTCTAGACTTTCTGGTGATGCATCGGTATCAGCCGCCGCTTCCGCAGCCCTTAGTTCAGAGTCTTCAGCACTCCTCAGCATTGACAACGTCGAGGCTGGTAATCGTGCAACTGCTGACACATCTATTTCTACAGCACTTTCTTCTGAGGTTTCTTCTCGTACATCCGGCGATGTATCTTTATCCACCGCCTTGAGTTCGTCTTCCTCTTCAAGAACATCTGCTGATAGCAGTCTTGTAACAAAGATCTCTGTAGACATTAACACTGCGGTCACAAATCTTATCGATGGCGCTCCCGAAGCCATGGACACTCTTGATGAACTCGCCGCCGCTCTTAATGATGATGCAAGCTTCCATACAACAATCACATCGATGGTTACCTCTGTTGGAACAGCAGTTACTTCTGAAAACTCTTCTAGAGCTTCAGGTGACGTATCATTATCAACAGCAATATCTTCCGAGTCTTCTTCTCGTGCATCTGGTGATGTTTCACTTTCAACAGTCTTGTCTTCTGCCGCTTCTTCTCGTGCTTCCGGTGACGTATCTCTATCCGCCGCCATCAGTTCTGAAGCTTCAGCACTTCTCAGCATTGATAATGTAGAGTCTGGTGCTCGTGCAACCGCAGATACTTCTCTCTCTACAGCACTTAGCTCCGAAGCATCTTCGATGGCTTCTGGCGATGTTTCACTTTCCACAGTATTAAGTTCTGCGATTTCATCTCGTTCTTCTGCTGTAACAAGTGTTATGAATCGCTTCGAGCAGGTTGAAGTAAATGCTGCTACAGCAGGCCAGTTCAGCGCAAGTGGTAAGAAGTCTCTTACAATCAGTCACACATTCGGTAACGATACAGCTATGCTTGCCATGGTTTATGTCGATGACGTAATGGTATTCGCACCAGTTACATATAACAATGGCTCTGTCACTGTTGATCTATCTGGTACTGCGAACGGTGCTGTTTGTTCTAGCGAGGTTAAGGTTAATCTTATTAAGGTCAACTCTGAAGCTTCCTATTCTGTAATTACAAGTGGCCTAGAGCTTCACCTTGATGCGGGTAACGCATCTTCTTACGGTGGTTCTGGAACAACTTGGACAGATCTATCTAGCAACAGTTACGACTTTACACTTGCTGGTTCTCCAACATACAATGCTGGCGACGGTTCATTTACCTTCGACGGTAACAGCAAGAGAGCTTCCAACTCTGATACAATCACCATTAATACTGGTGCTGTCGAGATGTGGATTAAGGTCGCTAACGATGGTTCAGCCAATGGCCGTGTAGCAATGCAAGGTACAAGCCGCTGGATCTCCACAGGTCACGTCCATAGTTCATATGCTGATGAGTCACTTGAGTTCCATCACAACTCTGGACCAACAATGGATTATCGTAATGGTCACAACGACTTCGCCGATGGCGTATGGAGACACATTGTTTCTGTCGTTGATGGCTCTGACAACAAGATCTATGTTGACGGTGTAGCAGTATCTACCACCTTCCGTGCCGGTAACGCAAGTTCCGCCACAATGTGGGACGGTAGCGGCAACTACATCGGTGGTTTCTCTAACGGCTCTTACACCTTCCACGGTGAAGTTGCTGTTGTCAGAATGTATTCTGGCTCCTTCACTTCCGCTAATGTCACAAACAACTATAATGTTGATAAGACAAGATTCGGACACTGATAAAAAAATATTATCCATAAGTGCCTAGCAATATTGGATAACACATAAATGTAACTCAAAAAGAAATTTTTGGTATGACAAAACAAACTATTAAGTTCTACTTATAGGTGCCGAGCGGGGTGGGAGACTACCCCGCTCATTTTATAATATGCTACAGCGATAGCAGGAGAAAATAAATAATGGCAAATCTATCTATTCACAATCTTCAGGCGAAGGGCGAACTGTTCCTTGGAACAATGGACTCTCAGTTGTCTGATGGCGACGTATCTAACGGTGCGTTGTGGGTATACAGCAACAATGTATACATGATGGTTGGTGGTGCAGTCCAGCAGATCGGTTCCGTATCTGCCGAGACTTCCCTCTCTACATCAATTTCATCCGAGGCATCTTCCAGAGCTTCCGGTGACGTCTCACTTTCCACCGCTCTTAGCTCTGAGTCCTCTTCCAGAGCTTCTGGCGATGTATCCCTTTCAGCACAGATCTCTTCCGAGGCTTCAAGTCTCCTCAGCATTGATAACGTAGAAGCTGGTGACCGTGCAACTGCCGACACCTCACTTTCTACAGCATTAAGCTCCGAGGCTTCTTCCAGAACTTCTGGCGATGTGTCCTTGTCCACAGCCCTTAGCAGCGAGGCATCTTCCAGAGTATCTGGCGATGCATCTCTCTCCACTAAGGTTTCTGTTGATGTTAACACAGCAATCACAGCACTTATTAACGGCGCACCAGCAGCCCTTGATACACTTGACGAGTTGGCAGCAGCACTCAACGATGATGCCAGCTTCCACACAACCATCACAAGCATGGTTACATCAGTTGGCACAGCCGTAACATCTGAAGCCTCCTCTAGAACATCCGGTGACGTGGTTCTTTCCACCGCACTTTCTTCTGAGACTTCTTCCAGAGCTTCCGGTGATGTTTCCCTCTCTACAGCACTCTCCTCCGAGGCATCTTCCCGCCTCTCCGGTGACGCATCTGTATCCGCAGCAGCTTCAGCAGCACTTAGCTCTGAAGCATCAGCACTCCTCAGCATTGATAATGTAGAGTCCGGTGCTCGTTCAGCCGCTGACTCATCTCTCGACACAGCACTTACTTCTGAGGCATCCTCCAGAACATCCGGTGACGTGTCCTTGTCCACAGCACTTAGCTCCGAGGCTTCCTCTAGAGCATCTGGTGATGTATCCCTCTCTACAGCAGTATCTTCTGAGGCATCTTCCCGCCTCTCCGGTGATGCTTCCGTATCCGCAGCAG
>PDMW01000703.1_pt1 | contig 10348 bp, 6 predicted proteins | sample 1515511 | NCBI WGS metagenome assembly PDMW01 (sample SAMN07343023, study PRJNA328102) | Marine metagenome, whole genome shotgun sequencing project. | biome: marine; feature: bay; material: water; isolation source: viruses from water sample < 0.22 micron filtered, nuclease treated, low... ... | reverse complement strand
GTACATATACTGAGGATAAATCTTTATGCACTCTACATTGAGTAGCATCTATATGATACACATTACAACCACCATCATACTCAACAAACTCAACATAACAATTACCGAATGTGTAATAGTCATCTTCAGCTAGTCTTATAATTTTTTTAAGGGATTGTCCTTGTGGATTTACTGCTTTTATATACTCAGATAATTTAGCATTACCCGTAATCATTCCTGTACCTGAAGAGTAGGTAGCTTTTTGAGATAGTATTGCTCTGTGTGTGCTTGATTTCCTTTTTAGGTCAGCTAAATACTGAGGGAATAAGTTGTCCTTACCAAATGGATACCAATCAGTGTGAGGGTCTGTCTTATCTTCAGTAAAACTTATGTTAGATGCTAGGTTTACTACTTCAAATCTAAGTTTGCCTTTAGCTTTTTGTTCTATCAGCTTCTTAGTTGTAGTTTTAACTCCACCACCATTTGGTTTCCTAGTAGGACTCTTTCTTTTTCCTTTCAAAACTTAGGTGCTATTAGTTATTAATACAAAAATAAGAAATTAAAGGGCTACTTCCTTAGTTTCACCCTTTAATCTTATGTTATGTTATATGAACAAAGCTGGAGGAGTAGCTTGAACAGCAGTAAATTTAGCTGTACACATCGTACCATCTGCCAACTTAGCTCCTGAGTCAGCCTCTACACTATCTAAGAATAGAGCGTAATCAGTAAACCAATACGTACCATCAGTAAAACCTGTGATAGCATCTAATCCAACAAGGTAAGAGTTTGCTGTGTCTGTATCAGCAGTCTCAGAACTATTTGAACCTTTATTATTAACAGTAACTTTAGCTCCTAAAGCTTTACCTCTATAACTATTTAATTGAGTTAAAAGGTCACCATCATAATCAAAGGTTAATTCTAATGTAATTGTATATAACATCAACCCTTTCTCTTGAGTTGCGTTTGTAGTCATCTTACTTCTTTCAGCGTGAGTTTTTACAGAAACAGAAGATGTAGGTTCTGTAACACCTGTAACAGTTACAGCAGAGTCTGATGCAACTAATGTAGCAGATAAACCATTTGCTGTTGACCCTGCTACGTGTCTATTTCCACTAGGCCAAATCTTACATTCATATATACCACCTGGTTTATATGTGTATCTGTTTTGGGCTTGTCTATTTAAAGCTTGTATTGCCATGAGTTTTTTCTTTTATAAATTATTAAGCTAGTCTACCTGGAAACATACCCATAACGCAAGAGAACTTTAAAGTCGCTCCGTTTTGGTCTGACAATGCTGCACCTGAATCAAACTCAATGCTTGATAATCGAAGTCCGTGAAGAGTGTTATCTACAGCGTTTGCCGTTACGTTATCCCAACCAATCAACCAAGCGTTAGTAGCTGAGTCTGTTGAATCACTTCCGTCCCACATAAAGACTTTCGCAACTACAGATTGGTTTTCATCTAAGAAGTTTTCTAGTGCCTGTAAGTTTAACACTTTTAAACTAGGAAAATATCCTTCTATCGTAACTTCAAAACCTCTAAAGGTTGTGTCGTTATGTGAAGAATTTATAGTCATCTTAGCAGTTTCTTTTTCAAACTCTAATCTAACAGGGGTAGTCCAAGTAGATGTACTAGCTACACCATCGTCTGTTACAGCACAACTGTAACCACCACCTGCAACTAACTCAATGTACTTGACACCACCATACGTGAAGTGTTCTTCGTTTGTTACTAATATATTCGTTAAAGCCATTTCTTTTTATATTTTAAAAAAAAGGGGAAGGGCAGAACCCAACCCCTTTCTATATTAATTAATTATACTATCCTATGAGTCAGCAGAAATGTAAGTAACAGCTAGTTTTTTATCTAGCAATACTGAATCACAAAGGTATCCTAATCTGAATCGAAGTTCTTTCTCATCTTGATTATACCAAGTTTCAACACTAGCACCACTAAAGTCAGTACCTACAACAACAGCGTTGTCAGCAATTAATGCAGCACGATATTGGTCTTTAACACCTGTACATCCTACAATACCTGCAGCAACTGTTGGTGATGAACTACCATCAATAGCAGCACCTTCAGCGATTAATAATGCGTCCCAATCTCTACGGATAACAAGAGGGATACCTCTAAATTTCAAAACAGGCATTCCGTTTTGACCATCCATATAAGCAACGTGATTACCTTTCTCAACTAAGTACTCAACGTAGTCATCAGCAATAGCTCCTGAAACGTAAAACTTAGAAGGTAACTCTCGTAACTCAGGAGTTGCAGCAGCGTACATCGCAGCTAAAACAGCATTTGCTTTATCCGTACCAGAACCATAAGTAGTTGTAATCTCTTGAGCAGCATCTAAAGCTTGTAAAGATTTAAAGATACCATTGTAAAGAGCGTAACCTGCACGATTGTTTGTAGTAGCACTACCTGAATCAGCAGATATACTTGAATCAGCAAACCAAATCTGACGATTAAAGTCAGCTTGAATACCTTGCATTAAAATTTCAGAACCAATCTTCTTAAGAAGAGTTCCATCTACATTGTCTTTAGAAGTACCTGAACGAAGAACTTGTCCTTTTACTTTATTGTAAAAGTTGTTTCCATTCATAGCAATTTCTACCTCAACTCGCTTAGGAGATATTTGAGGGTTTGTGTAATTAACACCAGCTTGGCCTGCAAAAGTAGAACCATTGTCTGCTGTTGTAATGAAAGATGCTGCACTGAAGTGGTCAAGGTACATGTTACCTTTAATGTCAGTCATAACATCCATTGAGCTTAGTACATCAGAACCTAAAAATAAAGGTGATATAAAGTACTGTTGCGCGTCAGCTCCAATAAAAGCTTGACCGCCACTAGCTCCATCGTTTAAAAAATGAGTTGTTTGTGCCATAATTTTTTTTAATTATTAACTATTAATTTATGATTTAAAAATATTTTGAGCTAAACTATCCCAACTATTCTTTTCTTTAGGAGCATCAGGCATAACCTTTGGCTCTTGAGCAGATAAAGTTGTTGATGGAGTAGCCTCTAATTGACTAATGCGTTGTCGCATAGCTTCAATTTCTTTTCCGTAATCTAACTGCTCTTCTTCAGACGCAGTTGCTTGTTCAAGTAAAGCATCTCTTTCCTCTGTTACTTTCTGAAGTTCATCAGATAAGTCAGGGGTAGTTGCAGCTTCTACTACAGCTTCTGTTGTTTCTTGCACTGCCTCTTCGTTTACTACAGTTTCTGCTGTAAACTCTTCAGGTATCTCTGTGCTACCGATTAGATTTGCTAGCTTATCAAATTGAGCAGCAAACCAACTTTTGTTTTCGTCATTCATTTCTGTTGTGTTTAATTTATCTTTGTTTTCTCCGTTTAAAACATTTAGTATTTCTTCTTCTGTCTTAGATTTAAAACCACTGATGTCGTAGTTAGCAGCAACTCGTACTTCATTTACTACCTTATCAACAAACCCTGCTTTAACAGCTTCTTTAGCTGTAAACCAAGTTTCGTTATTCATCATCTCGGCAATCTCTTTCTTTGAAAGTTTTGTTTTGGTAGAGTATGCGTTAAGCATATTAGTCTCAACCTTTTCTAGTAAGCTTATAGCTTTCTTTAATTCATTCTTATCTCCGTAGCTATCAAGCATTGGATTGTGAATCATAAACAAACTGTTCTCAGTCATGTAAACTGAATCTGCAGCTAAAGCAATTATAGTTGCCATAGAAGCAGCGACTCCTTCAATAGTTGTTGTTACGTGACCTCCGTGATTTCTAATTGCAGTAGCCATTGATTGACCTTCAAAGACAGAACCACCTCCACTATTAATATGGATGTTTAATGGCTTACCTTTGTACTCGTTTAGTTCTGCTATAAAATCTTTAGCACTAACTCCGTGAGAACCAATCTCATCGTAGATGTAAACATCTGCGTAATCAGCATTAGCCTCTAATTGATACCAACTATTTTTCACCTCTTGTCTTTTTATTTCTTTAACCTTTTTTCTTGACCAACTAAATCCTGCATCACCACCCCATAAAGCCCAAGCTATTCTACCTGCACTTGGAAACCCTTTCTCGCCAGGACTAAATCCTTTACCTTTTTTATCTACTTCGTGTCTACTAAAGTAGCTATACATTCTTTTAATTGTAGATACGGAAAGGTTTCCGTTTATAATATCTCTAGCTCTAGCTACACCTACCTCTGTTCCACCTCTATTAAACTCTTTACGCCAAGCTAAACCTTTCTTAGCTTCTGCTTTCATCCCACTTGTAGGGGTAGTATTAATATCACTTAAAGCCATGTTGCAAATATAAATTAATTTAATAATGTTTAGACGACAATAAATGTCACTTCTTCATGTAGTCATAAACCACTCTTTGCACTGTCCTAATAGAAACGTCGTACTCTATTGAAAGGTCTATGAATATGTGTTTGATTAATTCGTAATCATTTCCTTTAATAGCTTCATCAAACGACTCTCTAATCAAAGCATTTCTTACGGATAGCTCATTCATAGCTCCTATTGATTTCAACTTATTAACAACTAAACATACTGAGTAGTTGTCTAGTCCTGTATCGCCTTCTAATAATCCTATTATTTTATCGTAACTCATTTAGTATCTATTAGCGTTTTGTATTGTTTCAACTTTCTTTTGTGTTTTATTAAGGCTCTCTACAGGTAGTACTATATTTAGATTTTGACTTATAGCTTGACCCATAGCTTTGTAGTCTATTACGTTATTAGTAATTGGACTTGGAGGAGAGAAAGATTTATTACTAATCTTTGTGCTCATAGAGTTTAATGTTTCAGCAAATGTAGATTCTTTTTTATTATTCACTACATTATTATAAGTAAAACTTTTTGTTATTCCACCATCAGCGAACTTAACTCCACCACCAGCTACGTTCATAGCAGACAATTCATTCTTAAACATAGCTGTTGACTTTTTATTTATAACAGCTTCACCACCTTCTAGCTCTGTAACTTGACCACCTGCAGCAAACTTAACACCACCTTGAGCGTGACTCGGGCCTTCAACAACCCCACCTTTAGCCATCGTTTGACTTGTTATTAATGCAAGGTTAGATGCGTATGCTACAGCAGCTATAGCCGATAATGTTTGTGCCTGCGTTAAACCCCAAAGCCCTCCTGTAGCTATGTTTTGAACATTTGGAGACATCGCGTTCAATCTAATAGCAGCTAACTCTCTAGCGAATGATATTGTTAGTAAAGCTACATCTCTTTTCTTAGTCTTTTCAAAAGCCTCTCTCTCTAAGGCATCTCTTTCTCTTTCATATCTAGCTTCAGAGATAACACCATTATCAAACTTTAATTGCAAAGCATCCATCTCTTCTTGATTTGACTTCATATAGTTTTCGTGTGCACGATTAACCCAAGAAGAAGACATTTGAGCTAGGGTGTCAAACATTTTTTGATGTAGCTTCAGTTTTTGTTTAACCTCATTTCTAGTGCTGTCAATACTTAACTTACTTAACCTTAAGTTTAATGCAGATTGCTTCTCTTTAAGTTTGTTTATATTATCAATACCTAGTTCGTGTGTTGCTTCTACTGTTTTCATCTCAGCAAGCTCTGCATCAAATGTAGCTTGAGTTATCTCACCCTTACCAAGTTTATCTAACAACTCTGAGAAAGCGTTTATGTCTACAGGTATTTCAACTACACCATCAAGCATCTTTTGTATCATGTCAAGGTCAGCTCCAATCATCTTGATTTCAATCTCAGTGATTACCTCTTGAGTTAAGTTTTTCTCTTCACCATCTATAGTGACCATAGCTTGGTCAGGTTTCTTAAAAAAGTTAGTCCATATATTATCTTCGCTTGGAACTAACAGCTTACTTAAATCTGATTTAGTTTCTGCAGCAGTAACCTTAGCGTCTTGAGCCATCTTTCTATAAGCCATAGATGTGGCAGCAATTCTTTTTATTCTTTCTTCATCTCCCTCTGTTAATCTCTTTAATCTTTCTTCATCACTCTGAGCAAGCTTAATTAAGTTATCATCTAAGGTTTGAACATTTCTTATCATCGTCATTACGTGAGAGCTTTCTATCTCTGCCCTCTCTTCACCATCAAAACCTAGATGAAGTTCTTCTTGCCAATGTTTGTTATAATCATTTCTTATTTTGATTAGTTGGTCAAATAAATCTATTAACTCTTTAGCTCTTTTCTTTTGTTCCTTAGTCCCTTCTTTTGCTTCAAGTTGAAGTCTTCTATAATCAGCAGCTCCACCATCTTCTTGCATAAGCATACCTGAAACCTCAGAGGCATCTTCGCTTCTTAATAATCTTTCAGCTTCTTTCTTTATTCTTTGACCTTCTAATAAACTTTTCTGTTGTGCAGCTATAGTCTCAGCAGCTCCCACTCCAATAGAATCAGTAAACAGTGACAATGTAACTATGTCATTAAATATAGAAAGGAAAGCTTTCCAATTCGCTAAGACATCATCCTCTTCATTAAATAAGTTAAGCATTCTAGTAACGTTGCTTATAACATTTATAGCAGCATCACTATCACCTACGTTAATCTTAAAGTTAGTCCAAGCAGTAGTCATCTTGTCTATAGCTTTTTGACCTGAATCCATTTGTTCATTAAGCCCTTCTTGTAAAGACGATGCAGTGCCTGTGTCTGTATTATATACTTGTAACTGCTCGTTATACATATCCATATTCTCCCCTGCAATAGCAAGTATAGATGTAAGACCACGAACATTACCAAACATTTGTTCTACGAATGCAGGGTTTTCTTTATAAGCTACATTTAACCTTCTCATTGTTTCAGTAAAACCTATAAGCTTCATTTCAGCAGCACCAACAGGTATTCCAAACTTTGTAAACAAGTGCATTGATTCAGTAGCAGGCTTCTGCATTTGAGATATAGCAGCACGAAGAGCAGTTACAGTCTTAGCAGCATCAAGACCTGTACGAGTAGTAACAGATATAGCAGCACCTAACTCTTCAAAAGATATTCCTGATGCAGCAGCGAAGGGTAATACAACCCCTATAGATTTAGCTAACTCCTCTACTGTTGTTACACCAAACTTCTGAGTAGTAAATAATGTTTCAGCAATTCTTGTAGCTTCATCAGCAGACTTACCATAAGCGTTCATTACAGAAACAATACCTGTAACGGCAGAGGTTAAATCAGTAACACCTGCGACAGCTAATGTGGAAGCTGCATCTAAAAACTTAATAGCTTCACCACCCTTAACACCTGCAGATACAGTATTAAATAATGCTTTGTTCACGTCATTAGCAGCAAGACCATACTTGTTCATTATATCAAGTGATCCTGACCATAAGCTTTCTCTAAGTAAACCTTTATCTTCAGTAGATAGTAATGTTAAAACATTCTTAATTCCTTTTTCAAACTCAGCAAATTGCTGTACACTTTCAGATGTAAACTGCGCTATTTGTCTTAAGGCTCGTGAAACAGCAACCATCTTTATTCCTTGAAGAGCTAACGCTGCTGCACTTTTCTTTGTTGCTTTAGCGTTCTTCTCTCTTAACCTTGCTTCTTTCTTTAAAGCTTGGTGACGCATCTTAGCGTCTTTCTTTTCTTTTACTTCCTTAGCTTTTCTTGCTTTCTCTCTTTTCTTTTCTAAGTCACTAAGTCTTTTCTTTTCTTTCTTCTCGTCAGCTAATTGTTTTTTCTTAGCAGCAGCAGCTTTCTTCTCCTCTTCTTTCTTTTTCCTAATAGCCTCTTTAGCAGCAGTAACACCTGTAGCCTCATCTCTTAAAGCTTGCTCATGCTTCTTAAGTTCATCATTTAGAATTTTGTAATCTTGTTTTCTTTTCTGAAGAGCGTTTGTTTCACTAATACTAAGCTTTACAATCCCCTCAGAGTCTTTTAGTTGTTCTTTTCTTTTTGCATTAAAGTCGTCTAAAGATTGCTTGGCTGCGTCTGTTTTCTTTGTAAGCTCGTGCAGTTCATTAAGACCTTTAATGTCTAGCTTAAATATTATATCTTTTTGCATTGTAATTGTTTTACTACTAGTGAGTTAATCTTTCTTTACTTCCTCTATCGCTAACCAACACCAACTCTACTTCAGTAGGTTCTGCGTTAGCAGGATTGTAATCTTTTATTCTACTTATAATATATCTTTCGTTTCCTATAACAACAAGTCTTCTGTAGTTAATCTGAGCTACATCACTAGGTGATAAGTAAACTAAAGCAGTAATTAATTCATCTCTATCTTTAAACATCTCAATTTGTGATTGATGAAATCTATTAAAGAATCCACCTTGAGCTTCAGAATTTTGAGTGTTAGATTTACTGAACGTTGCGGGTAAATTATCTGAACCAGGTTCGTATGAAACTGCGTGACCATAAACAATAAGATTTTGGTTTTGATAGTAATGATTATCAGGATCACCTGAATCAATTCTTTTAACTAAATTGTAAGTTATTTCATGTTCACCCAATTCTTTAGTCCCTAAGTACTGTAATAATTTATGTTCATGACTTCCATTTACATCAGGCTTTCTGTGGTTTCTCATAAATCCGTAAGTGTCTTCAGAATATATATTAGGTGTCCATATAGCTAATCTAGAAACTCCACCTGAAACTTGATTGTGTGCTAAATTCTTTTCCCAGTGCATCTTGCAAGTAGATAAAAACTTTAAAGAAACATCTTTAACTTCTTTATCTTTATTTCTATTTGTTTCAAAAAGCACGTCACCAAACAGAATAGAGTTTTCAGTCATACCTTTCTGAAGAGTTCTATCAGAGCCGTCATTTACAAACTTATAATAAACATTAGTAGAGAGTAAAGAATCTTTTTCAGTTTTTATTATTACAGCTTTATCATTCCAATCGTAGTAAGGATGCCTTACGCCGTTCCAATCATAGAAGTAATGGAATGGTTCGCACTCAGCTACTTTAGTGTGAGGGTTTGATTGCCAAACTAAATTATACAACTTACTTATTTCTGAAACAAACTCAATAGGAGTAACGTCAGGAAGTATATGTTCCATTTTTACTTTAGGTATTGCTTCAAAAGTTCCTCCGTTACCTGGATATATTAGTCCCCAATTAAATAAAGGTGCTATTTCTTTAGATAATTTTATCTCAAGTTCACAGCCAACAACCTCCGAGAAGCCTCTACTATAAATACCTCCTAGAGCGTCATTATATAAAGCTCCGTCAAAATAAAATATAGCATATTGATGACCTGCTTTTAAATAACAATCGTAACCTAAGTTAACGTTTCTACTCATAGCTACGTTATAGTTGCCACCTAAATCATTTATATATAAAGTATCGTCAGGTTGTATTTCTTGTTTGTTGTTTTGATTAGCATCACTTAATGTTTGCATGTTAGTGCAAAACAATATTCCCATTCCTCTATCAGTAAACGTAGAATCAATATTACCATAAACAGGAGCTAATCCTAGTGACGCAAATCTTAAAGGAGGCCAAACATATTCTACTCCACTTCCTACACCCGTATACATGTTCACAACCATGTTCGCAGTTATTCTGTAGTAACCACTTTTGTTTACTGTTATAAAAGATTTAGGCTGTATACTACCTGCGCCTTGAGTGTTGTCGTTAAAGAAATTAGGAGCGTATCCTGATGGTTGCCCATCTAATTCACCTTGAGTAAACTCACCACCTGCTGAACCCCAATTCTGAACCTCACTAGCAGCAACATTTCTAACAACGTGTTGAGCAGCATCATCTCTATGTTCTGTTTCAAAAGCCAAAGCTCTTTGAGTTACTACAGCAACTTGGTTAGGCCCAGCAGGAAGCCTTATGGCTCTCATGTGTGGAGCGTTACCAAACATAGGGTGCGACCTAGTCTTTTGAATGTTAGATGTTTCTAATAATATTAAACTATTATTTATAGCGTCTTCGTGAACCCTAGCTTCAGCAGGAGTACCTATAAGTCGTACATATTGATTTTGAAAGTCAGGCCCGAAGCCTGCAAACTCAGCATTTTCTTTTAACACCTCAGATTCAAAAGACCACCCTATACTTTCAAAGGCTTTATCCATTACCCTGTTAATCTTGTAACTAGGTCTTAAGTGGTCTACCGTTATAGCTAGTATTTCTTCTTCATCATCCCACTCACCTTGATTAGTGTCATGCCACCTACCAACATCTACTAACGGAAAGACTACATGACTTGCAGTAAATAAATTAGCTAGCATTATGTTGTCGGGTGTAAGCTGAGTCCCGTCTACATTATCGTTAACAAAAAGATTTCTTAAGTGAGCTCTATTAGTGTCTAATAGTTGTGCCCAATTATTGTTACCACCTTTAAATAGTAACTCTAAAGATTGCTCCCCGTACTCATCATACTGAACGTTATCTAAAAATGCACTACCCCTAAATACTTCAAGGCCATCTACGTAAGCTTGAGC
>PDMW01011547.1_pt1 | contig 10352 bp, 2 predicted proteins | sample 1515511 | NCBI WGS metagenome assembly PDMW01 (sample SAMN07343023, study PRJNA328102) | Marine metagenome, whole genome shotgun sequencing project. | biome: marine; feature: bay; material: water; isolation source: viruses from water sample < 0.22 micron filtered, nuclease treated, low... ... | reverse complement strand
GGTGGAGCAACTGCTTTAGCTCAAGCAGCTTTACAAGGTAAAAAAGGTGTTGCTGCTAATATAGAACAGCAAGAAGCTAATAACGAAAAAATGAGAGCTCAAGGAGAGCAAAACTTAATGAATGCTAAAATGTCTGAGCAGCAAAGATTGCAGAGTATCGCTATATCAGAAGGTCAAAGAGTTCAATCAGCTGATGCTGCTGGTCAACAATTTATGTTCCAGGCTGGTGAAAACAGGGTGAATATGGATCTTGACAGGGCATCTGGTCAAATAGATCAAGCACGGGCACAAGAAGCTTCAGCTAACCAAGCTCAAGCTGCCGCTTGGAGTAATGCGTTAACTTCAATAGGTGGTAATGTAACATCAGCAGCTGTTGGAGGTCTTTTTGGTAAAATAGGAGGGTAATAAAAAATAAAACATGAGTTATAGAAATCCACAAATAATAGTAGATAGATCAGCTGAGATATGGGCTCAAGGTGTTGCTAAAGTAGGTGATGTGCTGAACAGAGGTATAGAAGCCTATGCTACAGCTAGAAGAAGATCTGAAGATGCAAAGCGTAAAAGAGATGAAGCTAAAAACAGGTTTCTAGTAAACGCCGAAATAGAACAAGACAAAAATATAGTTAAAGCCGTAGGAGAAATAAAAGATACTAAGGTTAGAGATGTTTTTTCTAAGATATTCACTAAGAAAGGAGATGCTGCTATAAAAGCTCAAACTGAATTAGCGATGAATACAAATCTGTCTCAAGACGATAGAAAGCAATATAGAAAAACTATAAGTGATTTCCAATCATACATGTTGAACAGCAAGGATCAAATAAACAATGTAATGGGTAGTGCTCAATCGTTTGATGAAAGAACTATTGATCAAATAATAGCTGACGAAGCCCCTAGTAGCGGTGATGAGTTATCTAACTTGCTCGCTGTAATGGCTGTTAATGGTAAAAAATCTCCAGGCGTAGAAAGTAATATAGATATAAGCGCTGATGGTGATAATTCAAATAGATTTAAGGTAAACTCTAGGATAAAAGTTGGTAGTCAAATTTACAATAAATTCAAAGAATCTGGTATGCTAGATGACTACGAAGAATCTGATGGTTTTGTAAACGTATCTTTTGACAGAGATTTATCTGTATGGGACGGTTCTTTTTTCGAGCCTATACCTGCTGAAAGTGATAGAAATAAAAATCTGCAAGAGTCTAATATATTTGATGATAAAAATAAACTTACTAAAGATTTTGTATATCAAAATGTAACTACTAGAGTTGTAGGTGGTTTTGAATATACAGAGCAAGTTGTAAATAACGCTGCTATGGAAGACAATGTTGCTTACAAAGATTTAATAAAGTCAAATGCTAAAGGTATAATGTCCTATCCTATAAAGCAGCAAAAACAATTCATCACAGGTAGGTTAAAGTGGGATAAAGACACTGCTGATGCTTACGAGAACAGCCCAGTTGAAAAAAGAGAACAGTTTTTAATAGATCAAATGATGGATAGAAACTTGAAGTCATTGGGAACTGAAAGAAAAGCTACACCTGAAGATGTTAAGAATTTAAATATACCTGGTTTAAAAGTCAATGATCCAATATATACTAATAACATAGGTAAACCTAAAGCTGTAAAAGTTGAAAAACAAGAAGAGAAAAAAGAAAAAGGTTTTAAAGCAAAAGCTGCTGAAAGAGCTGTTAACGATCTTTTAGAAGATCCTATATCTTACTTAACAAATATAGGTGGTCCAGATACTAGTGGAGTTGCTGATAGAAATTATGACGAAGAAACTAAGATTCTTGAATTCTCTATGACAGATAAAAGCACTGGAAATAAAAAAATGAAAAAGTTTGATTTATCAGATAAATCTCAAGTTAAAAATTTAGCTAGAACATTGTTTAATTTTAGAGGTAATAAGAGTTTAGAGGTTTCTGAAAATATAGATAGTGTAGTTGATAAGATATTTGACTTTAATGAGACTGGCGATTTACCAATTTTTTAACAATTAAAATAAAATAAAATATGTATACTTACAAAGATGCTTCATACACTGACGATCAGATAAAGAAAGCAGCTGAGCAATCTAATATGACTGTTAAAGAATATTTAAAAAAAATAGAAGGAGATAAAGATCCTGAGCCTAAAATAAAAGACGGTGACTTGCTTGATCCAAATTTTCAACAAGACGCTGCAGCGGGTGCGGATGCGGGGTCTCAACCAATGACAGCATCACAAGCGGGGTATGTAGAAACAAAAGATACGGAATCATCCTCGGAAAATACTTCTTTGGATTTACCAAAAACTGAAGAGGAGTTAAAGTTAGATAATATAGATAAAACTTTAATTGAAAAGGGTACATCTATATGGAGTTACTCTCCTTCAAATGTTTTAAACTTAAAAGAAGGTTTTGATGCTTCTAATGAATATAAAAGTATATTAACTGGTAAATTTTCTTATGATGACTTTGCTCAAAATAAAAAAATAAACGGCGTATCTATAGCTGAACTCCAAGCTGAAGATCAAAGTAGAGCAGCTAACAATGCTTTAAACACTATAGTAAAGAAGCACGGAGATAAATCTAATAAATTTGTACTAGATCAAGGTGGTAATATATTAAAAGGTTCAGACAAAGAACTAAAAACACTTTACTCTAGTTTAAGTACGTTAAGCGACAAGGATAAGCAAGGTGTATTAAATAAAATACAGGAAATAAGAGACGATGAATCTAGGGAACTTTATAATATAAACACTGGTGACTTAGTACAATATAAAGATTTATCTGACGAAGATAAAAAACAAGAGAACTCAAGATCTGAAAAAGCAAGTGAAATAGCAGAGACTACAGAGTTGAGTAAAATTGAAGATCAACTAACAAAGTCGTACTCTAATTTAGTAGGTATATCTAATAGAATATCAGATTTCATAAAGGATAATGGCGAGGAAGAAATAACTAGAGATTCTCAAACAAATCCAGCTGTTGTAACAAACGTTATAAAAGATTTTTTTGGATCTGAAGAAACTGTGTACGGGGATTTAGAAAGAGTAAAGCAAATAGCATCTACAAATGAACTGCCTGATAATATAAGTAAAATAGGCGGTAGTCACCCTTTAGCTAAAGCCTATAATACTGCTTTAGAGGAGTATGTTGTTTTGAATAAAGCAATTCAAACAAACACAGACCCACTGAGCCAGGAACAAGAAGGTTTTATTGGTAGTATTGGACAAGCTGCTTTAGATTATGTAGATATTACTGGTGATGATGCTACACCTAAGTTCCAGTATGCCGTTAATAGAGCATTCGTAAAAGAAGCTGAAAAAGCTGGACTAGGTGGCGTGAGTGATGAATATTTAGATGAGGCTTTGTCTCAAAACTGGCAAAGCGTAGTAGGAGGTGGTACTGTTGATTTAACTATGTTTGTTGGAGAGTTAATGTTTTTTAAAGGTGCTGGAGGAAGTAAGATACAAAAAGGATTTAAGCTCGTTGACAAGGCGTTTAAGGCAACTAAAGCAGCTAGGTCAAGTAAAGTGCTTAGAAAATCTGGAGATTTTGTTATAAAGAGTCTAGATGAAGCAGCTGTTTTTACTGGTTTAGAAGCAACTAAATCAACATTAGGTTTATCTCAACAAGCTACTAGAGAGCAAGAGTGGACTACAGCTACATTTGGATTTTCACTTGGCGCAGGTAATTCTCTAGGTGCTGGTTTATTAAGAGCTGTACCTTCGAAAACAATATTTTCCCCAGTAATAGCACAATTATCTAAATCTGACGTTCTTAAAGATGTTGGTAGTAGATTTGTTAATGCCAGTGCTGGTGCTTTTTCTTTTGAATTTGCTACGGCTTTAGAGGCGATACAAAATCCAGAAGGAAAAGGTTATGGGCCTAGAGGTGAAAGCACTTACTTTGAACAAAATCCAGAAGAATTTATTTTTCACTATCTTGGCGAGACTGCTAAAATGGGTTTGCTAGGAGCTAAATCTATAGTTAACAAAAACGGTTTGTACGCTGCTGCTCAAAGGGATATGCGTTTATTAAACTTAAACCCAGCATACGTAAACAAAGCTGCCAAAAGAACTGGTATAGATGCTGAGTCAGTTAGGAAACCAGGTGAAGAAACTATAAACGAAATAGATGCCGCTAGAGCTGAAAAAATGGCAGGTATAGATGCTAAGCTTAAAACGCAGCAAATAACAGAGGAACAAGCTAAAAAAGAAGCAGAGTCTGCTAACAAAGACTATAACATATTGGAAGCCGAGGCTGAACTTAATTTAGCTAAAGAGAGATTTGATGCTGAGGATAAAAGTGCTTTAAAGCCTACGGATGAAAGTGTAAGAATACTTATACAAAAAATGAAAAAAGGTGAGAAGTTTAACGATAAAGATAATAACGCTTTAGTTAATACTCCTTTACCTGTAATTTATGCTAGGATGGGTATGAACCCTTCTTCTAAATCACTTGATGGTCTTTGGAATAGGGAGTTTGTTATTGAAGATATTTTAAATAATAATACTAGCTTTAAAGCTGGATATGGCACTAAAGAAAGAGCAGAATCTTATAAGTTTATTAATGAATACTTTGAAGTAGGAGGTAAGATAAAAGCTCTTGAAAAGATAAATAATAAAAATCAAGGACAAGAAAAAGAGCTAGAGTCTTTGACAAAAGACCTTGAAGCTTATAATCCTGGAGGTTATAAGTACGATAAACTACAAGACAAACTAGATCAATACTACCTAAAGCAAAGACAACAAAACAAGGCTCAAGCTGAAGATGTGCTAGGCGCTACTAAAGAGGGTGAGTCTGTATCAATTAGATCTGTTGATGATTTTCAGAAAAAATACGAAGAAGTTTTTGGTGGTAAAGAAGATGTTAAAGAAACTGATGGCTTTTATGATCCTAACAATAAAGTGTATTATGTAAATGAAGCTATAGTTAAAGAAACTAGAAATATAACTGTAGATAAACACGAGACTGGACACTTTGTCTTAAGAGATTCTTTTAAAGATAAAACTGGTAACGTAACTGAAGAAGGTATAAAACTAATTGACGATGTTTTAAATGAGTTAACGCCTAAGCAAAAAGAATTAGTTCAAAAACGTATTGACGATAACTACAGATATGACTCTAAAGGCAAGGAGCTAGATGCTAGCAAATACTATGAAGAGTATTTAACTGTTTTATCAGATGCTATAACAGAAAAAAGTATAGTGTTTAAAGAAAACGTAGGTAACGCTATGGAAAAGTTTGTTCCATTTCTACGTAAAAAAGGTATGCCAGAACTGGAGTTAAATGCTGACACTGGTAAAAACTTATTTGAGCTGATAAAGAGCTACTCTAAAGGAGAAGAAAAAGGTATACAAGCTGCTAAAGATATCTCAATAGCTGCTGAAGGTGTTCAGGTAGAGGGTCAAAAACCTCTTAAGTCACTAAGTAGGCAAGGTTCTGAAAAAGTAAATCAAATATACAAAGATGAAGGCTTGGCTGGAGCTATGGATGTTTTAGAATTACTAAGACCTACAGCTGTTGGACTAGCTAGAAGATTTGAAAAAAGACCACAATATGACGAGCGTTTAGTTGTAGACGAGATAATGACAGGTAAGAGAGGTATGCTTGATGTTATAATGAGCTATGACAAGAAAGTACAAAATGGAGAAGATGTTGGTCCATTGTCTGGCTACATAAACAATAGCTTTTCTACTAAGACAGGATTTAAAAGGTATATAGAGAATGTAGAGAAAGTTGTAGGTAAAGAGTTCACTGAAGATGTATCAGAAGCTAAAGGTGTAGCGACTGAAGAGGTTTCGGTTGAAACTAAAGGTCAGCCTACTAGAAAGATCAGTCCTAAGAAGCTTAAAAAGTATACTGGTGTTGTAGCAAATAATTTAGGAGTTGATAGCTCAGAAGTCTCTAATGTGATCGATAAAGCCATAGAGACTGATTTAAAAACTAAACCAATTAAAACTTTTGGTGAAAGTAGAAACATCGGTGATAATTTAGCAAAAACTCTTGGTAAAGCTTTTGGTTTAAACCCAGAGGTGTTTACTAAGAAGACTAGAAATATACAGAAAAAAGAATTAGACGGTTTAAGAAACTTAAGACAATTCCTAGATAACAACGCTGCAAAGGATTTTTCTTTGCTACCAGATGCCTACGCTGGTCCTAGTACTATAGAGGGTAAATCTACATTTATACCTAACAATATACTAAACGCTTTATATAGAAAAAACGATAAAGGTAAATGGGAAAAAGATCCTACAAAAACAGTACAAGACTATAAAAATCTTTTAGGTAAAATAGATGGTAGTGTTTATAGAGCTGCTGAAGCTCAAACCATAAAAGGTTTAGCTGCAATGTCTTTTAGAAACTTAATAGTTGAGAAAGCCGCTGAAACAGCAGAACCTAAAGCTAGAGTGGATATTAAAGCTGGTGCTAAGTTTCAAAGAAAAGGTATTGGTAAAAAAGTAGATGAAAATCTTGTAAAATTTGGAGCTAGACTTTTAACAAAAAGTCCAGAAGATAATGTAGTTTATAGAAACTACATAACAGATCGTATCACAGGTCTTCTAGGAAGAGACGTTAATAGTATAATAAAACCAGGTGACGTTGCTGGTGCTGGTAACTCAGCTATTGGTAGTAAAAAAAGCAGTGGTGCTTTAGGTAGAGGTTTTAGATTTATAGGTAACAAACTTAGAACTCAGAGATTTATACAAGAAACAGAAAAAGCACTAAGAGAAGGAACTATAATGGACCTAGAGGTTTTAAGAAAAGAGATAGATCAAAAGCCTCAAATTCTTACACCTGAGCAAGTTAAAGACGTTAAAGCAGCAACATCTAGCCAAACAAGGGCTAGCATGAAGAAGAATGAAGTAAATAAAGATGCTATAAAAAGAGGTAGAAATCTTATATTAAATAAATTATTTGAAACTGTAAAACAAGATATAAATAACTTGGGTCCAGTAAGGGAGCTTCTTTATAACCAAAATGCTAATACAAGTTTTGGTAGAAAATTTGCAACCGTAAAATCTATAGAAGATAACTTAAAAGATAAAGAAAAAACCTGGGAAGAGCACGTTTTACAGTTTGGTAATTGGGCAAACAGAACAATACAAGCTTTTGGATCTAAAGATAAAAATATTTTAGACGGTTGGCTTAAATGGGCTGATGAAAATTATTACCAAGAGGTTACAGGTAGAGAAACTCAAGGTATTGTTGATGCGTCTTATACAGGTTGGAAAGCTAAGTTTGAAGAACATCCTTATCTTGAACAAAAGCTTGACGAAGCTTTTAAAACTGGTGATTTTAGTAAAGTACCTAGTTCTGATATTAGAAAATACAATGAGTTTTTTACATTAAACCCTAACAATAGAGGTAGAGATGGAGTAACAGATGCTAAAAGATATAGTGTTGAGGTAGAATCTAAGTTTAAAAATAATAAAAACGTTATAACAGAGCAAGGAAAGCTTATATATAAACAGTTTACAGGTGAAATAACACAAAAACAAGCTAAAGGCTTAATTAATGAATATGTTAAGTTAGCTGATGTTATAACAAAAACAACCTTAGTAAATAATGAAAATACCCCTAAAATTGTTAGATTTTCTAAAAAAGTATCTAACGAAGAGTCTTTAGAAAACTTAAGTAAAATAGACAAAGCATTATCTATAGCTAGAAACCTTAAATCTCCTGTTAAAAAAATAAGAGTATTTGATTTTGACGATACATTAGCTACAACTAAAAGTAACGTGTTATATGAAATGCCAAACGGAGAAAAGGGATCTTTAACAGCTACTGAGTTTGCAAAAAGAGCAGGTGAGCTTGAAGCTAAAGGCGCTGAGTGGGATTTCTCTGAGTTTAGTAAAGTTATGAAAGGTGCTAAAGGACCTTTATTTGAGTTAGCTAAGTTTATAAGTGAAAGCCCAGGTGAAAGAGATATGTTCGTATTAACTGCTAGACCAGCCGACGCTGCTGGACCTATAAAAGAGTTTTTAGATAGCATGGGATTAAATATTCCACTAGAAAATATAACAGGTTTAGGTGATGGTGCTCCGCAGGCTAAAGCTAGATGGATGATAGATAAAGCTGCTGACGGTTACAATGATTTCTACTTTGCTGACGATCACTTAGGAAATGTTAAAGCTGTTAAAAAAATACTAAGTGTAGTAGATGTTAAAAGTAAAGTTCAACAAGCTAAATTTAGCAAGAAGTTAGCAAAAACATTTAATGATATAATACAAGAAAAAACAGGTATAGCTTCAGAAAAAGTTTTTGGAGAAGCTAAAGCTGAAATAATGGGTAAAGGCAAAGGTAAGTTTGATGTATTTATATCACCAACTGCTGAAGACTTTGCTGGGCTATTATACAAGACTCTGCCAAAAGGTAAAAAAGGTGAAGATGCTTTTAAATTCTACAAAGAAAACTTATTCGATCCATTTGCTAGAGCTGAGGACAATATTACTAGAGATCAAGTAGCATTAAGTAATGATGTTAGAGCTTTAAAAAATAGACTAGGTATAATACCTAAAAAATTAAGAAAGAAAAATGAAACAGGGTTTACTAATGAGCAAGCTTTAAGAGTTCGTATGTGGACAAAAATGGGTTTAGAAGTTCCTGGTTTAAGTAAGTCTGATACAGCTGAACTTAATAAGGTTATAAAAGATAACCCAACATATGAAGCTTTTGCAAATGAACTTCTATCAACAACTAAAGGTGATGGTTGGGCTGAGCCAGGTGAAAGGTGGCTTAGCGGTACATTGACTAGTGATGCTATGGCATTGCTTGGTAAAGTAAAAAGAGCTAAGTACTTGGAGCAGTGGAAGCAAAATAAAGATGAAATATTCTCAAAAGCTAATTTAAATAAACTAGAAGCAGCTTATGGTAAGAAGTATAGAAAAGCATTAGAAAAGACCTTAGAAAGGATGCAGTCTGGAAAAAATAGAAATTCTAAAAACACGGCTGGCGATAGAGCTTTAGATTATATAAATAACTCTGTTGGTGCTATAATGTTTTTAAATACAAGATCAGCTGCTCTACAAACAATATCTAGTATAAACTTTATAAACTGGACAGATAATAATCCTTTAAAAGCTGGTGCTAGACTAGCGGATGTAAAGCAGTATTCTAAAGATTTCTTAGAGATAATGAATTCTGACTACTTAGTGGCTAGACGTGATGGATTAAAATTAAATGTAAGTGAGGCTGAAATAGCGGCTGACACAGGCGCTAAGGGTATAATAAACACAATACTAAAAAAAGGTTTTGTATTCACTAAATATGCTGATAGTTTTGCTATAGCTTCGGGTGGTGCAACTTTCTATAGAAATAGAATAAATACCTATAAAAAGCAAGGGCTATCTGAGATAGAGGCTAAAGAAAAAGCTTTTGTAGACTTTAAAGAAATATCTGAAGAATCTCAACAGTCATCTAGAACAGACAAGATAAGTCAACAACAAGCTAGTGACTTAGGTAGGGTTATTTTAGCTTTTGCTAATACACCAATGCAGTATGCTAGGTTACAGAAAAAAGCTATGTTAGACCTTGCTAACAAAAGAGGTGATTGGAGAGAACATACATCTAAGATTGTTTATTACGGATTTGTACAAAACTTAATATTTAACGCAGTACAAAATGCTTTATTTGGTTTAGCCTTCGCTGACGATGAGCAAGATGAAAGATTATTATCCAAATCAGGAAGAGTGGCTAATGGTATGGCTGATTCACTACTTAGAGGTACTGGTATACCAGGAGCGGTAACTGCGTCAATAAAAAATGCTCTTATGGTTATAAATAGTGAGTCTGACAAAGAAAATCCCAAATATTCTAAAGCTGTTAAAGAAATAGTTAACATGTCTCCAACTGTATCATCTAAATACAAGAAACTAGTAAACGCATCAAAAGCAGCCGAATATGGAGCGTTTGACAATATGGAGTTTAGTTTAGATAGTAAAGCATATATGGCTATAGCTAATGTTATTTCAGCTGGAACAAACATTCCAGTTGATAGAGCTTTGCGTAAGGCGCAGAATATAGAAGGGGCTTTAAATGAAGACTATGACACTTGGGAAAGAATAGCTATGGCAGCTGGTTGGCAAGATTGGGAATTAGGTATAGGAAAAAAGAATAAGAGTAAGAAAAAGAAAACTACAAAAAAGAAAAAACAATCCGGAGGGATAACATTTAATGAATTTTAAAACATATTATGAAAGAAGAAACACCACTACTAAAAAAGTTAATTAAAAAAGGACCTTGCTGGAAAAATTATAAGCAAGTTGGTATGAAGAAAAAAGGAAATAGAAAAGTTCCTAACTGTGTGCCAAAATAGAGATAATATAAAATTATTTACTTAAGATAACTATGACTAATAAAATAT